>Ga0315282_10009349_pt1 | contig 15594 bp, 15 predicted proteins | sample YL17G07_20_MG_FD_203693 | JGI IMG/M metagenome (GOLD analysis project Ga0315282, IMG submission 203693) | Sediment microbial communities from Yellowstone Lake, YNP, Wyoming, USA - YL17G07_20 | ecosystem: Environmental > Aquatic > Freshwater > Lake > Sediment | place: USA: Wyoming | collected...
CAGAGCACTATCCGATATAGGATATCCTGCGGTCCTCAAACCCATTATTGGAAGCTGGGGGAGACTCGTAGCGCCACTGAAAGACGAGGAGTCGGCAAGAGCAATACTCGAAGATCGTGAGAACATGTTTCCGCTCTATCAAGTCTACTACATACAAGAGATGATCAAACGTCCACCGAGAGACATTCGCTGCTTCGTGATAGGTCGCAGCGTCGAAGCGGCGATATTCCGATACGCGTCAAAGGATGAATGGAGAACAAACACGGCCCGAGGTGGACGTGTGGAGTCATGCAAAGTCACACCTCAAATAGAAGAGCTCGCCTTAAAGGCTGCAGGTGTCTTTGGCGAGGGAGTCTACGGAGTTGATATGATGGAAAGCGAGCGAGGCCTCACGGTACATGAGGTAAACCATACAACAGAGTTCAGGAATAGCGTTCCAGCTACAGGTGTAGACATCCCCGGCCTGATTCTGGATTACGCGCTAGAAATGGTGAGAAAGTAAAATTGAAGATATCAATAATCGGCGCTTCGGGATATGCGGGTGGAGAACTGATTCGGGAATTACTCTCGCATCCGGAAGTCGAAATAACCAACGTAGTCTCAAGAACCCACGTGGATGAATATGTATTCCGCATACACCCAAATCTGCGTGGGTATACGGAACTGAAGTTCTCTCCACTGAATCTGTCAAGCATCACATCGAATTCTGATTTGGTCTTCACAGCAGTTCCCCATGGGACCTCAACGGAGATTGTGCCCAAACTACTGTCAACAGGAATAAAAGTAATCGATCTGGGTGCAGACTTCCGACTGAAGGATCCCGCAGATTACCCCAAATGGTATGGGTGGACACATTCACATCCAGAGCTTCTCACCGAAGCCGTCTACGGGCTTCCAGAGCTTCACCGAGAAAAGATCAGAAAAGCAAAGCTTGTGGCATGCCCGGGATGCATGGCCACCGCGACAATCTTAGCGTTGGCACCGCCTATCAAAGAACAAATCGTTGAGCCTGAGAGAATAGTTGTTGATGCAAAAATAGGCTCCTCGGGAGCCGGAAATGTTCCTACGAAATCCTCTCATCACCCTGAAAGAGCCAGTGGCGTTAGACCCTACAAGACAATCGGTCACAGACATATCGCGGAGATGGAGCAAGAACTCTCACTCTTGACAAATATTCGGCCAAGGATATCCTTCTCACCACATGCCGTCCCGATGATCAGAGGAATCTTGGCGACTGTACATGCATTCACAAAGAAAGAACTAGAACTCCCAGAGCTATGGAAAATGTATCGTTCGATGTACGGAAAAGAGCCATTCGTCCGTCTAATAAGAGATAGGAAGGGTCTCCATCAACTGCCTGATCCAAAGGTCACAACCGGCTCAAACTTCTGTGATATCGGCTTCGAACTTGACCCTCACATCAACAGGCTGGTTATTCTCAGCGCCATAGACAACCTTGTGAAAGGAGCTTCTGGTCAGGCAGTACAATGTCTCAACATAATGCTTGGAATAGACGAAAAGACAGGGATTCCCGGACCAACCATCTACCCAGTGTGATTACATATGCTATTGGTGGTTAAGCTCGGCGGAAGCACTCTCGAAGAAGGCGTCTCAGAAGGATTTGTGCAAGATGTCAAGAGAGCCACTTCACAACATAAAGTCGTCATAGTACACGGCGGCGGCGCAAGAGTAACGGAGACGGCGACAAAGCTTGGGAAAGAGCAGAAGTTCGTCGTCTCACCAGAGGGATTTCGTAGCAGATACACAGATCGGGAGACTGTAGAGATCTACACAATGGTCATGGCTGGAAAGATCAACAAGGAGATGGTCCTAGCACTCCAGCGCCAAGGTGTAAACGCAGTTGGGCTATCAGGTCTGGACGGATCGCTAGCGACAGCCGAAAGAAAGAAGCAACTTATGATCATGGATGAAAGAGGAAGAAAGCGAATCATAGAGGGAGGATATACAGGCAAGATAACCAAGATCAACACAGACCTAATCAATCTTCTAGTTCAGAACGACTATACTCCAGTTATCGCGCCGGTGGCCATAGGTTCTGAGTACGAGCCCCTAAACACTGACGGCGACCGAATGGCTGCTAATATAGCAGGGGCGCTCGAAGCAGACATGCTGATCCTCCTGACAGATGTTAAAGGAGTCGAACTAGATGGCAAACTCATCCCCAAGATGAACGTTCTCGAAGCTAAAGACGCTCTCCCTCGGATAGGCCACGGGATGATCACTAAAATCTACGCCGCGATCGAAGCACTGGATCATGGCGTAAAAAAAGTAGCAATAGCCCCTGGACTTGAATCTTCTCCAATATCGCTATCTATAGAGGGCAAATGCGGCACTGTGATAGAAAGATGAATGAAAAAAGAATACTCGAGATCGAACAGACTGACATGGCTAACACCTACGCCAAAAAGAGTATTGTGATAACTAGAGGCAAAGGAGCAAGACTATGGGATATCAATAATCGAGAATACATAGACTGTATGGGAAGCTACGGAGTCTCAATAGTTGGCCATTGCCACCCAAAAGTGGTCGAGGCCGTAAAACGACAGGCTGAGACACTGATCTCCTGCCACTGTTCATTATACAACGACTCCCGGTCAAGACTGCTCGAAAAATTGATTCAGATCACACCAAAAGGACTGGACAAAGCATTCCTATCCAATAGCGGTGCCGAAGCTGTAGAATGTGCCCTAAAACTGGCAAGAAAACACTCAGGAAAGAAAGAAATCATCGCGATGATGGGCGCTTATCATGGCAAAACGATGGGCGCTCTCTCAGCAACCTGGGAAAAGAAGTACCGAGATCCATTCCAACCACTAGTCCCCGGCTTTAAACATGTCCCATACGGAAACACCACGAAACTGAAGGACGCCTTGACACCTGACACGGCCGCCATAATCGTTGAACCTATTCAGGGAGAAGGCGGAATAAGAATTCCACCAGAAGGGTTCCTAAAAGAAGTCCGAGAACTCTGCGACGCAAGGGGTATACTGATGATCGCAGATGAAGTTCAAACTGGCTTCGGCCGAACAGGAAAGATTTTTGCATGTGAACATTCGAAGATTATTCCTGACATACTTTGCATGGCTAAGGCTGTCGGCGGGGGTCTACCGCTGGGAATAACAATCTCAAAACAAGAGATAATGTCGTCACTGAAGGTCGGCGAACACTCAACAACGTTCGGCGGCAATCCGCTGGTGTGTGCAGCAGCCTCCGCCGCAATCGACGTACTTATCGAAGAAAAGCTTACGGAAAGAGCTGCCGAGCTAGGAGCCCACTTCATAGATGGACTTCGGAAGCTCCAGTCCAAACGTACAACTGTGAGAGAAGTAAGAGGTCTTGGTCTGATGATAGCCGTTGAGTCTCGGTTCGATGTCTTCAACATCCTTCAGAGGATGCTGACTAACGGTGTCATTGCCCTAGACGCAGGAAGAAATATAGTGCGTTTCCTCCCCCCGCTGGTCATTACAGAAGAGCAGCTAGACACTGTCACCGATGTTATGGACAAAGCCTTGATGGAGGAAGAAAATGAGCGGATACGAACTTGAACTGCTAACTGAAATGCTCCACCAATACAGTCCCAGCGGTGAAGAAGCAGCTCTTGGTGAACACCTGAAGAAAGAACTTGAAAAGAACGGTTTCGAGGTTCGTTTTGATGGTGCCGGAAATGTTATCGGCACAAGGGGCAAGGGATCTCCGACCCTATTACTGGCAGGACACATGGACACAGTCCCTGGAAAGCTTGCTGTCCGAGTAGAGGGCGACAACCTTTACGGAAGAGGAGCCGTTGACGCCAAGGCCCCTCTTGCAAGCATGATCATAGGCGCATCAAGAGTCCAAGAGCCTAAGGGCAGTATGATCATCGCTTGTCTGGTGGATGAAGAAGGATCGGGTAGAGGGATTAGACAACTTATCAAAGATGCTCTCCAGGTAGATTATGCGATATTCGGTGAACCGAGCCACTCTTGGAATGTCACCATCGGCTACAAGGGAGGCATCCACCTGATGCTCGAGTGTACGACATCGGCTGCTCATTCATCCGCGCCGTGGCTTTCGGATAATGCAATAGAGAAAACGTACGAATACTGGGAACTAATCAAGAAGGTCAAATTCAAGGGCGAGAAACCCGAAAGCCGATTCTATTCTGTCACCTCCTGCTTGACCAGACTCAACGGTGGAGGCTCCTCAAGCATGATTCCGTCACGATGTGAAGCAGAGATTGACATGCGCATCCCCCCACAGATATCATCCGACGCCATCCTACAAGAGCTGCAGAAGATCCTGGGGGAACTGAACAAATCAAGTCCCAAGACTGAACTCAAGGTCAAGTCCCTTGGCACCGTTACTGCATATGAGGCTGATCCACGCTCCCTACTCGTTAGAGCTCTGACATACTCAATCAGAAAGACGTGTCAGAAAACGCCAACGCTCTTGAAGAAGACAGGTACAGGTGACATGAACGAGCTAGGGTCGACTATGAAGATACCTATGGTATCATACGGTCCAGGCGATTCCCACCTTGACCACACAACTGACGAACACGTATCGATAAGTGAGTATCTATCTAGTATCAAAGTGTACGAGGAAGCCATCCCTAGGCTTTTCGATCTTCATAATTCGCAGACATCAAGGTGATTCAATTGAATGAGAGGAAAATAAACCACCGAGTACTTCTTCTGGACACCACCTTAAGAGAAGGAGAGCAGACCCCCGGTGTTACCTTCACAATAGAAGAGAAGCTTGAGTTAGCAAGAAAATTAGACGAAATTGGAATCAACATGATTGAAGCCGGGGATCCCAATGTCTCAGGAGATGTCAAAGAAGCAGTTCGAAGGATCGCGAAAGAAGGGTTGAAGGCTGAGATACTAGCCCACTGCAGAGCACTTGTTCAGGATGTGGAAAACGCAGCCGCATGCGAGGTTGATAGGGTCGCAATATTCCTTGGAACTTCAAAATCACATCTGCAATACAAGCTAAAGAAAGATGGCGACAACGCAGTAGCCCTGGTATCAAAAGCCGTAGAACATGCCAAAACCCAAGGATTGAAAGTAAGATTCACAGCCGAGGATGCTTCAAGAACCGATCGAGATTTCCTGCTTAGAATCTGCAAGGCAGCTGAGGAAGCCGGGGCCGATAGGATCAGCATACCCGACACGGTAGGGATAATGGCGCCAGACAACGTTCGAGAGCTGTTTCAAGATCTCAGCAGCAAACTCAAGGCGGAATTGGATACGCACTGTCATAACGACTTAGGCATGTCTACCGCCAACACTCTTGCAGCACTTGAAGGAGGCGCTACCGCAGCTCATGTAACAATTAATGGACTAGGAGAAAGAAGTGGCATAGCTCCGCTCAGCGAAGTGGCAGTTGCTCTAAAGGTAGTGTACGGCATTCAGACGGTGAGGCTTGAACAACTTCCGGCACTCTCCCTACTTATTGAGAAGCTAAGTGGCATAGTTCCTTCACCTACCACGCCTATAATAGGCGAGAACGCTTTCACTCACAAAGCCGGAATCCACGTTGCAGGAGTTCTGGCAAATCCGTCAACATACGAGGGCTTCCCACCAGACCTAATCGGAAGACAAAGAGACATAATCATAGACAAATACACAGGAATTCACGCTGTGAAATCCAGACTGGAAAGATTAGGTGTCTCCCTAACTGAAGCCCAGATAATCCAAGTCGTCCAGGCAATAAAGGAGAGACCTACCATCAGTAGATTCAGAGACGCCGACATAATTGGGTTAGCTGAGCAGGTTACCGGCAAGAACCTCAAAGCACAAGTGCCGAGTAAAGTCGAGGCAATCCTCAGAGTGAAATGTGAATCAAACGTCTACACTACAGCAATCGCAAGACGGCTCAGGGCGCTGAAACAGATTAGCAAAGTCTACGAGGTTACCGGGAATTACGATATTGAGGTATCCATAACCGCAGATTCGACAGTCGAACTCAACGATATCCTGGAGAGAATACGTGAAATCGAAGGTGTTCATGCCACCGAAACCCAACTGATCCTGAAGAAGTTCGAAACCTAGCATTTACCAATAGACTTATAGGTCAATGTACGGAGTCTATGAAGAATCTTGACGAAGAGTGAGCCCGAGATGTTCATAGCAGCATTTCCCAAGCTATGTGGAACCCTGCAGCCGATAGTCTTGCTTCTCGTCTTAGTAGTAATTCTACAGTAGCCTAAACAGCATACTCTACGTTGTTGCTGTTCGGGCTGTATTGAACAAATCCAGAGATGATAATAAAATGGCAAAAATGTCAGGCGCAAAGGCACTGGTCGAGTCCCTAGAACGAGAGAAAGTCGAGACCATATTTGGATTACCTGGTGGACAGATAATCCCCACCTACGACGCCCTCTTGGATTCAAAGATCAGACACATACTGGCCAGACATGAGCAGTCCGCAGCCCACATGGCAGATGGGTATGCAAGAGCTAGCGGAAGAACCGGCGTATGCTTAGCAACCTCAGGGCCCGGTGCGACAAACCTAGTTACTGGAATCGTGACCGCGCAATTGGACTCCTCACCAATCGTGGCAATAACCGGCCAAGTGTCAACCTCTCAGATAGGTCTGGATGCTTTCCAAGAAGCAGATATGATCAGCTTAGGTAGTCCTATTACCAAGTACAGTTTCCAGCCACGCAAAGTCGAAGAGATACCAATAACGGTCAAACAGGCGTTCTTAATAGCGTCCACAGGAAGGGCAGGGCCCGTGCTGATAGATATACCGCGAGATGTCCAATCAAATCTAGCCGAAGTGGAGTTTCCAGAGAAGGTTGCGATAAGAGGATACAAGACAGTCTACAAGCCAAATCCAGAACAGATCAAAAGAGCAGCCAAGATCCTAGCGGAGGCAGAACGGCCCTTCATACTGGCAGGTGGTGGAGTGACTCTATCAAACGCGTCAAATCAGCTTCAAAGACTCGCCGAACTACTATTGGCACCAGTTGCCACATCACTGATGGGTAAAGGCAGTTTTCAGGAAGATCACCCGCTCTCTATGGGCACCATTGGAATGCACGGTTCAAGAGAAGCAAATCAGCTGGTCTATGAAGCCGATGTTCTGCTGGCAATCGGTTGCCGCTTTAGTGACCGAACCACAGGGAAGCTCGACGAATTCTGCCCGACCTCACACGTCATACATATAGACATAGACGCGACTGAGATTGGGAAGAACAAGTGCATCGACACGGCAATAGTAAGCGATGCGGCCGAGGCACTTGATGCCCTCTATAAAACCTTGGCAAAAGATCTCAACACCAGAAAGAAAACTCCCTGGTCAAAGAGGACTAAAGAAGTAAAAGAATCCCTAGCAGACAAGATTGAAAACTCGGGGAGAGAGCTGGCCCCTCCCAAAGTCCTGAAAGAGCTGAGGCGACTATTGCCTTCACAAACCATAGTCACAACCGAGGTCGGACAGAATCAAATGTGGGCCTCCCTGTACTTCAAGGCTTTACAGCCACGAACATTCATAACCTCTGGAGGATTTGGCTGTATGGGATACGGGTTCCCAGCAGCGTTAGGTGCAAAAGTTGCAAGACCCGATGTACCAGTCGTAGATATAGCGGGAGACGGAAGCTTCAGGATGACAGAGAATTCTCTTTCAACATCAGTGATCGAGAAGATTCCAGTTACAGTCCTAATACTGAACAATGGGATGCTCGGAATGGTTGCCCAATGGCAGAGGTTATTCTATAATCGTAGATATTCGGCCGTCAGACTTGGAAACGTGCCGGACTTTGTCAAGCTAGCAGAGGCCTATGGAGCTATAGGCGTACGTGTTGGATCGCTTAAAGAACTGTCAGAAGCAGTAAAGAAATCTCTCAAGAGTGAGGTTACTACTGTCATAGATGTTCCGATAGATCCTGAAGAGGACGTACTTCCAATGGTGCCCGCAGGATATAGTTTGAAGGACGTCATAGGGTGAATGCTTTGAAAAAGACTTACATGATCTCTGCACTGGTTGAGCACAAACCTGGTGTACTTTACAAAGTAGCGAACATGTTCTGGCGTCGTGGCTTTAACATCGAAAGCATAACGATAGGTAAAGCAGAACAAGAGGATCTTGCCAGAATGACAATAACTATCAAAGGCGAGGAGCGAGACGCGGAGCAATTCGTTGGGCAACTTGAGAAGCTCATAGATGTTCTCAAAGCTACAAGGCTTGACCCAGAGAAGGCGGTGATAAGAGAGCTTGCACTCATCAAACTGAATGCGCAAGATCCAAAAGTACGCTCAGACATCTTTCACTACGTAGACGTATTCAGAGGAAGGATAGTCGATGTCTCCCCAGAAACAGCGACGGTCGAGATAGTTGGGACCAAGGACAAAATTGACGCCTTTATCAACCTTACAAAGAGTTTTGGTGTAGTTGAAGTTGCAAGGACAGGCGAGACTGCACTTATAAGGGGACCCGAATCTGTAAGAATAGACGAATAAGGTGAACCAAAATGGCAAAGATATATCACGACAAAGATGCAGATCTGAGACACCTTGAAGGGAAGACCATAGCCGTCATTGGCTACGGAAACCAAGGGCACGCTCAAGCCCTAACCTTCAGAGATTCAAAAATCAACGTAGTAGTGGGCCTGAAGCCTGGAGGAAAATCCTGGAAACTGGCTGAGCAAGAAGGGTTCACGCCTCTAACGGTGGCTGAGGCCGCGAAGAAAGGGGACATTATCCACATGCTGTTCCCAGACTTGGAACAACCCGCTGTCTACAAACAATACATTGAACCAAACCTGAAAGAAGGTAAGACAATTAGCTGCTCGCACGCCTACAACATACACTTCAAACAGATAGTTCCGCCCAAGAATGTGGACGTAATCATGGTCGCACCGAAGAGTCCAGGCTCAAGGCTCAGAGAGATCTACAAGGAAGGCTTCGGCGTTCCAGCACTAATTGCAGTCTACCAAAATCCATCAGGAAAAGCCAAAGAGACAGTCCTCGCGATGGCCAGGGCCTTGGGCACAACAAAAGCAGGAGTAATAGAAACAACCTTCAAAGAAGAGGCTGAGACTGACATAATCGGTGAGCAGATAGTTCTCGGTGGCGGGTCGATGGAGCTGATTAAGAAGGGTTTCGAAGTCTTAGTGGAGGCTGGCTACCAGCCTGAACTTGCCTACTTCGAAGTTGCAAGTGAGCTCAAACTCATGGTCGACCTACTATACGAAGGTGGGCTGACTAGAATGATGAAGATGATATCCCACACGGCCCAGTACGGCAGTATGACCGTCGGACCGAGGGTCATAGATGACCATGTGAAACAGAACATGCGAAAAGTCGTCAAATTCGTGCAGAGCGGCGAATTCGCGAAAGAATGGAGCGGTGACCCGAAGAAGAGCATGGAGAGACTCGACAAGCTCATGAAAGAGCTTGGGGAACATCAGATAGAGAAAGTTGGAAAAACGATAAGACAGATGGCTGGGACAGACAAAGCAGCTACGGCCTATTAGGTTATTGAATTTCGTACTTTTTTCTCAGATTACGTAATTCAATAATCTTTTTTTTACGTAAATCTTTAATAGCAGTACGATATAGGATTAGAATGGTAACCCCAGAAAGGTGCAAGAAACTGAACATATTCGAAAAGATACTGGCCAGAGCATCGGGAAGAAAAGAAGTCGTGCCAGGAGAAATCGTCGAAGCAAACGTAGACATGGCGATGATTCACGACCTAACAGGGCCACTGACAGTCGACTCATTCCACAAGATAGGAGCCGGAAAAGTATGGGATCCGAAGAAGATAGTCGTAATCTTCGACCACCTAGTCCCACCAAGCACAATCCGAGCAGCAACACTCCAGAAAGGTCTGAGAGAATTCGTCAAGGAGCAGGGAATCAAAAGCCTTTACGATATCGGCCAAGGAGGCGTCTGCCACCAAGTCTTCCACGAGAAAGGATACGCGAGGCCGGGAGAACTCATCGTTGGGGCCGACTCCCACACATGTACCTACGGTGCCTTAGGTGCTTTTGCCACGGGAATAGGTTCCACGGAGATGGCGGCTGTATTCACCACAGGCAAAATGTGGTTCAGAATTCCAACAGCCCTGAAGATACATGCCACAGGAGACTTTAGGAAGAACTCAACGCCAAAAGACCTCATACTCAAAATAATCGGAGACATAGGCGAAGGCGGGGCCATATACAAGGGAATGGAGTTCACAGGTTCAACGTTCACAAACATGAGCATCGATGGTAGACTGACAGTCTGCAACATGGTTGTTGAGGCTGGAGCAAAAGCCGGGACAGTCCCTCCAGACAACAAATCCATGGCCTATGTGAGGTCCAGGACGAAGAAACCACTCAAACCAATCAGAAGTGACAATAACGCAACATACGAAGAGACCCTGGAATATGATGCCGCAAAGCTCACCCCACAAGTAGCCTGTCCACCTTCAGTCGACAATGTCAAACCAGCCTCTGAGCTGTCAGACGTGAAGATAGACCAAGTCTTCATAGGATCATGCACAAATGGTCGAATAGAAGACCTTCGTCTTGCCGCCTCAGTCCTTAAGGACAGAGAAATCCATAACGGGGTAAGAATGATCATAAGTCCAGCCTCACAAGAAGTCTACCAACAATGTCTCAAGGAGGGGCTATTCAACACCTTCATGGAAGCGGGGGCAATCGTCACCAACGCCACCTGTGGACCATGCCTCGGAGGGCACATGGGCCTTCTGGCTCCAGGAGAGGTATGCATAAGCACTTCAAATCGGAACTTCATAGGACGAATGGGAAGTCCCCAGTCAGCAGTGTACTTGGCTAATCCCGCAACCGCAGCGGCATCTGGCGTCGTCGGGCACATAATGAATCCAAATGATCTGAGGAGGCCATGATCTTGGACATATTTGGTAAAGCAGTCAAATTCGGAGACAACGTAAACACTGATGTAATCATCCCAGGCAAATACCTTGAGCTCATAGATCCGGAAGAGCTCGGTAAACACGCACTGGAAGGTCTAGATCCGAAATTCACACAGAAGGCAAAAGACGGAGTCATACTGATCGGCGGCAAGAACTTCGGCTGCGGTTCCAGCAGGGAACAAGCAGCAACAGCTCTGAAAAGCGCAGGTGTAAAATGCGTACTTGCAGAGTCCTTTGCAAGGATCTTCTACAGAAATGCAATAAATGTGGGGCTGCCAGCCTTGGAATGCATCGGGATCTCAAAGAAAGCAGACGAAGGAGATATGATCTTAGTGGACCTGAGATCAGGGACAGTGGAGAATCAAACAACAGGGATCACCCTGAAAGCCTACCCCCTACCGCAATTCATTTTGAGCCTACTAGAGGAGGGAGGATTAATCCCCCATGTAAGAGGCCTGATAGGGAAAAGATGAAAGAACGCAAAATCGCCGTAATTCAAGGCGACGGCATAGGCACAGAACAGACAGAAGCTGCACTGAAGGTTCTAGAAGCGCGCGCTAAGAGTCTGAGAGAAAAATACTAAGGAGAAAAGAAAAACGATGGGAAAGAAATATAATATCGCAGTAATTGGGGGTGACGGTACAGGTCCGGAAGTGGTAGCAGAAGGATTAAAGATCCTGAAAGCAGCTTCGAGTAAATTCGGTTTTTCGTATGATACGACAATGTTTGATTACGGTGGTGAGCGGTACCTGAAGACCGGAAAAACAATTACCGATGAAGAACTGGAAGGATTAAGAAAGTTTGATGCGATCTATCTTGGTGCAATAGGGCATCCGGATGTAAAACCGGGAATTCTGGAGCAAGGAATTCTTCTCAAGATACGATTTGCGCTCGATCAGTATATTAATTTACGTCCGGTGAAACTCTATAATGAAGCCTATTGTCCCTTAAAGGATAAAAAACCGGAAGATGTTGATTTCGTCGTTGTGCGTGAAAATTCCGAAGGCCTCTACAAAGGACTCGGCAGTTTTGAAAATAAAGGGACAAAAAATGAAGTAGCAATTCAAATATCGCACAATACACGGAAAGGCGTTGAACGCTGTATTCGCTTTGCGTTTGAATACTGCAAGAAACGCAACAGCAAGAAAAAGAAACTCACGCTCTGCGGAAAAACGAATGTCCTGACATTTGCATGGGATCTCTGGCAGCGAACATTTGATGAAGTGAAAAAAGAATATCGGGACATTCAAACCGAGTATGTGAATGTTGATGCAACAACCATGTGGTTTGTAAAAAATCCGGAATGGTTTGATGTGATTGTTACTGATAATCTGTTCGGTGATATTATCACTGATCTTGGAGCGATGGTGCAAGGCGGTATGGGTATCGCTGCGGGTGGCAATATTAATCCGGAAGGAGTTTCTATGTTTGAACCGATCGGCGGATCTGCACCAAAGTATACCGGGAAGCATGTTATTAATCCGCTTGCAGGGATTTGCGCCCTTGGGATGCTTCTGGAAAATATCGGTGAAGAAAAAGCCGGCAAGGCCGTTGAGAATACAGTGATTCGTCTTGTTCAGACTAGGATAAAAAGCCTTTCAGCAGGAAAGATGGGGTATACTACCGAAGAAGTCGGCGATATGGTTGCAGGCGGGTTATAAGAAAAACACGCGCGCGCTCGCAAATATTGGAAAAAACTTTGCCTTATTCGAGCCAGTCCATGAATCAGCTCCAGATATCGCTGGAAAGCAGATGGATAATCAATGCTCAATGATCCTCTCATCAAAGATGATGCTTGAATACTTTAGTGAAAAAGCGGGAGGCAAAGAATGGTCAGAAGCAGCTAACGCAATAGAGGAAGCTTTCATAAACAATCTAAAGTCAGGAATCACCACACCTGATCTTGGCGGTAAAGCCAAGACATATGATGTCGGGAAGATAATTGCCCGGAGGATACTTGAGGTTTAAGGATTGACTGACCAGAAGAATGTCACAATATTCGATACTACTCTAAGAGACGGGGAACAAACCCCAGGCGTCTCATTGATACCTGAAGAAAAGCTTGAGATAGCCATAAAGCTTGACGAACTTGGAGTCGACACGATAGAATCAGGTTTCCCCATAGTGTCCAGAGGAGAAATCGAGGCAACGAAACTCATCTTAAAACAAGGACTTAAAGCCAAAATCTGCGGGCTCGCACGACCAAACCAGAAGGACATCGATGCAGCTCTCGAATGCGAGGTACCATACATCCATGTATTCATAGCAACATCGGAAATCCACATGAAACATAAACTCCAAATGAACAGAGAACAGGTATTAGAGGCTGCAGCCAAATGGACAAGATATGCAAAGGATCACGATGTGATTGTTGAGTTCTCTCCTGAAGATGCAACAAGAACTGATCCCACGTTCCTAGAGCAAGTCTTGAAGACTGTCGAGGACGCAGGAGCCGACATAATAAACATCCCAGACACAGTCGGCACCTCAACTCCTGACAAGATGTCCCAGATCATATCCCAAGCCGTGTCAGTAGTCAAAACACCGATCAGCATACACTGTCACAACGACTTCGGCCTAGCTGTAGCAAACTCCCTTGCAGGTGTCAGGGCTGGAGCTTCACAAGCGCACGTTACAATAAACGGACTTGGCGAAAGAGCTGGCAACGCATCACTTGAAGAGTTCGTGATGTCATTACATCTTCTAGAGAACCGAAAGACAAACATCGATACCAAACTCATCTACGAGACTTCCAGACTAGTCTCCAGACTCACCGGTGTGCCCGTACAACCCAACAAAGCCATAGTTGGCGAAAATGCATTCGGCCACGAGTCAGGCATACACACTCATGGAATGCTCAAAAGCCCCTTAACCTATGAACCGATAAGCCCTGAACTGGTCGGAAGAAAGAGATGGTTCCAAGCTGGAAAACACTCAGGAGGACACGGCCTAGCAGCAAAACTCGCCGAAGATGGTCTACACCCATCTGAAGAACAGATGAAAGAGATTACACACCGAGTCAAAGATATTGGTGACAAAGGCAAAATGGTGACCGACGCTGAACTCTTTGCAATCGCAAAGGCAGTAATCGGCGGCGTTTCAGAAGAAAAGAAGATCGTAGATCTGAAGAACTTCACTGTTGTAACAGGAACCGATGTTGTGCCTACCTCCTCAGTCAAACTGCTGATCGATGGCAAAGAGTACATTGCCTGCGAAGTAGGCGTAGGACCAGTGGACGCCGCAATAAAAGCCATTCACAAGATCGTGAGCCCCCTTGCTGACGTAAGGCTAAAGGAGTATCGACTTGAGGCCACAACTGGAGGCTCCGACGCATTGGCTGAGGTTCTAATAAAAGTTGAGGATAGTCAGGGCAACATTGTCTCTGCAAGAGCAGCAAGGGACGATGTAGTAATCGCCAGCGTAGAGGCAGTGATAGAGGGAATAAACAAAACCTTGCTGAAAAGCCGTGGAAAAAGAACCGACTAGCCTCCCTTTGTTGTATCTTCGGCTGAAACCTAAATAGTGACGTAATGTGGCCAAATACAATATCGCCCTGCTTCCTGGCGACGGCATTGGAAAAGACGTAATGGATGCCGCCAAGATAGTTCTTAAAGCGGTCAAGCTTGACGCAAAATATCCTGAAGGTGAGATTGGATGGGAATACTGGAAGAACGAAGGTAACCCTCTACCCCAGAGAACATTGAATCTTTTGAGACAGACCGACACGTGCTTGATGGGAGCAATAACTTCTAAGCCCGAGGACGAGGCTCAGCTTGAACTCAACCCTCAGTTGAGACACAAGGGATACAAGTACTACAGCCCAATAGTGAGATTACGCCAAGAGTTCAATCTTCACACTAACATCAGGCCCTGCAGAAGCTACAAAGGCAATCCGCTCAATTATAGAGAAGGCATTGACCTAGTTGTCTTCAGAGAGAATACCGAAGGTCTGTACAGCGGCGTCGAATTCTGCCCTTTTCCTCCTCAACTTAAGGAGTGGCTATGTCAGAATCACCCCAAAATGAAGAGGTTCGAATCAACGTCTCCTGACGAGATGGCAGTTTCCATGAGGATTATGACTAAGAAGGCTTGTGACACAATTCTAACTCAGGCGTTCCAATACGCAGCCAAGAAAGAATACAAGACTGTTACCGTGGTGGAAAAGCCGAACATACTAAGAGAGACAGGCAAGCTGATGATTAGGGAAGCAAGAAGAATCGCAAAGAACTATCCCACCGTCGAGCTTCAAGAAGCAAACGTCGACGCGATATGCATGTGGTTGCTGAAGAACCCTCTTGACTATTCTGTTCTAGTGGCTGAGAACCTCTTTGGAGATATCATCTCAGACTTGTGTGCGCAGCTAGTAGGCGGGCTAGGTTTTGCACCCAGTGGCAACATTGGTGACAACTATGCGATCTTCGAGCCAACGCACGGGTCAGCTCCAAAATACGCAGGTCAACACAAAGTCAACCCCTTGGCCATTATACTCTCCCTCTCGATGATGCTCGAATACCTTGGAGAGATCGGTATGGCAGAAGAAGTTGAATGTGCGGTATCTGACGTCATAGCTGAAGGCAAAGTGAGGACCTATGACATGGGTGGTAACAGCAGCACTCTAGATATGGCAAAAGCCGTGTCAGACAGCATCGATGGGACTTGAACCCAGTCTTACTCAACACACTCGGTAGTATGCCTATCCTGTGG
>Ga0315282_10009350_pt1 | contig 15593 bp, 12 predicted proteins | sample YL17G07_20_MG_FD_203693 | JGI IMG/M metagenome (GOLD analysis project Ga0315282, IMG submission 203693) | Sediment microbial communities from Yellowstone Lake, YNP, Wyoming, USA - YL17G07_20 | ecosystem: Environmental > Aquatic > Freshwater > Lake > Sediment | place: USA: Wyoming | collected...
GGTATTGTTTGCCAATGTTGCCTTCCGGATCGACGAACAGTTTCAGTTTGCCCTTGAATATGGTGTCAAAGTTCGCTATAATAAACTCCTCAAGATACTTTTCCAAGGTAAATTCCGGTTCTTTGACGCCCTCCTCTTCGGCGAGAGTTTTTCCTTCGACTAGTCGGCTGTACTTCTCTTCCGAGATTTCATAGACTGTCTGGAAAGGGAAGACCATTTCGTCGAATTCTATCTCCTTCTTCTTCCATTCGACCTCGATGAAGTTCGAATAATACCTCTCGGTGTCCCTGCCAACTCTCTCTCTTCCCTGCTCTTTATCATAATAGGCTGTACGAGTCACGTCCCCTACGGCCATAATCTTCTTTGTTCCCCGACGGGCAATGACAACAGCTCTTTCCGAGATTTCATGGTAGAACCTCCAAATAGTGTTAAAGATGTACGTCCAACTCCTTTCCTGATCTGGGTAGACTTGCCTGATCTTCTTTCTTTCTTCCAGCACCTCTACAGGTTGGGCTATGATGGTCACACGTGGGGTAAACGATACTGGTAAACTGGTGCGCGAATCCCACCCCCCGCACCATTGAAAATGTTCTGGCTTCTGTTTCTGGATTGTGAGTGGTTGGTTGTCTCATTCTGCTTGAAGGCTTGAGTCTACTGTTCGTTGTAGTCGGTTTATCTTTCTTTCGAGCAGTTCGTCGCGTTGTCCTTGATACTCTTCTTGGCGTTTCAGTACGTAGTAGATGGAGACGAGCATCTTGCGGGCTACGGCGGTGATCACCTTCTGATGTCCACGTCGAGCGGCAACGCGGAGATAGAATGGTCTCAGTTTTGGGTCGAAGCGTGATGCGTTCTGCGCGGCCTCGATGAGGATCCAGCGGACGTACTTGTTTCCGTCGCGTGTTATCCTACCGTGGACCGTGTGCTCGGCAGATTGTCTTATGCCAGGCGCGAGACCTGCATATGAGACGAGCTTTTTTGCTGATGGGAACCTTGTGACGGGACCGGTTTCGTTGATGAGAAGCATAGCACTGTAGTAGTCGATGCCTGTGAAACCCATCAGGAGCTTCACGTCCGGTCGACCAATGGCTTCCTGCGCGGTCTTGACTGTGATTGCTTGAATGGATTCTTCTAGGCTTTGGAGTTGTTTCAGGTTGACATCGAGGATTGTTCGTTCGATCGGGGGAAGCTGTATGCTTCGTAACCATTCGCGGCCTTATTTTCCGAATAGGTCGCTGTAGTGGGGTTGGAGGTCGTGCTTGTCGAGTTGGTTGTGGATTCGATTCTTGACGGCTACGGTGTCATTGGCGAGGCTTCTCCGCTGCCGCAGGAGGGCGCGTTGTTCGCGTATGTCTTTGGTTGGGACGTAGCTTTCTGCGACCAAGTCTGCTCTTACCAGGTCGGCGAGTACGCGTGCATCCATGCGGTCGTTCTTGATTTTGGCTTCTGCGATGATGCGGGTCTTGTTCGGATTGGCTAGGGTCACTTTGAATGTGGGCTCGTGCTGGTTGAGTGTGTCGTAGATTCGGGTCCAGAGGTTCCCTGTAGACTCGAGGACGATCTTGGCTTCGCCGTAGGTTGTTAGCATCCTTGCGAGTTGTTCTGCGCCTTCTGTGGTGTTTGGGATGCTTAATTCCTCAATGAGTCTGCCTTTCTCGTCTTTGAGGCATGCTTGGCAACGTTTCTTATGCACATCGATTCCAACGCTTATCATTCATTCTCACCTCTTTGCTGGCCTTCAGGCGACAGGCACCATTTCGGGCGCTAGGCCCATTTCGATTGGTCGCCTCTACGAGACCTAGCCTAGTCACTCACTCGAGCAGGCGCGTGCCCGCTCAGCGGGGGGTCAGGCGTAGCCAGCTGCTCACAACTCAGAAGCCAGGAGTCAAAACAAGTTCGCATGCGCCGACATTTTCATGTCGACACTTCTGACTTAACCCGCGAAAATCCGATGTTCAGTCTGGCGCTATCGGAACTCGTGCCTTTTGCGTCGTGGCTGCGGAAGTCGGGTTACAGGGAAAGCACTGTGAGTACGTGCATAAGGTCGCTGAAAGCCATCGCAAGACGCACGAATTTGCTTGAGCCTGAATCGGTTAGAAGTTACCTCGCGTCTGCGCGAGTGGGTGAGAACCGAAAGCAGACGATAGTCGAGCACTTTGATCGTTTCTACAAGTGGAAGCGTATTCAGTTCAACCGACCCCGCTACAGGAGAATCGAGACTTCGCCGTTCATTCTGTCAGAGACCGAGGTCGATCAACTGATCTCTGGTGTTGGACGGAAAAGTGCTGCGTTTCTGCGACTAATCAAGGAGACTGGATGTAGACCTGGCGAGGCTTGGAGTATTCGTTGGCTGGACATCGATCACGAGAGATCAAGCGTTAGAATCATCCCTGAAAAGAACAGCAGGTCTAGGGAATGCAGAGTCTCGCCACATTTGCTAGCCATGCTTGATACGCTCCCACGGGAGTGGGATCTCGTTTTTCATGATCTTGGATTGAACCCCGTTGAATCGCTGGATGACTTTCGACGGACTTTCATCAACCAGCGGAAGAAGAGAGGATCCGCCTTGCCTTGGCGAATTCCTCAATCAAGAGCGTGACAATCGTAGCCACACCGATCGATGTGAAATACAGGCTAGATACGGATTCGAAGAAAAGCGCCACTGGAACGCCTACGACTATTCCGGACAGAAAGAAGAAAGCTCGTTCCTTGGATCCTTCCTTAGCGGACATCTTTCATCATCTTCAGTTCCCCGGAGGGCCCGAGGATCCTCATAGAGCTAACCTTTGTCAAGCGGAAACACTAACGACCTCACACAGATCGTTTATCGAATAGAGACGCCATTCTGAAGTCGTTATGGGAAGTTACAGATGAGACGCAGGTCTTCTGCACGTTCAGGATGAAGAGTATTCAATTTCAATTCCTGTATTGCGCGAGCTATAATCCGAGCCTTCTGAATACATAGTACTTCGGTAGATCGATGCCCAATGTGAACGCTGCAGAGAATCCTAGAACGAAGAGGACCTCATACGCAGTCAATTGTGGTATGATGATTCCGTGCATTCCCAGCAAGGCAAATCCCACTATCGCGGCCGCGCTCGCGATGAGTAGTTCCCTCCCGGGTCGAGAGGACCAGCAGTGTCTTCTCTCCCTTACAATGTATACCCTGAATTGGCTCGTGAATACGAGCATCAACATTACGAAACTTTGGAGCGTCGTCCATTGCAAATGGAAGTAGCTTATGCCGATCCAGACCGCTATCGCACCCCCCACAACCAGTAAGAGGCCTACAGCAAGCGATGCCAGAGCAATCTTCCTGACGTTCCAGAGATTCGGGCTACTTGTGTACTTCACGTTATCCGTTGCAAGCGACACGGTGACAAAGTCGTTTGAGAATACGATCAGAACTATGCCCAGGACAGAAACCAAGACGCCATGCAGCCAGAAATACCCTAGGACAAGCAAGCCAACGAGTTGTATGACCTTTGAGACCTTATTGATCACCCAGGTGAGCATTCGCTGGTAGATCTGCCTGCTTGTCTTTACCGCCTCAATGATTTGGTGTGTTCCTGATTCAGTCAGGACTATGCTTGCAGATGCCTTTGCCACATCCGTCGAGTCGCTTACCGCTATGCCGACTTCTGCCTGTTTGAGGGCTGGGGCATCGTTTACACCGTCCCCGGTCATTCCTACCATATGTCCTCTGGATTGTAGAAGCTTGACGATTCTGTACTTGTCTTCTGGATATATCTCAGCAAATCCATCGTATTCGTCGAGAATCCTTGCTTGCTCTGCTTCGTTCATACCTTTGAGATCGGGCGCTCGGTAGATCTTGTCGCCGATCGATACTTGATGTGCTATTTCCTTGGCAACAGCGATATTGTCGCCGGTAAGCATCTTCGCCTTCACACCGAGTGTTTTCAGCTCCTCTATCACACTCTTCGAATCTGGTCTGGGCGGATCAGCCAAAGGCAGCAAGCCGATGATCCGGAAATTGTCTGGGGCTTCACCCTCTGACGCGGCTACTGCTATTGTTCTGTATCCCCTCTTAGAGAGTTCCTCTACCGCCATGTTCGCTTGGTTCCGGGTTTCGTTGCTAATCGAGCGGCAAATGGAGAGTATTACCTGTGGCGCTCCCTTCGTGGCTCTGAAACGCCCTCCTCGGTGATCTATTGTTGCTTCGGATCTCTTGGTTGCAGGGTCAAATGGGGTAAAGGAAACCTGCTTGTATCCGCTCGAATCTACGCCGGCAGCTCTCGCATATTCGATCATTGCGAGATCTATTGCATCTTTGGTTTCTTCTCTAGACGCCAAGCTTGCGATCAGAGCTACATCGTTCTTCGTGAATCCTTGGAACGGTATCGGGTTGCTGACGGCCAGTTTGTTCTGCGTGATTGTGCCTGTCTTGTCTAGGCAGAGTGTCTCCATCGAGGCTGCGTCTTCAATTGAGTCGAGTCTAGTTACAAGCGCTCCCTTCTTGGCGAGTTTCATCGCCCCTATGGACAGAACCACGGCGAAGACAGCTGGTAACGCAACAGGAACTGCCCCCAAGAGAAAGGTCAATGCAAGGTTTAGGATTGACAGGATGTCCGTGTGGACTAGCGTGGCGTCAGCTGCAACCAGCATCAGCGCCGCCACGCTCACATACATGCTATACTTGACGACCGCCATCATTATCTGTTCTTGATGCGATACTGGTTTAGCTATCCTGACCAGTTCGGCTGTCTTGCCGAAGTACGTGTTCGCTCCTGTGTTGAGTACGATGCACTTGGCTTCTCCGCGTTTTACCACAGAGCTTGAGTAGACAATTCCTGGTTCACGGACGCTTATCGGAAGAGACTCGCCTGTCAGAGCTGACTGATCGACGGAGACTTCACCGTCACCCAGTATCTTGGCATCGGCTGGTACCAGATCACCAAGGCCGACGCCAACTATGTCCCCGGGCACCAAGTCTTCGGTGTCTTTTATCACCCATCGTCCATCGCGCAGAACTCTCGCTCTGACCGCTAGCCTCTTCTTCAGAAGATCCAAGGCTTTGCGCGAACTGCGCATATGCACGAAACCTATGGCGGCATTCGTTGTGAGGAGCCCGAAGATTATCACTACCTCAAGATAGTGACCTAGGAAATACGAAAGTCCCATTGCCAATTCTAGGAGCCACGGCATGGGACCCCAGTAACGCGACAGGAAGTCAAGTAGTGGATTTCTCTCCTTCTCGACCACTTCATTGCGTCCAAATCTCTCGATTCGTTTCTTGGCTTCAGATTCCGTGAGGCCGTTAGGGGACGTATCAAGTAACTTGATCGTCTCCTCGACTGAGGCGGCTCGATACTCGGATGTGTTTCTGAAGCTCATGACCCGCATGGCCTTCTAACCCAATCTGTTCACTAGCAACAGCCGAGCTCAGCATTGAGTCAATCGGCTGCCAGCTACACGATGACTCTTGGATACAGTCGTCCGGCGAGAATGACCATGATCGTCGTTGTGGTCAACAGGACCGCAAGATCCGTTACTAATCCGTACACGCTGGTTCCACCCATTATCATAAGCAACCGAAGCGCATCTACCTCATAGGTCAATGGGTTGACCTGCGAGACTACCTGCAACCAAGCGGGCATTATCGAGATGGGATAGATGGCGTTGCTTGCAAAGAACAACGGCATCGTCAGCACTTGACCGATGCCCATGAAACGTTCCCGCGTCTTAACCAGGCAGGCTATGATCAGTGAGAATGTGGAGAATAGTGCAGAGCCGAGAAGCACAACCACCAAGACCCCAATGAGCGCCAACGGGTTCCAGTTCAACCTAACCCCTAGTAGGACCGCTAGCAAGTAGATGATTAGTGCCTGCACGAGCGCTCGTTCTCCGGCTGAAAGGGCCTTGCCGAGCACTAGCGCTGCGCGTGGCGTAGGGCTGGCCAAGAACTTGTGTAGGATACCTAGGTCTCGCTCCCAAATCACGGCTATGCCGTAGAAGATCGCTATGAACAGAACGCTCTGAGCCAAGATGCCTGGGGCCATGAAATCAATGTACGATATGTCGCCGGTCGGTATTGCCCGTATGCGAGCCAAGACTTCTCCGAATATTAGAAGCCACAATGCTGGCTGAACGGCGCGAGTGATCAGCTCGGTCGAATCATGGGAAAGTTTGCGCGCTTCGAACTCAGCGATTGTGAGCGTCTTCCCCGCGAAGCTGACAGCTGTTCTAAACGGGTTAACAATCTTCGTCTGCGTCAACTCAACCGACCCGCTGTGCAACACGTCTAGTTCTTGAGACCTCACGATAATTCCCTCCTGATTCCAACGCATAGCCAGTGTAGTGTGCAAATACGTCGTCAAGCGTCGCGCCGCCATCGCCCAGTGATGCCTTGAGCTCCGCAGGTGTACCTATGGCAGCCACCTTCCCAAGGTGCATGATCGCCACTCGGCCGCACAGCTCATCGGCCTCCTGCATGTAGTGTGTGGTGAGAAAGATCGTTGTGCCATAGTCGGCACGGAGTCTTTGGATGTGTTCCCACACTCCCTTCCGAGCCACCGGATCGAGTCCCACCGTCGACTCGTCGAGAAACAGGATGCTCGGTCTATGCAACATGGACTGGACGATCTCCAGCCGTCGAATCATCCCTCCAGAGTAGTTCCGGACAAGTTTGTCGCCCACTTCGGTCAGACCCATGAACTCCAATGCCTCACGGACACGCGACTCGCGCTCGGATCGTGGGAGATCGTACAGTTTAGCGAATATCAGTAGGTTCTCGTAACCACTCAACTGACCGTCCGCAGAGACCAGTTGCGGCACATAGCCGATCACCCGCCGTACCTCGCCAGCATGATGGACGATATCGAAACCAGCGACGCGTGCGTTCCCAGACGTTGGGGGCAGGAGCGTAGTAAGCATCTTGATCGCCGTCGTTTTGCCCGCACCATTGGGCCCAAGCAAACCGAATATCTCGCCGGAGTCCACTGATATCGTCAACCGATCCACGGCGGTCAGCATTCCGAAGCGCCGCGTCAGGTTCTCCGTTTCAAGGACCATCATCACACCACCTCTATGATTCAATCTAGGCGCTCCGTGGTTTCGTAAAGACAGGTCGCAAGACCTGCATCGCCTTGACGACCGTGGCCCGTTCGTTTGACGAAAGCGTTTCGAATAGTACGCGTAGGTACGCCTCTGTGGCCTCCAAGGCCAACCGCAGCGTGGCACGCCCACGAGTGGTAAGCGTTAATATCATGCGACGGCGGTCGCCATGATGAGTGTCGCGGGTCGCTAGTCCTCGATTTACTAGGATGTCGACTATCCTAGACATCGAAGGCAGTGCCAGCCCGATGTGCTCAGCCATTTCTGAGAGTGACGCGTTCTCGTGCCTGCTCAAGAAGAGAAGTGTGCGAAACTGTGGCACCGAGACGTCTCCTCTTCTTTGCGTCCTTAACTCACCACGGATCGCGCGCATCACGAGCGGGACGACCTCAAGTACCTCTCGCGCGCATTCATTAACCGAAGACTGCATTCCGCTCACGTCCAGATACTTTGATTTTCTAATGGTTCGAATATCGAAGTATTTACACCTCTCGGGTGACAAAAAAAGGGCTAGTCTCGCAACTTGCACGCAGCTCGAAGGCACACGTGCGAAACACCAAGTCGTTCAAGGCACAAAAGAACGGGCAACTTTCGAGGGATCAAGCTGTTCTGACGGTTCCCTCATTAGTGAGTAAGACCGTTCTAGTAGCGACACGGTATGGATGCCGAGATCTTTCGCTTGGTCGAACTGATTGGAGATCGCCGAAAGTGACAGTCCACTCAGCTCCGCACGCACAATTGAGAAGAAACCCAGAATGCCGCCCGCTCACTGATTATCAGCTAGGCCCAACGCTCACCAGGAGCGTCCCAAGAATTATTCAGCGAATGAGCCTGAACCTGCCGCAGATCTTCCAACCTGACACAAAACAGCCCCGCCCAAACGGCATTCATCCCCGTTCTTCGCTCTGAGAACTCTCCGTATCGCGCGCATCTAGTGGAGTCAAGATTCTGTACGTTCTCTACTGTGCCATCTCGCCGCCACTGATGAAATACACTTCGCCGGTGACAAACGATGCGTCGTCACTGGCAAGATACACTGCAAGTGGACCAATTTCTTCTGGTCGCCCAACGCGGCGCATCGGAATCCTGCCTATGATCTTAGGTCCCATCTCTGGATCATCCAACGCTGCAGCGTTCATATCCGTTCGGAAATAGCCGGGCGCAATCGCGTTCACGCGCACATTATGGCGCACGTTCTCCAGAGCAAGCACACGAGTTAGCGCAATCACGCCTCCCTTACTTGCGGCATATGCGCCCAGCCCGGGTGGACCCTTGGCTCCTGCAACCGATGCTATGTTCACAATGCTGCCGTTCTTCTGTTCGATCATCAATCGCGCCACATCGCGACAGCAATAGAATGTCCCTGTCAGATTCGTCTCGATAATCAGCTTCCACACGTCATCATCCGTCTGCGTGACGCGTGATACCCAACCCACACCAGCGCTGTTCACTAGAATGTCAATTCGTCCAAATTCCTTACGTGTTGTGTCGACCATTTGCGCAACGGATGCGCTGTTGGTCACATCGACCTCTACGGCGATCCCTCGCCGATTTCTTGCTCGAATATCCAGCACAACCTCATCCAGCTGTTCTCTTGTGCGGCTAGCAACGGCTACATCTGCTCCTGCATCGGCAAATGCAAGTGCAATCGCGCGTCCTAAACCGCGTCCGCCTCCTGTGACGAGCGCAAATTTACCACTCAACTGCGACATCACGTGTTCTCCTCTCTCACCGATCTCGGTCTACTCCGGAAGTCGTGCTCACCACGACTCTCACCCTTTCGGCTGCTTCTTACTCAATGTGACTAGTTCGTAGTCTCTGCTTCCTAGGCCCATCTTCTCAGCATGTGCAAGTTGAGTCTCTGCAAGATGGAGCAATTTGCCGGTCTTCGGGTCCTTGGAGGAATGGGCCACGGCAAACTTGTCTGTTCCAGGTTCCAACTCACCGACGATGGATTCTGGATTCGGGTCTGCATTGCTTATGGCGTCATAACACGCCTGATCGATAGCGACAGGGTCCCGTGACGCAAAGATCCCAATGTCATGAACCAGTAGCATAGGCCCGACGTTCCAGCAATCGCATTTGTCAGAGATATCAATTGCAAGGTTGATGTAGTAGAACTTGTCAGCACCGATGGATTTGACTACGCCCAGAGCATTCTCGACAAACCTCGGAGCCTGATCATGATCAGGCCTCCAGTTCACTAAGATGGCTTTTGCACCGATCCTGTTGCAGACGCTTGAGCAGTGGGTGCAAGAGATGCATCTACTTGAGTCGATCTTCGCCTTCCCATCCATCATGATGCATCTCACAGGACACACATCAAGGCACTTAGAGCACTCAGGACCCCGACACTTCTCAGGGTCGATCTTGACCTCGCCCATGACGTGCATTGCTGCCTTGCCACGCTTGCCGACGAGACCTATCCCCAGATTCTTGAGGCTGCCAGCGATACCCCCGTGGAGATGGCCTTTGGCATGGCTGAGGACTATCACTCGGTCACAATCTAGTACAGCAGATGCGACATCGACTTTCTTGACGAACTCGCCGTCTACCTCAACGTCGAATATGTCTGTTCCCCAGTAGCCGTCAGCCATGATAATTGGAGCCCCCACCGTTCCTTCGCTGAATCCGTTCAATGCTGCCATGGTGATGTATTCCGGAGCGGTTGTCCGCCCTCCGTACGGTCCCCCGTCACCGTAACCTAGTCCGCAGGATTCAGCAACAAAGGGGTCTCCGCCCGCTGCCCGGACAAGTTCGACCACTTTGCGCACGTATGCTGGACGGACATAGTTCGTGTTGCCCCACTGGCCAAAGTGGGTCTTGATCATCACTTTGCCCCCTTTCTGAATACCCTGCGGGAGGCCGAGTTCGTTGAACAAGTGTTCCAACTTGTCAAGCATGTTGTAGTATGGTTCGGCTCTTCTGTCGGTGAAGAATACTTTGGACCTTGTCATATTCCAAGTCGCTCCGATGGTTAAGTGAACCCCGTATTAAGAATTGAAGTATCGAGAACAGTGCTGCAACTATTCGTGGCGCGTCAGGTTTCCCTATAAGAGACTGTTCCCGACCGGTAGCGAAAATAAAGGTCCCCGGGCGAGGTGAATAGGTTGAGCATCGTTGTGACCGACAGAACCGATGGGCAGAGAAGAATGCTCAATCCTAAGACGGTTGCCCTTATCGGTGCCAGCGAAGAGGAAGGCAGTGTTGGAAGAGCAATTCTAGGGAACCTGCTACTTTCAAAGAACAGGAAGATATTCCCGGTCAACCCGAACAGAGCCACCGTATTGGGGATCCGATCCTACCCAGATCTCTCCCGAGTGCCCGAGCAAGTTGACCTTGCGGTAATAGCGACCCCTGCTCGCATCGTTCCAGATATGGTTGAACAATGTGGAAAAGTGGGCGTGCCAGGCGCAGTAATAATCTCAGCCGGATTCAAAGAGATCGGCGAGGAAGGAAGGCGGCTTGAGAATCAGATAAGGGAAATCCGAAAGAAGTACGGAATGAGAATAATTGGACCCAACTGCGTGGGCATAATCAGACCCAATGTTGACTTGAATGCATCTTTTCTCAAGGCTCGGCCGGAACGAGGAAACATTGCCTTCATCTCACAAAGTGGCGCGCTGGGAAGCGCGATACTGGACTGGGCGGTGAACGCGCGCATAGGTTTCAGTATGTTCGCGTCGCTTGGCTCGATGATCGACGTAGATTTCGGTGACTTGATCGACTTTCTCGGCGACGACCCTGACACTAGAAGCATAATGATCTACATGGAAGGTGTTGGGAACGCCAAGAAATTCATGAGTGCCGCGAGAGGTTTTGCACGCACTAAGCCCATAATCATCGTGAAACCGGGCAGATACGCTGAGAGCGCGAAAGCAGCACTTTCTCACACGGGCGCCATGGCAAGCGACGACGAAGTCTACGATGCTGCATTCAAGAGAGCCGGCGTCGTTAGAGTGAAGGAAGTCAGTGACCTGTTCAACTCGGCGACTGTACTCGACTCCAAGAACCTGCCACATGGGCGTAGGCTCGGGATCGTCACAAACGCAGGTGGTCCGGGCGTCATGGCGACGGACGAATTGATAGAGCTGGGAGGTCAGCTTGCGAAGCTCTCAGATGAAAGCATAAGGCAACTCAACTCGGCCCTACCGCCATATTGGAGTCGAGGCAATCCCATCGACGTGCTCGGAGATGCTGGCATCGACAGGTATGTCACCGCGCTGAATATATGTCTCAACGATCCTGAAGTGGATGGAGTCCTTGTCGCGTACACTCCCCAGGGCGCAGCTAGCCCTGCTGACCTTGCAAGGAGCATTGCTGAAATCGCAAAGAACGCTTGGAAACCAATAATCACGGCCTGGATGGGTGGAGAAGGCGTCCGCGAAGCGAGGGCGGTCTTCGCTGAGAGCAACATACCAACCTATGAGACGCCAGAAGATGCGGTCAAGACCTACATGTACATGTACAGGTACGGTAGAAACCTCGAACTACTCTACGAGACTCCGGCTGAATTGTCGGTAGATCAGGCGCCCCCAAAGAGCAATCTGAAGGCGCTGGTCGTAAGGCTCGCAAAGGAAGGAACAACCGCAGTCAGCGAGAAAGATTCCAAGCGGTTCCTGAGCAACTACGGGATTCCAACAACTAAGCCATATACGGCTCATGATGTGGAAGCCGCAATACGTCTCGCAGACGAAATCGGATATCCCGTCGTGCTCAAGATTGCATCCCCTGAAATCACTCACAAGACCGACGTAGGCGGGGTCGTGACCGGGATAGACTCGGACAAGAGACTGAAGTCAGAATATGAGGCGATGATGCAACGCGTCAAAGCCAGCCACCCGCACGCGAAGATATTGGGCGTAACTGTTCAGAAGATGATTGAGAAGATCGACTACGAGGTCATACTAGGCGCCAGAAAGGATCGGGACTTCGGCTCAGTGATACTCTTTGGAATGGGAGGCACAGGCGCCGAAGTGTTCAGAGACTTCTCCATCGGCTTGCCGCCTTTGAATCAGACGTTGGCACGGAGACTGATGGAAGACACGAAAGTACACAGGATGCTTCAAGGCTTCAGAGGAAAACCAGCAGCCGACATGAGACAGTTGGAGGAAATCATTGTCAGATTCTCAAATCTGATTGTGGACTTTCCCGAGATTGCCGAGATTGACATAAATCCCCTCGTGATATCGGGAGGAAAAACATACGCTCTTGACGCTAGGATAGTGATCGACAAGAATGCCCTCGCACGCCCATCACCCTATTCGCACTTAATCATTACACCCTATCCGACCAGGTACGTGACCCCTTGGAGGATGTCAGACGGCATGGAAGTTCTTCTAAGACCGATAAGGCCTGAGGATGAACCCTTAGAGTATGAGATGCTCTCAACGCTCAGTGAAGAGACGCTGAGAGGCAGATTCTTCCAAGTCATCAAGAACATAGGTCATGAGATGCTGATCAGATACTGCAACATCGACTACGACCGCGAGATGGCAATTGTAGCAGAAGTGAGGCAAGGCGAGAAGAAAAGAATAATCGGCATTGGAAGACTAATTGTCGAACCGGATTTCAAGAAGGGCGAATTCGCTGTCGTTGTGCACGACGACTACCAGCGCAAGGGACTCGGATACAAGCTTGTCGACATGGTCATAGGAATAGGCCAGGAGAAAGGGCTCGAGAAGATCTACGGACTAGTTCTAACTGACAACAGAGCGATGCTTAGAATATGTGATGAATTAGGATTCCATAGAAGAGACTTGTCTGACGGCACGACTTGGGTCGAATTGACTCTCAAGTAAGCATTGTCGAGTACGGTCCGGGGAGTCGCTTGCATATGACTCTACAGCCGATCGAAGGATTTCAGGCTCTAAAGACTCACCATTGCGTCACTGGCTCAATGCGTCACATCTACGAGTTCCACGACTATCCAATCAGTGAGGACCTACTGCTGGGAGTGGGCGCTGGCGTAGGCTTCGTCTACTGCCACATGAAAGGCACTACACCGTTCTTTGGCGGACGCGCCAACGCTGGTCGCCCGGGCGAAAAAGGCCTAAAGAAGACAGTGGGCAGGCGCACAGGTGTCGGCGTTGAATCTTTCCAGACAAGTAGTGCAAAGAAGGCCGAGAAAGCCGTCCTCGATCTGCTGGGAGCAGGCGAGCCTGTGATGATTCAGCTTGACATGGGTTTCCTGCCGTACTTCAACTTCCCGAAAGAATACCACTTTGGCGGTCACGTTGTCGTCCTCGCAGGATACGATCCTGACACGCGACAGGTGCTCGTAGCTGACCGCGACGGAGAACTGCATCCTGTATCGCTCGAGGTCTTGGCGCGAGCGCGTGGATCAGAGTTCAAGCCGTTCCCTCCGAGGAACATATGGCACGCTTTCGACTTCAGTCACAAACGCCCACCGACTTCCAAAGAAGTCGAGCAGGCTATCCGCGAGGTCGCCAAAGGCATGCTCAAGCCACCAATCGCCAATCTTGGTGTGAAAGGTATTCGCGCAGCTGCCGAGCGCGCCCTCAACTGGCCCAGAATTATGAGCGAGGAAGATCTCCGCCATACTTGCTTGAACGTCTTCATCTTCATCGACGCCAAAGGTGGCTCTGGTGGAGGCATCTTCCGCTACATGTACGGACGTTTCCTCAAGGAAGCGGCAGGAATCACTGGCAACGATGCACTGGCCAAGGTAGGCGAAGACATTTGCGCGATCGGAGACCAGTGGCAACGGGTTGCGCATGTCTTCGAAAAGGGATACTCTGCAACGAATCCGTCAACGCTGCTGCCTGAGGCCAGTCATCTGATTCTCAATGTCGCTGACAGGGAACAAGCCGCTTGGACGCAACTCCACGAGATTGTTGCCAGCTCATGCTGCACCAAATGATTCGACAAACAAGAATAAGTCATGCGTACCGCAATAGCGAGTCGCCGAAATGAGAATTTCCAACCATGTCGTTGAAATCAAACAAGCTGCTTACAGGGGCATCGTACGCGATCGTTCTGTGGATCGTGGGCTTCGTCTGGGGGATGGTTGTCTTCATGATCCCGCCGCTGAAGGATGTGCCATCTATTCCTCATGTTTCAAAGTTGCCGGTGGTCAGCCTTGTTCTGCTGCCTCTGTACTTAGTGATGCTGTGGTATTTTGCCCGACGCTACCTCGCGTCGACACCTGCGAAGGCAGCTGAGGGCCTCAAGTTCGGCGTCGTGCTCGTTCTCGTGACGATCGTTCTAGATGCCTTCGTGTACGCTCTTCTGTTTGGGTCAGGAGATTACTTCGCTTTCCTATCCATCTGGATCGCCTACGCAATGTTTGTCCTTGTCCCATGGTTTGTGGGAAGACATCTCAAGCAAGCACATGATCTGGATCTTCAGGCTACCACCGCTTGATGATGGGCTGAGCTCTTGGTCTACGATATTGCCTTTTTCTCCTTGGAGAATCTCTCGTATTCCCTCTTCTCAATGATGTCTTTGAGATGCTGCACGACTTGCCAGATCTCGTGATAAGTGTTGTAGAGCGGTACGGGCACGATTCTCACAATATCTGGTGGCCTCACAATATTTTGGTGGCCTTCCTTGAGGTCGACAGGAATCCTTGCTGCGATTCGGGTATACTCTGTCTTTTCACGGAATCGTATGCGCCGGTGCATACAATTCACCACAGTGAGGCTTTCCGCGATGAGGAACAACAGCTGAGCCCTTGTGCGTGGTGTTGATGGTGCGGCCGCCGGGATTCAGTGCTTGGTTTGTATCTTTGTGTTTTGGGTTTTTGGTTTCTGGCTGTTTTAATGGCTTCCTCGGAGATGGTTTGGTGTGTTGAGTGGTCTCCGAGTGTTCTGTTCGTGGTAGGATTCTGGGTTTGCTGGCGGATGGTGTTCCGCGTTCCGTCTCTGGGGTGGCTGCGGAGTTGGGTTTGGGGGTTAGGTCTGTCCTTTGGACGTTGTATGACCTTCATAGGCTGGGGTTGGTGCTGAGGAGCGTCAAGCCGGTCGGGGTCTTGCCGGTTCAGCTTGCTGGGCGTGACGTAGCGTTGAAGGAGTCCGCGTACTGCGTCGCCTCCGACGCTGCCGTTGACGGGGCTGTCGTTCGTGGAGTCCGATACGTCAAATGGAAGAATCGGATCGACGGAGGTCTCGATCGTAAAATTCAGGGAACGATTCAGTCACGAATAATGGGGGTCCTCTCTAACGGGGCGCCGCGCGGCATCAAGGAAATCGCGGAGCAGCTCGGCTTGGGCGAGGTGAGCGTCTACAACGCGGTTTACCTTCTTTACAAACGCGGCGCGTTGCTCAGAAGCGAGAAGCCTCGAGCCCAACGAGACTCGAATGGATGGCCGATGGAGGAGGCGCGCCACCTCTGGAAGCCCCGCACGAATGGAGAGAGGAGCTGCTTTGTCAACGGTGAGGCGTTCATCGAGCACAAGCCAAGACCGAGCAAGAGCCTATCCCAATCCATCATCGAGTACGTGAGGGAGCACCTGCATGACAGAGCCGCATTCACAACGGGTCTGAGGACAAAGCTTGAGG
>Ga0315282_10009351_pt1 | contig 15592 bp, 10 predicted proteins | sample YL17G07_20_MG_FD_203693 | JGI IMG/M metagenome (GOLD analysis project Ga0315282, IMG submission 203693) | Sediment microbial communities from Yellowstone Lake, YNP, Wyoming, USA - YL17G07_20 | ecosystem: Environmental > Aquatic > Freshwater > Lake > Sediment | place: USA: Wyoming | collected...
GAAGACTTTCTACAAGATCTTCAAAAATGGAGATTGAACCTAGCCAACGATGTTCATAAAAACAATATTTTAACCATTGAACAGATTTCATCTCAAACACAAAAAATCTTGAATAGATTGATTCTCATTCGGATTGCAGAAGATCGTGGTGCTTTACCACGAGGTCAACTGAAGAACGAATACATGAAGTGGAGAAATACTACTAGATCAAGACGGAAACGCTTTATTGAAGAGCTAAAAGAACTTTTCTTAGACTTTGAATTTGACTTCAACACAGAGCTATTCAAATCTGACTTATGCGATTCTCTTACAATCGGAGATTCCGTCTTCGAGGATTTGATAGAGAACTTATACGAGTATGATTTTTCAACATTAACTGGAGATATCCTAGGAAGCACATACGAACTATATTTGGGATACTCTCTAGAGCCAATTAACAAAGATTTTGCAGAATACGAAACAGTTCCTCAAAATATTCCGTTAGAATTAGTAATAAAAAGAGAGTATAGACAAAGAGAAGGAATCTTTTATACTAGACCCCCAGTTGTTGATTTCATAGTTTCAAAGACCGTTTTTCCTATGATCAAGTCAGGGAGCATTGAAGAACTTAAAAATTTGAAAATACTTGATGCGTCTGGGGGATCTGGATCATTTTTAATCAAAGCCATGATCGCCATTAGGAACCATCTTTTAACGGAGGTTCTTAGAGCTAGAAAGGAATTGGTACATAGTTCTCCTATCAATGCGGAATTAGCTTCGATGGCGATAGATGATATCCCAAAATTCGTACTTCAAAATAATCCTTATCTTGTTGATCTTGACCCACAAGCAGTTGAAATTGCAAAGGTAAATCTTTGGGCTCAAGCACTTCATCCAAAGTACGGTAAAGAGAAAGTATTGCTTGTTTTGGATGAAAAGTTCAAGTGCGGAAATTCTTTGGTTTCTGTAGAGAGGACAGATCTACTGAGATTCTTTGCTAATGACGTGATTGATACTAAAATTCGACCGTTTAATTGGAAGAAAGAATTTCCAGAAGTGTTCTCTTCTAACAAAGCGTTTGATGTAATAATAGGTAACCCACCTTATTATAGCGTACATTTTCTCGATGATGCAATGAAAGACTTTCTTGAAACATACTATAGTGATATCCACACAGGTCAAAATGACATTCTTTACTACTTTTATCACAAGGGGATCGAGCTCCTTAGAGAGCATGGGCTTCTAGGGTTTATAACTGCTAGATATTTCTTAGAAGCTCGAGATGCAACTAAACTAAGAACTTGGATACTCGATAATTGCAAGATTAAGACGATAGTTGATTTTGGGAACATAGACATGTTTGGAGGGCTTGGCACTCGCACAGCAGTAGTAATACTCGAGAAGTGCACAGGGTTAGCTAATAATGTGGAGAGAGAGGCTAACATTATTGAAGTTGCGAAGGTAAAATGCCGTAGATGGATGAAAACGAAAAGACAACTTATGACATTAATTGAACAACATCTAAGCCCTAAAGAAGGATTGTACGAAGATGCTTCCGTCAAAACATTCAATATAAAGCAATCCGATCTCTCTTCTAATACTTGGGTTTTGGTTTCTAACCAAGAAGAAGCCCTAAAAAGGAAAATTGAATCCAAGTCTGTTCCTCTTGAGAGTTTATGCCATTGTGGAAAAGGAATGGAAACTGGATTAAATGAAGCCCTAAAAAATGGCAAACGGCTCGGAGTATTTCATCTTAACAAGAAAGAAGTTGAGGAACTGAAAATCGAGCCTGAGACTTTGCAGAAGCTTGTCAAGAACTCTGATATTGACAGATATCTAGTTGATTACAAAGAATTATACCTTCTATACCTTACTGATGAACATGATATCACCAAGTTTCCTAATGCCGAATCTCATCTAAGTCGCTTCAAAACAGAATTATTACAAAGGTATGGATTCGAGCGAGGAAGCCGAAAATGGTATGCAATAAGTGTTCCACGAAATAAGGAACTTTTCGACAATGCAAAGGAAAAACTGATTTGCCCCTATATCTCTCCAGAAAACAGATTTGCCTACGATAATTGTACCGAGAATCAGAAATTCTATGGCATGACCGATACAACAATAATCGTACCAAAAGAGGATTGCAATGTTGATCTCAAGTTCATCCTAGCAGTTCTAAATTCCACAACTTCCAACTTCTATTACAGAACATTTGCGAAGCCCAAAGATTACAGATATGAATACTTTTCGGACACTATCTCTAAAATATGCATCCCAGATTTGAGTAAAATAGGAACAAATTCCAGAACTCTCCATGATGAACTAGTTAAGATTGCTTCAGAGATGATTCAGCTACGATCTCAGCAAAATAGCATCCGCAAATCCTTCCTCAAAGTTTTAAAAGACAATATTGTGAACACAACTTGCGTTTTTAAGGATTATTACCAAAATGCGCTAACATACTCATTCCAGAAAAGCGTTTTGTTAGATCAAGATGTCGATGTTCAGTCTAGTGTAATCCAGTTATCCCAAGATGATAATTCAATCTTCTTAAGGGCTTATTTTGATGATGAATGGCACAATGTTTTGAAAATGACTTTTAAGGATCAAGATATGCGAGATTTCATTTACCTTGCAATAGACAACTTCATAACGCAAAGAGAAACCTCAGTAGCTTGGCGAAAAGGCAGAATAATTGAAAATGTCATTCTGGGCATAGAAATTCCGAGACTCGAGACAAATCATGAGGAAAACAGAAAAAGAATACACATGATTATATCAGAACTAAGATCTGTAACTGGTACTTCAGATTTGGGTAAAATCACAGAAAGAACACGGACTCTTGATAAGCAAGTAAATGAAATCATCTATAGTCTTTATGATCTTGATGAAAACGAAAAAAGAATAATTGAAAATTCCACAGATTACCAGAGACCTTACTTAAGGTATTGACTTCTGCGCCTTAGATTCAAATCTTGTTTTACATCATCTAGCGTCGTTGTTTCTTTGCATGCATGCATTGATTTGTCTCTCAAAGAGGTCGAGCCGCCATTGCCAGAACGTTGTAAATCGCGGGAAGCGTTGTCATCTGATTTTTATCCTGTTCGTCAAGTCTTTTCTTAGACACCTTTTCCCATTCCTTGATCTCAGTCAACATCGCCGACAGCACCTCACCATAGTCCTTGGTGCAAAAGACATACTTCCACTCCGCAGTGTCGACAGGAAGCGCAATTTCCGGAAGTACTGAAAAAAGAATCTTGCTTGCTGCAACATTACCAACCAGACTATTACCACCCCGTTTGTTTCTGACCTTAATGTCTGACAACTGTTGAAATAGGCGAGAAGTCGTCTTGAGAGTATGCTCTTCCGATTCTGATGAAAGCTCGACTAATACCCTGCTACGTTTGGTCAAAACATTCTTCCCCACGTATTTCTTCAGATGGCACAATTCCTTTTCGACCGATTTCCAGCACAAATCGACCACGTGAAACTTGTCTTTCCTCAGTGCACCAGTCTTGTCTATCATTATGCCTTGAAAAGCACCTGCTCGCGTCATTTTGAAAGAACGTAGCAATTCTGCAACATTGAGTCTGAAAGTCTTTTCGTCTAATCCGTCGCGCGTTCTCTTTATTACTTCTCTAACAACCCTCCAATATCCTCTAGGGAACGCTAGTAGAGACCTTTCTATGCAACGATATTCCATTGGGTCTCCGTTTTCATAGAAAAGAATGTTCAGGGGTTTCCGCATGTCCTCTCTTCTCTGGCACAAGTATCTGAGAGTCGCGTCCTTATTACACTAGTGGACACTTGTTTATCGTAGAAAACTGTCGCGCGCTAGTGGATTGAAGGATAATGAGCACACAGAAGTTATCCAAGACAACGCTGGTATCGAGGCTGGCACTGATATTTGCGGTAATATTCGTTGTGGTTTTCGGAACGCTTTCTCTTCTTAGTTTTCTGGGTTTGGAATCTTATGGCTCCCCAGTTGCAGGTGCTGTTGCAGGCGTAGCTTCTGTAGTAGTGAACCTCATACTTAATAGGCGTCGTAATCAAGGCGCAAAATCATAAATTAGCTCCCCAAGCAATAAGCGCCGCAAAGCTTTTCAGGTGGAAAATTGTCAGGATCTATCCGATACCTTGCCCCCTGACAGTTTTAAACGACAGTATAAACCTAACCCCCCGCACTTCTTTCGTTTTAGTGATTTAAAACTGTCAAAAAATGAAAAGCAAGAATGGATATCGTCATATTCACTCATAATTGCCAGAATTGTTGCGTTCCTCAGCTCTTCACTTCTTTTTCCAATTCACCTTTGATATTCTTAAGACATTGTTGAATTTCGCCTTTTATGTTCTCGGATTCTTGCGCAATCTTCTTTGAGGCGTTATCGATGTTTCTGCATTGTGTTCTTATGTTGTTAAAAGAGGTCAACTGTTTTTTTTATCTCTTCAAGATTAGAATCAATCATATCAAAATCAACTTTTTCTGCTTTGGTAGTCTTCTTTAATAGTTGCGTTCTAGCCCAGCAATATGCGACGTGCAATATTTCTTGATGAATGATTTCATCGTCTTTGCTTCCAAGGCCGCATACGATTCGGTCGTTGTTATAGCAATTGAAGCAGCCAACACTGTTAGGCAAGGCTTCTATCCATTTCGTTACGAAAATGCCGAATTTTGCTGTTCTGTTTTCCAAAGCCTCATCAACCTCCTTATGAATTTTGGGCAAAGAAATATTATCCCAGTCCTTTGCTTCAATGACAATTCTGTATTCTGCCTTCGAATCGACGTCAATCACGAAATCGCCTTTCTTGCTGTTAGTAACTGCACCAACGACATCTGAAGTGCGGGTCAAGATGTCACCCATGTTTGTCTTAACCATGTCTGCCAATAGTGTCTCCAAAACATCTTCGAATTCTGCTCCTTTTATGGTCATTTTTTGCTTTTGTTCTTCTAGGGCTTCTTCAATTCCAATAGTCTGTCCAAGGCGGTTCAATTCATCTGTTATTAGATTTTTCAATTGATTAATGGGCGTGCCTTCTTTCATTGGGTCAAAAAGCTCTTTCACTATTAATCCATCTTTTCCGAAGTATTTCTCAATCATCTCTGAAACCGTTCCTTTTTCTCCGAAGTGGGCAGCCATCAAAGAATCAACTTTCCCATTTTCTCCAAAAATGTCAGTAAACTTTTGTGAAAGCTCATCAGATGTTTCTTTGAGAATTTCAGCGAACTTGCTATTCAAGTTGTTGAATTTTTTCTCTATATAGTCGACTCTTTCAGTCGTGCCTATGGTTTTAAGCGCTACGACACCCACTTTGAGAGAAGAAACAAATCGATTTTCAATATTTTCTGGCTTAACATCTTTAAAAAATCCTACAATTTCTTCATCATCTATTCCAAAGTCAGAAACAAGAAGTTTTCCATCTTTAATCAAGATACACGGTGTCAATCTTGCACCCAAAGAGAGCCTCTGTGTTGTCTTTTATATAAAACTATTAGAGTTATAATCAGTATTTTCACTCACCCACGAAAATTAAATTGAGCAACTTTATGGAAGAGGGTCGTCCATCAATATTGCCAAAGAAAATTTAACCATTGAAATGATCCTTGACAGTTTTGAACGACAGAATAAACCTAACCCCCTCGCACCACCATGCTGAAGAATCCGGAGGATTTACGCCATTGCCTCCATTCTGAAGGCTTTGTATGTAGTTCGGACTTGAACCCGTTTGGGCATAGGGCCGATAGAAGCTCGAACCATTTCAGGTACTTATCCTCACATAAATGGGGTAGCTTCAAACTCTCGGTTCAAGCATTTTGTTGAGTAGAAAAGGTGTTTGTCAGTTCAATCATCATGGTTTGCTAAGCTCATCTATAATGTCGGAAATTATCTTGGCTCCAAGAATTATGCCAAATATTACTAGGGCTCCTTTTAATAGATTTTCAATATTCACATTTGGCTGTTCGGCTTCTCTCTGTGCAATTGACCTCAAAGTGTTATAATTACTAGCAAATTGCTCTGCTTGGAGGCGGTTTTGAAGGTCATTTAGCCCGAAGGATTTCAAAATTTTTACGCTTCGTTTTCCACCTACATTAACGTATTCAACGACCTGTAGATAGCTTCTTCCAGCCACATTTATTGTCCTAACTGATGCCGCCATTTCAGGTCTCACAAGCTATACTAATTTAGTACGACTATTTAAATAATTGCATACTAATATTCGGAAGCCTTATATTCAAGCTTGCTTCCTATGAACAGGGATAACGATGCAAACATACTCTTTGAAAACTCCTACGCCTCCTATACTTAGCATTATAGACTGGGTGGCTGAAGAGCCTAAAAATGCCGCCAGAGTAGGTGCTAGTTTAATAGTTGTAGGCGTAGCAATCCTTGTTCTCGTTGCTATCTTTAGTTCCTGAGTCACCACAGCAAAGAAGATTCAGAGTACTAAAGAGTAGCGAGAGCATTCTTTATACCTAGTTGCCATTTTTTGCGCGCGTGACAGATTTTAGGATTGCAAGTTGACCTAGTTTTCGAAACCTATGATTTTGGCGTGTTTGAGGAAATAATTGAAGGCCTCTTCCAGCTTATCCGCTCTGTCCCTTATGGACATCTTAGAATCGGCGGCCTGTATTACTCTACTTTGATAGTTGACAAGAAAGCGATTTGTTGCATCTATTCCTAGTCTGGTTTGTTCTTGAATGTTCTTCAGAAATTCTAGGTAGAATCTCTTCACGATCGCCTCCTTGTCTGCCAATTTGCCCTCAATGTGCATCTTCTCCACGAACAGGTAGATCGTAACTGCTCCCGCCCGGTTTCTAATCTCAGAGGCCTCTTCTGGAAAAATCTCGTTGAGTCTATCTAAGATATGCATCATGCCCTTTGCTTCAGGAGATTCAAAATCGAAATCTGCATATTGTCTGTACAGGTTCTCCAAGTCCTCGTATTTTGAGTTCCTGAAATCTCCCGTCTTGTTCAAGTAGACCGAGTTGTTACAGATCTGTGCGCAAACTTGCTCCTTTGCAAATCTTCTAACAGGTATGCTGAGTCTTCTAATAAATGGAGTCGCGACCATCAATTTGACAAAATCCCCAAGCTTGCTCATGATTGCATTGAGCCTTTCACCGGAGTTTATGGGGATACCAAGCTGTAATCTAATGAACAACTCTCTGACTTCTTCATCGGTGATCTCCTCGACTTCAGTGATAGTCAGAGGGTAGTTTTCGATTGTGGCTTTCTCAGATTCGCTCAGTTCTGGAAAAGTTCGACCATCGTCATCCGTAACTTCCTCGTCAAAGAAGCCCACGATCGCTCTAATTCTCTGCTGACCGTCTATGACATCCCATCCCTCAGAGGTCTTATAGAAATAGAACTTTGGTATGTCGATACCTCTCAACATAGAGTCTATTAAATGACTTTTTTGCTTATCCGACCATATGTTTCCTCGCTGGAAAACTGGGAAATTTATAACCTCCCTTCTCTTGTATAAGTCCAATGCTTCCCAAATTTTTGTGACGTATTTCATCTCATTTCTCTCCATACAACATCTCGTTTACCAGTTCATCCTCGCCAATTGAAGGATCTCTTCCCTCTATCTCTCGCGCTTTGATGATCAACCACTGAAAGAACGTGTTGGCACCTAACATGTTAACGTCAAATACTGGCAAGGCACTTAGAGATTTCATTCTCCCCAGGAAAGGTAGTCTTTGCATGATGCTGTTCGGGTGCTCATCATCTCCTTTAGCAGTCAATTCAGACACTATCAATTCAATGTCAAACGCCTTCTTGCTTAATATTCTGCTTGTGAATATCAGAGATATCAAACACAAATCTTCACTTCTCAGGGACGAACCAATGACTCTGAGTATGTCACACTCAGTCAGCAATTCGCTCGCCTTGTCCCAAATACACTCAAAAATCCTCTCGGACGGTTTCTTGTAGACCGAAGGTGGAATCCATCCGGTATAGTCGTCCTCACTATCAACGCTCTCAAAGTCTCTTGAAATCTGTAGTTCTCCATCATGGATCCTCCAGTTGAAAGATCCATGCAGTTTGAGCAGGAATGGAATCTTTCCGTTGAATTTGTAGTCTTTGGATTTGAAATCGAACCCAAGATTCAAACCTTCGTACATTCTTGAAAAAGCTTCCTCGATCAGACTATCATAATTGGTTGTCAAAACTCCAAGCATTTCTTCGCCATCACTCTCCATATGTTGCTGGTACCTATTATTGAAATGAAGGAGGCTTATCATCAATCTGGGTTCTATTCTTCTTTGCGTGATTTCGCTGATCAAACACCTGCGAACTAGTTTTCTAAGCTCTGCATGTATGGCAACGAAGTCCTTGCGACGTTTTTCTGAAAAACTCTCGAGCAAGCTCATCATTAGTTCAACGTCTTGATATTGCGGAATTGGATGATGTTGTGTCAGTCTAAAGTACTCTCCGTTGCACTCCTCTGACATCTTGTAGACTCTTTCGTTTAGTCCGGTCATTGTAGCATCTGAATGGATGCCTTGGTGTGCTATTTCCGCCTGCACTACTCCTGAACCGAAGAGGTATACGATCCTTTTCATAGAAGCGACCTACGTCTTCGTTCCTGCAAAGTCTGACTGAACATGCCCGATTCTTCGTAATCTATTCCTGCCCTTAACACTTGCGTTTAATGCAGGAAACCTTAGGCATGCGCGCTACATCACCGGTGAATCCCCTCTTTCATGTTTTACAAATATCCATGAACAGTACACAAGATAATGAAACCACCAGCTTTTTCTTCATCCGCTGACCAATACGATATTAGAGAGAGAACATGAAAGCAGAAATTGCAAAAGCAGCAATCGCTTTGTTCATCGTAGGCTTTCTATTGTCTGCAATATTGCAGGGTCTAGCTGTAAGAGCTGAAACTCAGCCTGAATATACTTGCGACATTCGAGACGAGTTCTCCTATTATAGCGCGTGCAATCTCACTGGTGAATATGAAAAGACGCTGGAAGGTCACATTGTCGACGTCCAGTTCATGAACGTTGGCACAGGAAATCATGAAATAACGATAGTCTTGACGACTAAGGAAAAACTCATTTTCATAAGGCCGTTGAGTGGAATTGAAGAATCCCCGACCAACAGTAGTCAAGCTAAGAAGATTTTCATAACCGCAAAGTCAAATGGCGATTACATCTGGCTTCAAATAGGGTTAAACAATACCGAAAACCCATTTGACCCGATCAGCGTTGCAACCCTGCCAATAGGGCAAAGCGAACATCCTTTGAACTCGCAAGGGCAGCTCAGTTTCGAGTTGGCGATCAACAACTCGGAACCGATAGATTCCTGTAATTTTGCATTTTCACCGTTAACATACGGTGATTTCAGTATTGAGAATCTGAGACTAGTCAGCACAGATTTGCAATTTGGAGGCATAGATTATTCTGGCTACTATGGTGCTTTTTGCTCGTTGGAGAATGTCTCGAAGGGAAACGGTCGAATAAGGTTCGACGCCTCTATCAACGGTCTATCAGGTACTGTTAATGTTGAGGTGACTGCGGCCCAACGGAGACTCCACACTCCAGTAGAATGCCACTTTGATGGTAGCAGTGTGAATGCAAGCGAATACACACAGGCCACATATTCGACGGGTAATTACATGTTCCATCTGCAACAAGGCCTGACCTACTATTATGGAGATGAGGCGCAATACTGTCTAAATTTCACAGCCCCCCAGACCTTTCAACTGAGAATAGATGCAGAAAATAGAGAAGAAATCGACTACCTCGTGTTAAATGCGCTCCCAAACAGCTTTTCGGTTTCCCAAGTGGATTTTTTGGGGGATGAACCTTGCTATGAGTTTACTTTCAACATGAACCCTAATTCAAAATGCTTGTTGGGGCTTGATTTGAAAAGCAAAGGGTGGTTCTTGGATCCAGAAAATATGAGTCTCGCTGAAATTCCGGTTGACATCAAAGAAAAATACCTGAATCCCTCAGCTTCATCTGACGGCCAATATTTTGACACAAATGATACATATGTGCAAGAGTGGGCTAGTCAGGTGTCAAGAAACCAAACAAACCCGTTCATTATCGCTGATTGCATTTTTCAAAACATTACTGGAACTTTGCATGTTCCCCCGAACTGGCAAGAACTCAAAGGGCAAGTGTTTAATGAGAGCGTAACTCAGATCCTGAATGCTCGAACTGGGGTCTGCAGACATTTCGCACGAGCATATGCCGCCTTATGTATCTGTTCTGGACTGCCTGCCCGAACAGTCGTCGGAACTGCTTTCGGCTATCTTAACGAAACCTACAAGAAGAATCACGAATGGGTCGAAGTTTACATGCCAGGGTATGGGTGGATAACAATGGATCCTACTTGGGGCCAAGAATTCCTGCTTGACGATAAACATGCAAGCGTCACGTTTTGGAACTATGTAGAGGACAGTCTGAATGTTAGTTCTGCTAATACAACACTCAGCGCGCAAGCCAAATTGGACAGCAAGTCTGTGATGACGTATCTCTTGAAATCTTGTGAACAATTGGTCAACAACTCACAAAACAGCCAGAAAGCAGAAATTCTCATTGACCAAGCAAAGCTCTTGGAAGACGAAGGCGAAATACACGATGCATTGATTAACATCGCAAGAGCGTATATTCTCGCTTCAAACAGCCCACCAACCCAACTAACGCCCCCTGATGGATTGATTGTGGCGATTTTAGTTTCTTTATCCGTGGTTGCCGTCGTAATTGTCTTGTACAAATCCAAGAAAATGCGTGGCGGCATTCTACGCAAGAAGAGCGTTGATACTACAGCTACTCCTTAACCTGAATGAGCTTGTCTCTAATCGCCTCTGCTACAAACTCGGCTCGACTGCGGTATCCGGGACCAGAGAAACCTATGGCATAGAAATATGGAAAATCACCAGCCTGTATTTGCAGATTTCTTATCTTATCCTACGTTTGCCAGCGTCTCTATTTTACTAACTTTTTCACGTATATCACGAGCCATCATTTGAAAAGCAGGAGTCCTAAATGGACTATCTTGCCAGAAACCCTTACTGATTGATGGAAGACACACTTAGGCTCGGAGTGGCAAAGGATTCATTCTGAGCTTCTAGACACAGTCGGTAACCTGACATTTGTAGCGGGGCCAATAAATCCCTCGCTTTCGAATTTACCTTTTCCAGAAAAGAAAAAATGGTTCATGAAAACCAAAGTGGAATTAAGCGTTTATTTCCAGTCTTTAGAGAATTGGACAAGGGCAGAGATAGTTGAAAGGGCGAAGGTCTTGTCAAGTAAAGCTCTTCAGATATGGAAACACCCGAAGTAAACACACGTCACTAACAAACGTAATGTTTTGCATGAATTATATCATCAAATCGTTTATGTTAATGGCTTGGACATACCTAAGAGAACAGAGGAAAGAGATGCTGAAAGTTATGCGAGATTTTCTAAATCAACATTCTGTCGGTCACTGATTAATGAAGAGGCTTTACTGCTAGCAATGTATCTTAGAAATGAAAGAGAATCGTGGAACCCCAGGGTTGCCAATTTGTCCTAGTATTCTCTAATCGCCTAGAACAGATGCGCAACGACATAAGCCTACTATTCTTCCCCAACCTTGAAGGTTCTCGCCAGTTGTATGAACATTTCATGCAATTTTGGGCCATTTTCGTAATATTCATGCGCTATATGACCTTCTATTTCACTTTCTGGATGGTCCATGTCAAATATCGGGAATCTCGATAAGCTTTCTTCGATTCCTGATGTCACAAAAGCTCGTAGGACTTCTCTTGTCATCGAGTCAGCAATGAATACTAGGAAGTCTAATCGATTCCTGAAATTCTTTACCATGTACTTTTTGACCAAGGGATGTTTATAGTATACCTCTAGGGTCCCCTCGTCTTTTATGAACGCACAAATCCTTTCCGTGTCTTTCGCAGAGAGGCGAATATCCCTGAACAGTCCTGTAATGTAGGGTTCGGGCACAACTGTTACATTCAAATTGCCAGCTTTGTCTTCATACGACGCTTTTACATTTCCTTTTTCCCCTATACGATCCGTGCCCTTGACTTTGATCGGAATTTCTATTTTCACTATGTTCTTAACGACATATTTCTGCAAGTTCTCTTCCTTTTCCGGCAACAACCATTCACCTGGACAATTTATTGGGTCTGATGAGACAAGGGCTATTTTTCGTAGTTCCTTGATCGCACCCCTATCAATACATAATCCGACTTTCTTTTCACCGCCATCCACTATAGTAGTTTTGTCAGGAACAAAAGCAAATCCGTTTGCGGGCGAGAACATCGGATTTTCCAGAACTTCTACACCCATTTTTTCAGAGTCTAAGGAATGGGGAAACCTCGTTGCAATTATTTCGCCTTTTGCCCCTGTCTTTTCAGAATACAGTTCGATCTGTTTTATGATAAATTTCTCTCTCGGTTTCTCCTCAATTTTAATGGTTTTTGGCCTTCTTATGGTTATGTCCGAGTTTGTGCTCTGGAGAGAAATCTCGAACTCGTCTGAAACTATGGAAGAGTTAATAATCAAGGAGATTAGCCTAGATTCATACTCCTTTATGGAAACATATACTGGGTAGAATGCAAAAGTTGCTGGCTTGATTGGAGGTTCTAATAGACCAGAACCTCTAATCTCTTTGTATATTTTGTTAAGCTCCCTGAGAATATCCTTCTTTGTATCCTCATCAAACGAGTATTTGGACGCTTCTTCTTTTTCCTGAATCTCTCTTAGTCTTTGATTTATTTCGTCGAAGAGCTTTCTGTTAAAGGGATGTTCTGGGTCCAATCCTCTTCTTTTTTCGTCTACAAGAGGAGACTCAGTCGGGTCTCTGATAATTGCCTCGACCTCCATTTTCACTTCTCCGAAATACCTAGAAAACGAGAGGTCTCTTTCAAAGCGGCATAGCGTAAAATCTACCACTGAATACTCGCCATAGAAGAAAAGAAGACCGGATTCGCCAAGTGGCTTGCCTTGGGGCAATCCTTCAGTACTTTTGTTTATCAGCGAATGTATCTTGTACTTTTTTTTGTTGTATTCGATTTCGAAAGTCTCTTTAAGTATTTGTTTTTCTATTTTAGGAGAAACGTGCTGTAAGAGCATCTTCTCATTGGTGTTGCCATCAATTGCATAGATTTTGTATTTTGAATTCTCAAGCAGTTTTCGCATAAGGAAGTGTTGTTGAAGGCGTTCACAGATAGTCGCAAATTTATTTGCATGAAAGTACTCAGGAAGCTTCCCGATTACTACCGTTCCATTGTTTTGTATTCTTAGTTCCGTTCTTTCTGGTTCTGTAACTGGTTCGTCTTCCTTGCCAATTCCTGTAGTAAAATCTAGATGCTTATTGCGTTCGTTTACTAGACCATTTCTTATTGTAATCAGCCAATTGCCTTCCAATGCCATCATTGCATCTTTTAGTCCTATCCCTTTTTCGGCACTTGTAATGGCCTCCGTGTCTTCCCCCATGCTCGTTTGGGTTCCATATTTCAATGCTTCCTTCAATTTCTTGGAATCCATGCCTTCCGCATTATCTAGCACTTCGATTGACGGTGGGCTTTTCTTCCGACAACACAACTTAACATATATCTCAAATGAAGGTTCCGCATTTTCGCTTTTTTCCAGTCGTGTATAGCTGTCTGCGGCGTTTTTGACCAATTCGATTGCTATTCGAAAAGGGTCATTCTTGAATGCTTCTCTGACTGTTCTTTCCCAGAATTTTCCGTGTACTTCTCCTGCCTCAGTTCTGCGTTCCTCAGGCATTGTTATCACCTTTCAGTTTGCCCTCGGCGAATCGGAGAAATTCCACTACAGAAGATTCGTTTACTCTATTGGCATATTCCAAATATTTCTTTAGATGAGCTTGTATCAGGCTTTTCGCATTTGGCGGAATCCTCAAAGCTTCTAGAATTTCGGACCTATCAATTGCTTCTTTTTTGCTTTGTACATACTTCTTGTAAGCATTTGTCTTCTTGAGTATTGTGATGAATGTAGTCTCTTTTCTTCTAGGGATAACTTGATGGGTTCTAGTCAGCTTAATCTTGCCTTCTAACATTTTTTTGGTTTCATCCAAAAAATACTTGCCCCGTTCTGTAACCTTGAAACCGCTTTGAACGTTGCCGAAAAGCCATTTTTTGTCCAACGTACAATGATTGTATGCACAATAGTAGATTGTTCTGCCGTCGGGGTATTCTGCAAAACCTATAAGCGAAAATTTCTTTGGGAAAAGTCTAAACGTTGTGACAACAATTTTGTCAAAAGTCGGCTCAATTTTCTTGGATTCCAACAACCCAACAGCAAATAGAACCAATCTATCCTTGTCTAAAGACAGATAGTCCCCTTCATATTCCGCTACTCCCCTAATGATGTCCTCATCTTTCTTCAGGTCTGTTTGTTCCATCGTTACACCTCAGCCTACATATTTTTAACGTCCTTGGCAATCATATTCTCAAGCCACCTTTTCTTGGGAAGATTGGTCTCTTTGGTTTCGTAGATATTCAAGAGTATTTTCAAGGAAATATTGAGTTGATATTTCAGAAGGTCTGTTTCTGTTTGACCTAAGTATTCCTTCGACTAGTTTCTTCTGTTCCTCAACGGTAAGTTTCGGGTTCTGCAAAGCATCTACGAAGGGTTTGTAGATAGCACATTTTTGGCCCTTTGAATTAGTGATTCTTGCGACTACTTCCCATCCCCTGGTTTTCATTCTATTACGTTTTCGTCGAGCTCTTCTCTTTTTTTGAGTTTGGTTCTCGAGTAACTGTGAGGCTAGTTCTTTTTGAGGAGCTTCATCGCTAAAGTATAGAGCAAGAGCGTCTTCCTCAATACGAAAGTCGCTAAGAACTTTGGGGAGAACATGCCTGGTTCTTATCCATTCCTCAATTTCCGTTATTGGTATTTTAACAAGGGTCAATACTTGCTCCGTCATATAATCACTTATATCCTATTATATGAGTATATAATTATATAAAGCTTGTTATATCTCAGATATAATGAAATTATATGCGGAAAACATGGTTTCTGTAAATGATTAAACTCATTGCTTTGCTTCTTTAGCTTGAGGTTTTCTTGATTCCACTTGAAAGAGCTATGATGACGAAGACTATTCCTACTCCAGCAAATGATTCTTACACTTCTGTTGGTTGGTTGGATAAAACTTTACCCCAACTACCGCTGAACCGAGAGTTTGAACGTCGACCTGACTAGGCCTGATGGTAGCCCGGGGGAGTTTCGAACTCTCGCCCACATGCCAGTCTTGGAAGGGAGGCGGACCTGAACCCGTTTGGGTATTGGTACGGGCAGGTCTACCAGATTTATCGTGTTTTTGCCGATAAACACGCATGCTACGCATATTCATTGCGGGCGATTTTGGAAAGCGTCTTTAGGGCGTTGAGGTCAAGGTTTACCTGGCGCGCATTCGACCAGTTCGCAAGCGCCATGCAAAAACTGTATCTTCAACATTGCACAGACCCACGTAGAACATATGTATAATAGGGGCTGTGCAGGTTCCAAGAGATTTTGTGAAGGAGATGGCTGAGTGAGGCTGTGGTTTGAATGATTCCGGTTGAAATCTCTTCTGTCAAAAAGTCGTATGGCGATGTGAAGGCGGTTGATGGAGTT
>Ga0315282_10009352_pt1 | contig 15591 bp, 12 predicted proteins | sample YL17G07_20_MG_FD_203693 | JGI IMG/M metagenome (GOLD analysis project Ga0315282, IMG submission 203693) | Sediment microbial communities from Yellowstone Lake, YNP, Wyoming, USA - YL17G07_20 | ecosystem: Environmental > Aquatic > Freshwater > Lake > Sediment | place: USA: Wyoming | collected...
ACGCCCGCAAGGCTGGGCAGTTCGAAGCGGCAAACACCGGAACGATTTTTCTCGATGAAGTCAGCGAGCTGCCGCCCGAGGCCCAGGTCAAGTTTCTGCGCGTGCTCCAGGAAGGCGAGTTCTATCGCGTCGGCGGCAATCGTCCAGTGCGCGTGGACGTGAGGGTCGTCGCCGCGACCAATCGCGACCTCGAGCAGATGATCCAGGAAGGGCGCTATCGCGAGGATCTCTACTTCCGCCTCAACGTCGTGGAGTTGAAAATCGCCGCGTTGCGCGAGCGCCGCGAAGACATCGGCCCGCTGGTCGAGTACTTTTTCCGCGAGCTGCGCCGCCAGATCCCCACCACGATCGAGGAGATCTCTCCCCAGGCCCTGTACGCCCTGACGCAGTATGACTGGCCGGGCAACGTTCGCCAGCTGCGCAACGCCCTCGAGTATGCGTTGGTCATGGGGGCGGGCAAGACGCTCAGCCTCGAGCATCTGCCGGAATACGTGACGCTGACCGAGACCGCCGAGCGCCGCGCCGACAGCCGGCTGGCCTCACCCTTGCCGACCGAATATGCCACGCTCACCCTGGCCGAGGTGGAAAAAAAGCAGATCCAAGCCGTGTTGCGCAGCTGCGAGGGCAACAAGCAGCGCGCCGCCCAAATGCTGGGGATCAGCCGCTCAACCCTTTACGAAAAGATGCACTCCTACGGACTGGAATAGGATGCGTTCTCAAGGGCTCGATAGAGCGATCATCAAAAGTTCGTTCCGGTTGCCAAACCGGCCTGAATAGCCGGAAGCCCACTTGGGGAGTCGTTCGTGAGACTGTGTCACGCCCGGAAGCCAATGAGAATCGCCAACGCCGTTGTAGCCTAGGCCCTTGTGGCCGTTCGAGGGATTTCCGGCAGAATATCGAACGCCCACGAGGGGCTAGACTACAACAGAGCCACTTTGGCAATGGTGTGTCTGTCGAACAGAACACCAACACGCGCAAGCATTCCGCATGCAGAATCAGGACGCTGGGAAAGAGGAGGCTTTTGGATCAGTACAGGTTCCAGCGCTGAGCGGCAGACGGCCCTCGGGGAACCATGACCTGGAAGCCGCCGACAAGCGTGGTCCCGTTGCCCGCGGTGCTGATCCCCGTGGCTGGTTGGCCGATCGTGGAGTTGAGGATGTAGCCGGGCACGGTGCTGCGTCCCCCACCACTGGCGACCACGTCGCGCGGAATGACTCCGCCGGCGGGGTTGGTCATACGCGCCGCAATACCAAGTCCCATGGCAAAGGCTATTCCGAACCCAATCAGGATCAAGAGCGACTTTCGATTCATCGCCGTTCTCCTTTCACGGATCGCCGTGATGGTTCCCCTCCGGAAGAAAGCTCACGCCCCCTGCTGGGTTGGACGGACTTCTCAGACGCTTGGGGTGAGGTTCTCCTTCTCGTCAGGCTAAGTGAGCCCCAGCGTCCTGCCAAAGTCAACAGTTAGTTTTTGAAAAATGGCCGGGGATGGGCTGTCGGCCTGTCAATTCGATCATGTCAGCCTTCCAGTGGTGTGTTATTACAGGCTAACAGCCACTGCCGTTTAATGGTTTTGGGGGCATAAATGCTTGAAAATACAGGGGCTTCATGGTGGAGAAGGGCTGTCTTGAACTCGGAATCAGCGTCGCGAAGGTGAACCGGCTGCCGACCCGGTTCCCATAGGCGCAAAGTAAAAGGGGCGTAGCGCGCGTTACGCCCCCGCAGTTTCCACAGCGGTTACAGGACCTCGAACTTGTTCCGACAAGGCGACGGAGCAGTCTCCGCGCACCTCACTTCAGTGGGTCCAAGCATAAGGGTCGCCGGCGCCCTGCGTGTTCGTAACGTTCGATCCGTGTCCCTGGTTCCCGCCCTTGCTGCCCACAATGAAGTTGACCGGGATTTGCCCCCCGTGGCGATAAATGTCTCCCCAGCTGACTGTGCCGTTGGTCGGGTCGTAGGGGAGAGCATCGCGGGTGTAAGGATAGGCGCCGTTGAGATTAGTATCATCGGCGGAATCGGGACCGTAGCTCATTGCGAGCCATTCCGTCCGCGCGGGCCTGAGGTTGCCGGAGGGTGGCAGTCCGAGATACCCTGTTGATATCTGGAGGAACGCATCCAGCAGGTCGGCGTCGCCGCCGTAATCTGATTGGCTGTGTTGGCCGATGCAAACAAACGGATCCACGATCGCTGAACTGAGATACGGCACGGGCGTTGTCAGCGCCCACCACAGGTGGCCGGGATTCATATTGCGTCGGCCGCCCGCACCGCCGAGCTGGTTTTCCCACGATTGCCACACCGGCAGACTGTCCCAATCAACACGGTAGGCCTCCAAGGCCACACCCACGCTCCTCAGGTCGGTCTGCGCGCGGGCAACCTTGGAGCGGGTTTGCGCCTCCAGAAAATTGGGGATCGCGATCGCCGCCAGGATGGCGATGATCGCCACCACGATCAGAAGCTCGATCAACGTAAATCCTCGTGCCCTTCGCATGTGAAGATGTCCTTTCTTCAGAATGGAGATTCACGACCATTCATTGCCGCCGCAGGAGGCTTGAGAAAACCCTGAACTCAGACTTCTTCTCTGAACGTGCGAAACGCTCCGCGCCAGGGGTGAGACAGACCTCTTGCAGCAACGCCGACGCCGCCGCGACCTTTCTCACTGGCACCTTAACCGCTTCGGCCCGTGGCTGGAATCCGAGAATGGAGAATAGAGGACAACGACTCGATATGCCCTGCCCGGAAGCGGTGAGGCTGCGTCAACCGCCTGCGCTCTTCCACCCCCTCTCGAAATGAAAAGGCCTTTTCTTTACCCGTCCTAGCATTGGCTTTTTAGTGCCGCCCGCCCCACGGGTCAAGACAAAAGAGGATGGAGCGGGACAATGAAAAATGAAAAACCGACAACGGACAACCAACAATGAAAAACCGACAACCGACAATGAAAAACTGCAGCCGCTTTCAGAGGGAGTTGCGAAGAGCAAAGTGGCGCGGGCTGTCAGCCTGTGAATCGTGCGGAAACCGGACAGATACCCCTTTGCAGCGCCCAGTCTTTACGCCAGCCGATCTGTAACATCGCTTTCCGCAACTCCCTCTTTCAAATCTCGGCTGAGAAACCAGTTGACCGTGACACCCCGGGTTTTCTAGGAATCTTGGCGTTCCTTGGGATGGGCCGGAGAACATCGCAGCGACGGCTGATCGAGAATCGCCAGGAGGACGCCGGATGGCCAAAAAGCGGGGAAAAGTCTGTCTTGCCCATGAAGGCCGCATGGTCGAGCCGCTCCAGCTGAAGGGCCGAGAGACCGTCCGCGCGATGGTGGACGAGGTGTTTGCGGCGTCGGGGTTCAACGGCCGGCGGCTGGCCGAGGCGTGCCATCTCTATTCGCGCATGCTCACGGAGAACACGACCGTCGCGCTGACCCTCGCGGGGGCCATGACGCCGATCGGCATGAGTGGGCCGATTATCTCACTGATTGAGAAGGGATTTGTGGATTTTATCATCTCCACCGGCGCCAATCTCTACCACGACCTGCACCGTCCGTTTGGATTCCCCGTTACCCAAGGTGATTTCTACGTTGATGACAATGTTCTTGCCGATCAAGGCCTTGTCCGCGTATATGATACCTTTCTAGAGACCGAAAGGACTCTGTTGGCCACCGACAAGGTCGTTCGGGACGCATGCAAGAATGTGAAGCGGGGTGAGCCGGTCTCGACGGCAGAATTTCACCGAGAAATCGGTGTTGAAGTGGCCAGGAAGGCGCCCCATCCAGAGAAGTCCTTCCTCGTTGCTGCGGCGCTTAACGATGTTCCAGTATACTGTAGTGCGCCGGGAGATTCATCTATCGGTATGAACTTGATCATCTCATACCTGCAGGGAGCAGCGATCCAGATAGACCCTATTCGCGATATCATCGAAACAACAGCCATTGTCCGCGCCTCTGAGAAGAATGGGGCGGTTGAGGTTGGCGGCGGACATCCTAAGAATTTCTACATGCAGACCCAGCCGACACTTTCACAAATCCTGCGCGACCAAGCCAAGGGCGGGCATGACTATTTCATTCAGCTGACGACCGACGCGCCGCATTGGGGTGGCTTGTCGGGCGCGACGCCCCAGGAGGCGCGCTCGTGGGGCAAGATCAAGGACGCGACGATCAACAACGTGGTCGTCTACAGCTGCGCCTCGATCACCTTCCCCTTGCTCGCGCAATATGTGCTGACGACAAACAAACCGCGAAAACCCAAGCGGTTGATGCAGCGAATCGCCGAACTCGTCGCCGACTTGACGACGCGCGTTCGCCACAGCAAGCGGCTTGAGGGGATGAAGTAGACCGGCGGTTCGCCTCCGGTTCGGAGTCCCGCCTTTGAGGCGGTTTGCATCGCCGGCGGCCTGGACGGTGTCCTGGATCGTCGGACCTGTCGGAGAAGGCTCTGTCTGGCCAACCAAACTCTGGAAAGCCAGCATCGCAAAACACCGTCCAGGCCGCCGGCGATCCGTCAAGGTGGGCAACAATGAAGTGGACCGACGCCGAAGACATTGGGGTGGCGCTGTTCGAGCGGTTTCCCAACGTGGATCCGTTGACCGTTCGATTTACCGACCTGCACCGCTGGGTGTGCCAGCTGGACGAGTTCGAAGACGATCGCGAAGCCTCCACCGAGGGAAAACTCGAGGCGATTCAGATGGCCTGGCTCGAGGAGTATCGTCACGGGCGGTGACGGAGTAGGACAGGTTGGCAACCTGTCCGGAGGAATCGAGACGGCTACCGTCTTCGCTCCTCTGGAATGCTGGAGGAATCAATAGCCGCCGCACGTACGAAAATGGCAACCGTGAGGGACTTGCGAAATGCCTGGTTTGATATTGTCTGCGGGCAAAAAGAGCGGGGTGGACTGTCCAGTCCGCCGTTTTTCGCGCCCTGACAGTCCACGCCACTCTTCTCTCGCAAGTCCCTCCATAACGGACCCCATTTGCCCAAAGGGGCTTGACAGTTCAACCGAAGGCGGGTAAAAAAAGAATCTTACTTCGACGGGGGTGTCAAGGTTCTATGCAAATGATGTGTGGTGATGTCCGGGCCAACATGAAAGTCGTCCTGGACGGCGACGTCTGGTTGGTGGTCAGTGCCGAACACTACAAACGCGAGCAGCGGCGAGCCATCGCCCGAATCCGGCTCAAAAGCATTTCCACCGGCAAGGTGAACGACCGCAACTTCAATGTCTCGGATGCGATCGAAAAGGCCGAGCTCGACCTTCGCGACATGCAATTCCTCTATCGCGAAAACGATCAGTTCGTGTTCATGGATAACACGACGTACGAACAGCTGTACATTTCGACCGAACAATTGGGCGACGACGCCGGGTATCTCAAGGAAGGCACCACGATCACGGTAACCCTGCATGAGGGAAGGCCCATCGGCGTGGAGTTGCCTCCGAAAGTGGACCTGAAGATCGTGGACACCATGCCGGTCGTGCGCGGCAACACGGTCCAGAACGTGACCAAAGCGGCCACGCTGGAGACCGGCAAGGTGGCACAGGTGCCGCTGTTCTGCAACGTGGGTGATGTCGTTCGCATCAGCACGCGCGACGGTTCCTATGTCGAGCGAGTCTGAAATGAAGGCTGAACGATGAATGATGAATGATGAACGGAAACGGAAATTCAGGAACCGCTGAGGAGCCGGAAGGATGGTCGGCAACTCCTCGATTCGCGTTCAGCATTCGGACATGGCTTTCCCGCCGCCGCGCTGAGATCACCCTCTTCCTCCTGCTGTGGGTTACGTACGCTTATTTCTATCAAGCCTCCCAGCACAACGAAGCGGCTCGCTTTGACCAGACGCGCGCGATCGTCGAAAAGGGCGTGCTGTACATTGAGGCTTATGCGCGCAAGAACACGGCCGACATCGTTGTCTTGAAGCACCCCAGCGACGACTATCATATTTACCCCAACAAGGCCCCGGGGACTTCGCTTCTCGCCATCCCTTCTTTCTGGCTCTGGATGCACGCTCTCCAGCGCTTTCCGTTCGCCGAGACGCTCTACTGGCATCTGGTGGCCTACCTGACCACGCTCAGCACGGTCACGCTGCTTTCGGTGCTGGCCGCCGTGGCGATGTTCGCGATGCTTCGGCGCATGACGGGCCATCGGCTCTTTTCGGCGTTGACCGTTGTGGCGGTGTGGCTGGGGACGATCTGCTTTCCGTTCTCGACGCTGTTTTTCAGCCACCAGCCGGCGGCGGCTCAGCTCGTTCTGGCGTTTTGGGTGCTGTTTCGACTGCGCCACGACGGCCCCAACGGAATGCGATGGGTGATCGGGCAGCTGGTTCTGGCCGGTTTTCTGTGCGGGTTCAGTGTCGCGACCGAATATCCGACGATTCTGCTGGTCCTGCTGCTCTGCGCCTATTTCGGCGTGACGCTGGCCAAGCTGGATCTGACCGCGCGAGCGCGACTCAGGCTTTGTGGCGGCTTTGTGGGTGGGCTGGCCGTCGGCGGCGCCATTCTCGTCGCCTATAATCTCGCGGCGTTCGGCAAGATCTTCTACGTTCCCTATGAGGCCTACGCCCAACAGGGAGCGGCGGCGGCGTTTCCGGGCCACGCCGAGGGCTACGTCGGGATGCACTGGCCGGGCTGGACCAACTTCCTCGCGGTCCTCAAAGAGATCACCGTGCGACCTCAACGCGGCCTGCTTTACATTGGATTCGAGAAAGGGCGCGTGTACGCGTGCAGTCCGGTGCTGTGGCTGGCGTTGCCCGGTTTGGTCTGGCTCCTTCTTCGCAAGCCGTATCGGCTCGAAGCGATTCTCGTCGCCGCCATGGCCGTTGCCTATCTCACCTTCAACGCCTGCTACGGCGACAGCATCGTGTACTGGGGCGGGGCGTGGTCGGTCGGCCCGCGCCACCTGGTTCCGCTGCTCCCGTTTCTGGCTCTGCCGCTCGTCGAGGGGGCGCGGCGACTGTGGTTTCTTTTCTATCCGCTGCTGCTCATCTCGATGTTCTACATGCTGTTGGCGACGGCGGTCGAGCCGCGCGTGCCCTATGAATATCCCAATCCCGCGCGCGACCTGTTCGCCGAAAAATATTTGGATGGTCGTTTCGCCCTCAACCGCCTGCGGCTGTTCGGTTCCGACATGGTGACCGCCGACTCGACGGCGTTCAACCTGGGCAAGCTGGGGGGATTGTCCGGACCGGTTCAACTCGATCCCTTGCTGCTCTTCTGGCTTGTTGCAGGTGCGGGTTTGACCTGGGCCGCCGCGTCGCCACGGCGTGCAGGAGATGAACCGTTGCCGCTCGGCACCGCCCAACCCGAGGCCGATAGCGGCGCCAACGAACAGGCCAGCAAGCACGTTCCCAGAGCTTCAGAACCCGCCATCCACCGTCCGTCGTCCGCAACGGAGAACTCAGAATTCAACATTCAACATTCAAAATTGTTTTCTGTATTTCTTCGCCCCTGTTTCTCCCCGTGGCTCGCCATGGCCGTCTGGGCAATATTTCTGGCAGCCATCGCGGCCGCTCCGCCTATCCACGCCTGGCAGCTCGCGCGGGGCTTGGCCACCGGCGGCGGGCTTTTGGGCAAGTACTACACGAACAAAGACTGGAAGGGAAAGCCGGTTTTCATTCGCAAGGACGCCCGGATGGATTTCGACTGGACGTTCGAACAGCCGTTGCCCGGCTCGTTCAGCGTGGAGTGGCGGGGAACGATCCGCATAGACCGCCCGGGCCGCTACGTCTTTGCCACCGAATCCGACGATGGGTCCTTCCTGGCGTTTGACAAGAAGATCATCGTGGATAACGGGGGGACCCACGCGCGCCGCCGTATTGCCGCCCCCATCACGATCGCCCACGCCGGTGTTTATCCATTTGCAATTCGATACTTCAATGATGTATATGGGGGTATGATTCGTGTGACATGGCAGCCGCCGGGGCTGTGGGAGCAAGTGATCCCGTCCGAGGTTCTTAGTCCGCCGGGCGTCGGGGAAGGGGCCAAGTGAAGGTTCTTTTCGTCAACTATGAATACCCTCCGTTGGGCGGCGGAGGGGGAATGGCCTTGCAGCAGCTGGTGAGTGTGATGGGCGACCTGCACGAGGTCCAGGTGTTGACCTCGGGTGCGCGCGGGTTGCCGAGTTTCGAGATGCAAGGCCACGTGGCGATTCATCGGGCGTCCGTGCTGGGGCGCCACAGCGAGGCTATTGCCTCGATGAGCTCGATGTTCTCGTTCCTGCCGGCCGGAGTGTGGCGCGGCTCGGCCCTCCTGGACAAGCAGCATTTCAACCTGATCAACACCTGGTTCGCCATTCCCTCCGGGCCGACGGGGGTCATGCTGAGCCGCAAGTACAAGATCCCGCAGGTTCTCACGATGATCGGCGGCGACGTCTATGATCCCTCGAAGTGGTATTCGCCCCACCGGAGCTTTCTGACGCGGGCGATCGTGCGGTGGGTGATGGGCCAGTCGCGCTGGATTACGACCTGGTCCACGGATGTGCGCGACCGGGCCAAGGAGCTGTTTCCTCGCCCCATTGAGATAGACGTTTTGCCCGCGGGCATCAACGAACCGCGCTATCGCCCCGTGGACCGCCTGCTGCTGGGCATGGAGCGCGACACGTTCTACTGCATTACGATCGCCCGCCTGATCCGCCGCAAGCGCCTCGAGCTGCTCCTCGATCGCTTCGCCGAGTTGACCGACCCGAAGATCAAACTTCTGATCCTGGGCGATGGGCCGGAGAAGAAGAAACTGCAGAAGCGGATCGAAAAGCTGGAATTGGGCAAGCGGGTCGAACTGCTCGGTGCGGTGTGGGGCGAAAAGAAGTTTCAGTATCTCGCCAACAGCGACGCCTATATCAGCCTTTCGTCGCACGAAGGGTTTGGCCTGGTGTTTCTCGAAGCGATGGCGTGCGGACTGCCCGTGCTCGCGCCGGCGGTCGGCGGCCAGCGCGACTTCCTCCTTCACGGCAGGACGGGCTTGATGCTGGAAGCCGATGGGGAGGATTTGGCGCAGCGCGTCAATGAGCTGCTGGACCGACCCGAGTTTACGATCGAGATGCGCAAGTTCAACCGCCGCCATGTCCAGCCCTATTACACGTCCAACCTGGTCGAAGTCTGGATCGAAACCTTCGAACGCTACCTCAAGGCGATGTTCTGAAGCGGAAGTGGGAGGCGAGAGGCGGGAGGCGGGAGGCGGGAACAATGAAAAATGAAAAACGGACAACCGACAACTGACAACGGGAAAAAGTAACGTCGGCTCTTAGGCGAAAACCGATGGAACAACAAGAGGCGGGAAGTGGGAGGCGAGAGAAGAACCGTAGAGAAGGTCTACTACGTTATTCTCTGGCCTCTGGCTTCTGACCTCCGGCCTCTGGCTTCCGGCCTCTGGCCTCTGACCTCCGGCTTCCGGCCTCTGGCCTCTGACCTCCGGCTTCCGGCCTCTGGCCTTTGACCTCTGGCTTCTGGCCTGTGGCCGTTCACTTCTCTTTCTGGGGTGTGTTCTCCCCTCTCGTGAGAATCTCGCGGTAAGCCGCCTCGGTTAGCTGGATCGTGCGTTCGATCGAGAACTGTTCGCGAACGCGTCGGGCGCCGGCCGCCGCCAGTCGCACGCGCAAATCGCGGTCGCGCGCCATTCGCACGATGGCGCCGGCCAGCGCCTCGCTTTGTCGGATTTCGACCAGAAGCCCCGTCTCGCCATCCCCAATGACGTCGCCGACGCCGCCCGCGCGGGTCGCCACAATCGGCCGCGCGAGCAACATCGCATCGAGCAGCGAGGTGCACAGGCCTTCCATGTGCGAGGAGAGCACAAACAGGTCGGATGCCGTGAGGCAGGCTTCGACGTCGCTGCGAAATCCGAGCAGTTGGAATCGTTCGCCCAGGTCTTCCTGGGCGATCTGGGCTTCGAGCCGGGGACGAAGTTCGCCCTCGCCGAGCACAATAAAGCGGAGTTCGGGTGCTTGGGCCAGCGCCAGGGCCGCCGCGCGAATCAAGGTGGCGTGGTCTTTGTGATCGGTCAGGGCACCGATAGTGCAGACGAGAAACTCGTTGTCGCCGATGCCCAGGGAACGACGGGTGGCGCTTCGGTCGGTCTGGTAGGTGAACTTTGCCGGGTCCACGCCGCTCGGCACGAGGAAGACGCGATCGCTCGGCACGCCGCCGCGAATCAGCACGTCGCGCACGGCGGTGGAGATCGCCAGATAGTAGCAGGCGGGATGAAGATACTTGCGGCGCGAAAGCCAGTTGGCGGCGACGGGGAAGTCCACCCGGCGTGAAACCACGATGGGAGCCACATTCCCACCGCTGTGCGCGTGCCAGGCCACTGCATGAGCCAGCGCCGAATGGGCATGGAGGAGATCGGGCCGGCGAGATTCGGCCAGTTGCCGCAGCCGGCGCCCCGCCCGCCAGTCCCATTCGCCGCGCGGGGCGTCGTAAGCCATCTCGACCGGGACATCGGCGAGGCGCTCGGCCAACCGGCTGCCGCGGGGAGTCACGACCGTGAGACGATGGCCGCGCCGGGCAAGGCCGCGAACCAAAGCTTCGACCTGGGCCTGGCCACCGCGCCAGTCGTGCGCCGTGTCCACATGGATGATTGTGAGGGTCGGTTGATCCATCACTTCACAGGTTCCCTGGAGTCCTTCATGAAACTGCTTCACACGCAGAAACGTGTGAGAACCAGCATTCCGTTCGTAGTCCCGCCTTTCAGGCGGCCCGGTTCAAACACGCAGCTCGGGCCAGCGCTGCCTGATTGCCCCGAGAACATCGGCGACGTGGACGCGTCCCATGCACCGGTGGTCTATGGGACAGTGGCGAAGCATGCAGGGTGCACAGGCTGTCTCGCGCCTCACCACAATGGCGTTGGGGCTCCACGGCGCGGTCTTCACCCAGTTGGTTGCGCCGAAAAGGGCGACGGTACGCACGCCCAGTGCGGCGGCGATGTGCATGGGACCGGAATCGTTTGTCACGAAAATCGCAGTCCTTCGGGTCAACGAGACCAGCTCAGGCAGGTTGAGCAGGCCCGCCAGATTCCACGACCGCGCGCCGATCACATCGCAGACCGCTTGGGCGGCGGGCCGCTCGGCCTCCGTGGCGTTCACGACCACGATGCCCTGCAGCGCCTCCGCCAGGCGCTGGCCGACGGCGGCGAAGCGCTGGGGCGACCATCGTTTGGCGCTTCCGTAAAAGGCGCAGGGATTGATGCCGATCAGCGGCGTGTCGCGCGAGATGCCTTCGGCGGCCAACTGGCGGTCCACTTTTTCACGCGCCTGCGGATCTTCTTCGAGCACGAGCGGAGGCGGCGCATCGGGCACCCCGCCCAAGGCGCCGAGCAGCTGGAGATAGTATCGCACCTCGTGGTCGCGCAGCAGGGCGCGGCGCACGCGAACGCGGTCGGTCAACAGGGGCGCGCGGCTGTCACGGGCATAACCGACGCGCCGGCGCACGCCTCCCGCCCAAAGCAGGAGCGCGGCCGCGAACGAATTGGCGAAGGCGATGCCGAGGTCGAACTGTTCGGCCCGCATCCGCCGCGCCAATCGCAAAAAGCCGCGCCAGTCGCTGCGCTTGCTTTCCTCCCAGACCTCGTCAACGTCCGGATTAGTCCTCAGCAATGGCGTAACCCACGGGCGGGCGATGGCCGTGATTCGCGCGGAGGGAAAACGGCCGCGCAACACGCGAATCGTCGGGGTGATCAGGATCGCATCGCCCACCCAATTCACGCACTTGAGAACGATTTTGTTGACCGCGGTGCCTGCCAACTCTTTGGTGTGCCTCTTCCTTCCAGTTCTGACGTTTGACTTCCGACTTCTTTTTTCCAGTCTCTGCGCCTCTGCGCGAGAGCCGTTGTCGCTGCGATTGCGCGAGTCCCGATCGCCGGCAAGTCTCGCTCTGCGGGCGAACCGGCCATCTTCTCTGGCGACCGGAGCGTTTGAGAGCACCGGCGAGGCCGCCGGCGTTCCTTTTGCCTTTTTACTTTTTACTTTTGCCTTCTTCCATCTGCTGCCTCTCCCAGAGTTTCGCATACTTCAAAAAAACGCTGTAGGCCGCGAGCGAGCAGAGGACCAGGCCGGTGCGGCCGTCGAGAAATCCGAGCTGCAAAACATATTGCCGGAAGAATCGCCAGGCCGGCCGCAGTGCCAAATGATGCCAGCCGACGCGCGAGGTGCGTTTGGCGCGATCGCCCGCCGCCCAGCTCGTGTAGCGCTCGTATTTTCGCAAGTACTGATCGAAGCTGTCGAAGGTGTAGTGGAGGAGCTCGTTGCGAAGCCGCCCGACGCGTCCGCCCTCCACGATCACGTCGGCATGCACCTCGCGGTTCTGATAGCGGCCGAGGTCGCGTCGAAACAGCCGCAGTACGCGGTCGTGCTGCCAGCCGCAGAACCGGATCCGTTTCCCCAGAAAATGATTCACGCGCCCGATGCGAAAGCCGTCGAGGCTGCCCGGATTCTCCAGGATGCGGAGGATTTCGTCGCGTAGTTCCGGCGTCACGCGTTCGTCGGCGTCCACGATCATGACCCAGGGATGGCTCACCTGGGGAATCGCCCAGTTTTTCTGGGTCGCCGAATTGACGTAGTCGTGTTCGAGAACGCAGTCAGCGATGTCGCAGGCGATCTCGCGGCTGCGGTCGGTCGAAAAAGAATCCACCACGACCAGTTCGTCGGCCCAACGCACCGATTCGAGGCAGGCGCGGAGGTTCCGCTCCTCGTTGAACGTCGGCACCAGCACGGATAGTTTTTCGCGCGGCGACATCTTCGGCGTTGACGCTCTCTCCAGAGGCGGCATACTTGACGCCCAGAACTCAGCGATTGTTTTGAGCGCTGCGAATCGGTGTCAACATGGAAAGCACGATCCGAGAGCGTTTGGCCAACCTTCACCGGCGCATCGAGGCCGCCGCGCACCGCGCCGGCCGCGATCCCGCGGCCGTCCAACTGATCGTGGTGACCAAGACGCGCCCGATTGATCGAATCCGCGAAGTGCTGGCCTGCGGCCCTTATCCGCTCGGCGAGAATCGGATTCAGGAAGCACTCGAGAAGATTCCGCAGTTGCCCCCGGATACGGTCTGGCACCTCATCGGCCATCTTCAACGCAACAAGGCCAAGCCGGCCGTGCGGCATTTTGCGCTCATTCATTCGCTCGACAGCGAGCGGCTGCCCGAAGCGCTCCAGCGCGTGGCCGAAGCCGAAGCGCGAACGGTCGAGACGCTGCTCGAAGTCAACGTGTCGGGCGAAGAAAGCAAGTTCGGTCTCCGGCCGGCCGAAGTCGAGCCGCTTTTGGCGACGATTGCGCGGTCGTTCGATCGCATCCGCGTAAAGGGGCTGATGACGATGGCCCCCTATGTCCCCGACCCCCAGACGGTTCGGCCCGTTTTCCGGGGGCTGCGCGAGCTTCGCGACCGACTGGTCTCACAAGGCTTTGACCTGCCCCATCTCTCCATGGGCATGACCCACGATTTCGAAGTCGCCGTCGAAGAGGGGGCAACGATGGTGAGGATCGGAACGGCGGTGTTTGAAGGATGAAGGATGAAGGATGAACGATGAACAAGAGCCCGACCGATTCAGCGAATTCTGAGAATGTACCGGCCTTGAAGCCCCGATCATCCCCGTGGGAAATCGTCCTTGCGTTGGCGGCGATTGCGGTGGTCGGCGTTCTGTTTGGCTTGCCGTCGTTGCCGGAGCCGTTCGGCGTGGACCACGGCATCTATGGTTACATCGCGGACCGGTTGCGCGAAGGCGCGGTGGATCACCGCGATGTCTTCGATCACAAGCCTCCCGGCATCCACGTCGTTTATGCCGCCGCGTTTGCCCTCTTCGGCCACAACATGTGGAGCATTCGCCTGCTCGATCTGCTGGCCGCGATTGTGACGGGGTGGGGGCTGTATGCGCTTGGGCGGCAATGGGGCGGAGCGCGGATGGGGCTGTGGTGCGGGCTTCTCTATCCGTTGTTCTATATTGGCGGGTTCGATTGGCTTTCGCGCGGTCAGCCCGAGACCTGGGTCAATCTCCTGTTTGTGCTCGGGCTGGCTTTGCTCGCGCGCCCGCGGACGAGACTCAGCCTGTTCGTGGCGGGGGCGCTGTTGGGCGTGGGTTTCTGGTTCAAGCCGACGATCCTGCTTCTTGCCGTGCTCTGGCCGATTCTGCTGATCCGCAACAGCATGAACCGCGGCAAAGCGCAATCCAAAGCCCTGACGTTCGACGTACTGGCGGCAGGAGGCGGCTTCGCGGCCATCGTCGTGGCGGTGCTGAGCTATTATCTGTTCCATTCCGCTTTGCGCGATCTCTACGAAGCGGTCGTGGTCTTCAACACGCGCTACCACAACCGTCTGGGCCTGGTGCAAGGATGGAACGAGATTCGGCAGGCGATCGGTTTCATCGTCCGTCCGCTCTTCGCTCTGACCTTGCTGACGCTGCTGGCCGTGGCCGCGACAGTGTTTCCCGCTTCGCGAAGCTCCGTGGCGTTGGGTTTCGGCTGGCTGGCGCTGGCGTTTGGAACCGTTTTCTGGCAGGGCAGTTTCGCGCGAAGCCACTACGTATTGGTCCTGCCTTCCATGATTTTTCTGTCGGGCGTGACACTGGACGCTGGGATCGAAACAGCGAACGCGCTTTTTTCAAAGATGTCGGGCCGGGCCGATCCGGATTCGCACCAGGCGACCTTCATGAGACGCGGCGGGTTCTGGGCGGTCTTCATCGGTTTCGCGCTGGCGGCTGTCAATCTGGCGACGCTTTCCGAAGCGCGCTGGACCAAGTTCTTCGCCTTGACCGGTGGGCGGATTTCAACCGAGCAATACTGCGCTTCTTTTTGGTTCAAGGGTGCGCCGGGAAAGGGGGGATACAGTTTCCAGGACCTTCGCGACATCGCCGCGTATCTCGAAGCCCACACGACGCCCGACCAGACCATCTTCGTCTGGGGATTCCGCCCGCTGATCGCCTGGCTGGCCCACCGCCGCATGCCCACGCGGTTCATCTTTCGCTATCCGTTGACGCGCACGGCCGACCCGCGCTGGTGGGAACAGTTTCTGGCCGACTTGGACCGTTCGCCGCCCGCCTATTTTGTGGTCGTGCTCGACGATCGCGGTTTCTATCACCCCGAAACATCCAAAGACGCGCTCGAGAGCAACGGCGCGCTCGCGCTCTTCCTCCACAATCGCTACGTCCTCGACCGCACGATGACCGACTTCGAAATCTACCGGCTCGAGAGATAAAGCAATCTTGAATGTTGAATTCTGAGTTTCGAGTTGCGAGTTCGGGCGTTCGGATTCTGGGTTTGTCCCATTCCCGTGTTTCTGTGTCCGCTCTTCAGGAATTCAACATTCAACATTGCTTCTCACTGCTGTTGTCTCGGCGGCAGCAACTGAACCGGTGCGGGCGGCGGTGGGGCCGGGGCCTTTTTCCCCGGAGTGGCCGGCAGGGCGGCCGGCTTGCCCAGAACCCCGACCACGTACGGGTTGACGTAGACCACCTGGCGCCTTGCTTCTCCCGGTCTGAGATCTTTTGGATCAATCGTCAGCGCGACTCGCCAGACCAGAAAGCCCGCGTCGTTTTCCAGCAGGAGCGCCTCGGTCCCACTGGTGGGCCGCGTCACGGCGCGCCTGGCCAGTGCGATCGCATCTTCCTTGAGCAGAATCCCGTCGCGGTCGCGGCGGCACGAAGGCT
>Ga0315282_10009353_pt1 | contig 15591 bp, 15 predicted proteins | sample YL17G07_20_MG_FD_203693 | JGI IMG/M metagenome (GOLD analysis project Ga0315282, IMG submission 203693) | Sediment microbial communities from Yellowstone Lake, YNP, Wyoming, USA - YL17G07_20 | ecosystem: Environmental > Aquatic > Freshwater > Lake > Sediment | place: USA: Wyoming | collected...
AGCTGCTATTCCGGACCGCTCCCGACATCGAGCTCAACAAGTGGGGGCACATCGTGACGAAGGGGGAGACCGGGGAGACCACTAAGCAGGGCGTGTACGCCGGGGGCGACATCGTGACGGGCGCGGCCACGGTGATCCTGGCGATGGGGGCGGGCCGCACCGCCGCCCAGGCCATCCATGAGTACTTGGTGAACGGCAAATAGATGATTCACGGATGATTTCCGATGAACAGAGGTTCACTTCCATGACGCAGCAAGGAATTCCGGTCAAGCCGGTGGGGATCACGGATAAGACGAAAACCCCGCAGTGGAAGAAGATGCTTGCCAAGGCTCTGGCGGACGCGAAAGCGAAAAGGGGCACATTCTATAGGGACGACGAGTCTCTTTTGAAAGCCCTCAAATAGGCCGCGCGTTGGCAATTGCTATAGAATGCAAATGCTCTGGAAGGCAAACCGGTTCGATGGGGGCGACATCGTGACCGGCGCGGCCACGGTGATCCTGGCGATGAGCGCGGGCCGCACCGCCGCCCAGGCTATTTGTGAGTCCCTGATGAATGGCAAGAAAGAACCCTGATTCTGTCGGGCGCCACCTCGCACCTCTGATACCAATGTGCATTCAAAGAGATACATACTATCGACTTGCGAGACGGGATGAACGGGAAAGAAAAGGCGCAAGCATGGCTTGCGCACTCCAAAATGGAGACAGCGTGAAAGAAAAGACGCAAGCGCGGCGTTTTTGGAGTGCGGGAGCCATGCTCCCGCCTTGTTTCTGAAGACAGGCAGACAAGGGTTTGTATAGTGTCTCTTTGATTGCTTTTCAGTATGAGTCATGAAAACGGCCTGGGTGCACGCGGAAGATCCTGGTAGTATCCCCGAAACCCATCAGTCGAGCCTTACCGATTGCCCGACTGAGCCTGCTGGGGAGCGGGGGGATCCTGGTTAGGCCCATGAGGCTGGGCGGAGACAATGATACGCGTTGAAGCGGTCTTTGTCTCCAATTCGGAGACAATGATACGCGTTGAAGCGGTCTTTGTCTCTAATTCCTTCATCCGATGCGCGCGATTCATCCCCAAATACAATCCGCTCCCGATGCCTATGGAGAAAATCAGAAAGAAAACGAGCCATGCGGGATAAAGTTCGCGCATTGCGGCGGCCCAGTGGGCAAAACCACCCATGTTCGAGTAATAGACAGCTTTTGCCGCGATCCCGCCGATTATCACCAGTACAAGAAACGTTCCATGGAATGAGAGATTAAGGGAGCGTTCTTTCTTCGAGACGTTCTTTCCGGGAAACAGGAAATAAGTGGCGAGAACACCGAGATAGATCATCCAGAAACATAAGGTTATTTCAGGATGGCAGAACATGAATAAGAAGAGCAAACCGCAGCACACGAACACGAGCGATCCGGCTCCGAAAAAAGCCAGATCTTTTCTTTTCATTCTGATAAGCAAGCCTAGAACCAGCCACAGCAGAAAAAGAGGCGCAATGACAGGGCCGCTTGCCACACTGAACAAAAAGTCGTTTGCCCGCGCCGTTGTGGTCAGGAGCAAGAATGCAGTTGTCAGAATCGCGATACGTCTGAGCATCTTGGATCACCTCCACTCGATGTGCCAGTTTTCCTTCGGGCGGAATCCGCTGAACTCAGCAATGGTTTGTCCCGCCTTGTGGTAGTTGCTTTGCGCGTCTGGAGGCAGCTCGAAACGCGCATTCTCGATCGGAGTCGGCCAGAGATTGGCCGTGCGCGTGACATAAACAGCCTTGTGTTGAGGAGCGGACAAGGAGTACTCGATTCTTACGGTTGTCTCTTGCCCCTTTCCTTTGACCGGCAGTCGGAACGTGAATCCCTGCTTACGCACGTGGACCGGAATACTCTGACCGCCGGCAGTGACATTTACATTTTCGGGAGGAGGCGTTCCCGACGTTTCAGACGTGACAAACGCTAATTCGTAGTTCCTGCGCCGGGGATGATTGGCGCGGTAAACGAATTCGCACTGAAAGGCAATCCGGTCGCCTTCCGGACGAGCCCGAACAACCTCCGAGGCAAAAACCAACGCGCTTGGGGGCAGATCAAACAGGAAATCACCCCCGACGTATATTCCTAGCGTAAGAAGTAGAAGAATAGCGGGTATGCCCGCCTTCATGATCCTTCGAACTAGGTCGCTTTGCATTGGGCTCCTGCTATCCGGCCGCCGACGCGGCGGTCATGAGAACTCTTGTCACCCGATGCTCAAATCCCGCCCTCTGGGGACCACACTCATTTGAACGGCAAGAAAGAACCCTGATTCCCGAACCCTGACCCTCACGCCGGATAGCCCACCGTCTGGGCGTAGAGGACGCGCTGGTCGGGGCGGAGTTTGAGTTCGGCGGTCAGGGCGGGCTTGTTGCAGTTGTGGAACCAGGCGGCCAGGCCCTGCGAGGCGGCGAACAAGTAGACGTTTCCGGCGATCAGGCCCGCGGCGATGTTGTAATAGGATTTCTGGATCTCCGTGTCCTTCAATCCCGGCTCCTGGAATCCCGCCTTGGCGAACTTGGCGATATCCGCGACGAAGATGATGTTCACCGGAGCGCCGCCCGCCCCGCCTCGCCTGCCGCGTCCGCCCGCGAGCGCGCGCAAGTCTCCGGCCACGACGGGTGTCAGGCGGTGCGGAACCGCCTCATAGAGGTAGGTTCCTTCGGGCAGGGCGACGTAGAGGTCTATCTCCTGCGAGTTGCTGGCGGACGCGGCGGTTCTTCCGATCTGGTTGAATGGGCCGCTCTCGCGGTTGACACCGAAGGCCGCCCAAAGCAGATTGGAGAGGGTCTGCGGGGGGAGTTTCTCGTCGCGGATATTGCGGTTGGTCTTTCTTTCCCACAGGGCCGCCAGCACGGACTTGCCGCTGTCCTTCTCGGGTTTTGGGAGCGTGATGGGCGCGAGAGCGGGGGCCGGCTGCGCGGATGACGCCGCGGAAGGCGCCGGAGCCGCGGATGTTGCCGCGGCGGGCTTTTGACCGGAGCCGGGCGCCGGGGCGGCGTCCTGGGCGAAGTTGGATGCAGTGGCGGCCAGCAGGGTGAAAGCCGGCACGGTTTTCAGAAGTGTTCTGCGATTCATGGGATCCTCCCGTCCAACGGATATGATCTTCACATAATGAACCTCTCAACCAGAATTGCCGTTGAGGATAATCTTCCCTCTATATGAAGAATTCCGCAACAGGATTCTGTGGGGAGTATTCGCTTTGGGGCGTATCTTGGTGGAGCTGCCAAAAAGCCGTAGGATGGGCCTTGGCCCATCATTTCCAGCGCCTTTTGTGAATAAGCACGTGTGACATGGCCGGAAACGGCGCGACGATTGATGGGCCAAGGCCCATCCTACGACAGGATTCGTGGCAGCTTCATCAAGATGCGCTCTTCCCTTTGGGCGCGTCTGGGATTCCGGGTTCATTTTGTCAGGCGCTCTTAGTATCCTGCGCCCGCTCATGAAGCTCAGTGTAGTAGCGCTCGACCTGGGCCACGTAGGAGGACGGGGCAAAGTTTCTGGAATACTCCAGCGCTCTGCAGGAGAGATGCCTGGCAAGCGCCGGATCGCCCAGTAGTTTCAGGATGGCGTCGGCGAGGGGTCCGGGGGAGTCTGGAGGCGCCAGGAGGCCGGTCTCGCCGTCTCGAACCAGCTCGGGAATTCCTCCGACAGCCGTGGCCACAATCGGGGTTCCGAAGTGCATAGCCTCGAGAAGGACAATCCCAAAGCCTTCGCTGTGCGAGCTGAGGACGAAGAGATCGAAGAGGGAGTAGAAGTCCTTGACGTCTACCCTTTCGCCGGTGAAGATGACGTTGCGCTCGAGGCCCAACTCGGAGGTCAGGCCCGCCAGCGCGGCTTTCTCGCGCCCTTTGCCGACGATCACGAACCGCGCTTCCGGCAGATGGTCGGCAACGAGGCGCGCCGCCCGCAAAAGAACGTCGAGTCCCTTGACCGGCACCAGGCGCGTAATCGTGCCGACGACAGGGCTGGCGGCCGGTATGCGGAGTTCCTGCCGCAGGGCGCGCGGGTCGGGCGCCACGTCCTCTTCGGTAAACCTGTGGACATTCTGGATCACCCGGATTCTGTCCCGGCAATCCAGCCCGGTCTTCTCCAGGAACGCTTCGCGCACGGCTTCGGAAACGGCGATGTAACCGCTTCGGGAGCGATCGAGGAGCCGTTCGATTAGTGCCCGGTGCCGGCTTCTCCATTCGTGGGCGGCGTGGATGTGGCTGATGATGATCGGCACGCCGGCCATCTTTGCCGCCACGGTACCCGAGATGTTGCTGGCGTACATGTGAGTGTGCACAATGTCTATCTGGTTCTTCTTGAGCCACTTCGCCATGCTCCAGAGGTCTACGGGATGCAGCCGGCTGCGAATCCGGCAAAGGTCAACGGAAACGCCCCGCTGCTGCAACGCCCGGCCGACCTTTCCGATCCGATCGGTGCAGCAGACGCGGACGTTGAAGCGGCGTTTGTCGAAACAGGGAAGAGTGGACAGCAGCATGCTCTGCACTCCGCCGACGGTGAGCATGGAGATGATGCGGGCGACGTTGAGGGGCCGGGTCATAAGGCTTCATGACCTTTCAATCGGTCCAACTGCATTTGGGCGCGCCGGTAAGACTTGAGATACAGAGCGTTGATAAGACCGGCCAGCGACAGGTCGTTGTGAACGGGAATGCGTTTGAGGCAGAAGCGTTCCTCAAGGGAATGCCTTTTGCCCCGGACCGTGGAAACGGCGGCCCGGTATCCCGCTTGGTCAACCATCTCGAGATGCGCGGGCTTGAAGCTCCCGTAAGGATATGAGAAATAGCGCACGGGCCTCTCCGTGATTTCCTCCAGGATCTCCTTCGAGCGGCGAATCTCTTCCTGGGCCTTGTTCGCGGGCAGATCCGCCAGATTCGCATGGGTCATTCCGTGCGACTGAACGTCAACCCCCTCGCGGACCAATTCACGAATCTGATCGCGGGAAAGAATCCGTTCTCCCTGGGGATCGGCGCTGGATCGCATCCGCAGCAAGCGCCCGATGAAGCCCGCGACAACGAAAACCGTCGCGGGGAATCCCTGCTGCTTCAGAATCGGCAGGGCGTGGGTGAGATTGTCTTCGTGGCCGTCGTCGAAAGTGATCATGACGCGCCGGCCAAGCGGCTTCTTTCCGGATTCCAGATGCTCCATGAATTCCTCGAAGCCGATTCCGCGGTAACCCAACAGTTTCAACAGGCTGAGTTGCCGCGCGAAACGACGGGGTTCCATATAGATGGATGCGTTTGGAGTGTTGGACGGGGGAGCCTTGATAAGATGGTAATATAGAATCGGCACGGTAACCATGATCTGCTCCCACCGTCCCGGCGAGGTTCGAGAACGGAAACGACCGCATCGGCCGGGAGGATTATCCATTGCCCGAGGAGGTATTGTCAAGCACCGTCGGGGGGCCGTTTTTGCTTGTCTACGAGTCCCGCTTTCTCTATCCTTAGCTCCGCGGTTGGACGCATGCGGAAAGACGGTCCACGTCCCTGCCATGCCAGTTCAGGTTCCCGCGCGGCTCGCACTATGTTCATCCTGCCTTTTGCCAAGTATCTGAAACCCCACAGACTGCGGATTGCGTTTGGGATCTTTTGTCTTTTCGGGGTGGGGTTCTTCGGAACCTACAGCATGATCCTGGGCAAGCCGGCGCTGGACGTGCTGTTTGCCCAGAAAAAGGCCGCGGAACTCAAGATCGAGTTCGACGCGAAGATGACCAAGAAGGAAAAAGAGACGGCCCGGCATCTCGAATCCTCAAGCCGCGTCAAACGGTTCATCGGGCACGTGAGGGAGTTCTACAGTCCCTACGAGAAGCAGGCCCGCGGTTACGTTCTCAAGTTCTATGAATACGCCGAGGGGGGCAAGCCAAACAAGATCAAGTGCCTCTGGGGTCTGGCGGGCCTGATCGTTCTCTCGTCGCTCCTGAGCGGTCTTTTCGACTATGGCAGCCAGTACAACCTGTCTCTGGCGCTTTACAGCGCCGTCATGACGCTCAAGAACGCGATGTTCCGGAACATCATGCGGCAGGACATGGCGTTTTTCGGGCTGCACCCCGTGGGGTATCTGATGAGCCGGCTGAACAGCGACGTGACGGCCATCCGCAGGATTCTGGAATACGTGATCAAGGACGCGCTGCGGCAGGTGATCACGCTGTCGTTCATCATCAGTGTTCTCTTCATCCTGGACTGGAAGATGACTCTCTGGGCTTTCGTGGGGCTCGCGCCGGCGATTGTTCTGCTTGTGGTTTTCGCCAAGACGCTTCGGAAGGTGACCCGGACCCAGAAGACCAAGAGCGACCTTCAGGCGGCCACCGCCAACCAATCCCTGGAGAACATCCGGCTGATTAAGTCGCTTACGAGCGAGGGGTTGGAGTGCGAGAAATTCGTGAAACAAAACCTGAAGATCTTTAAGCTGGAGATGAAACGGCGCATTGCCCGATTTGCGTCGTCCCCGCTGATGGTCTTTCTGGGTTCCATCGGGCTCAGCGCCATCCTGCTGATGGGCGGCCTGCTCGTGCTGGATTCCAAGCAGAATGACGGTGCACCGGACCCTCAGGTTCAGGGAGCGCCGATCCGGAGCCGCGAACCCATGGACGCGAGCACGTTCATCATCTACATCGTGGCGCTGGGGCAGCTCTATCTGCCTCTAAAGCGGCTGGGCGGGGCGAACGTGACGTGGCAGCTGGCCAAGGTCAGCGCCGAGCGCATCGGCGAGGTTCTTCGCTACCAGCCCGTGATCATGGACCCGCCGGAGGACCTGCCTCCGGTGCGCCTGGCGAGAATCAACAAGGGGATTGGCCTGCGGGGCGTTCATTTCGCTTACTCGGACAAGGTGATCCTGCGGGACATGAGTTTGGAGATCCAAAAGGGCGCCACCACGGCGATCGTGGGGCGGAGCGGGGCGGGCAAGTCCACCCTCGCGAACCTCCTCCTGCGTTTCTTTGATCCGGCCCGCGGCAGCGTCGAGATGGACGGCGTGGACATTCGCCAGATGCGCGTGGCGGACCTGCGGGCGCTGTTCGGGATCGTGAGTCAGGAGACGCTTTTGTTCAATGATACCGTGGCAGGCAACATCGCCTACGGCGTGAAGGAGGTCTCGCGCGAGCGGATCGAGCAGGCCGCCCGCGCCGCCAACGCCCATGATTTCATCCTGGCGCTGGATGGGGGCAAAGGCTACGACACGATGATCGGCCCGCACGGGGGGAACCTGAGCGGGGGGCAGCGCCAGCGCATCGCCATCGCCCGCGCGTTTTGCCGCGATCCGCAAATCCTGATTCTGGACGAAGCGACCTCGGCGCTCGACAACGAGTCGGAGTCGGCGGTGCAGCAGGCCCTGCAGCATCTGATGGCTAACCGCACCGTGGTGGTGATCGCGCACCGGCTCAGCACGATCATGCACGCCGATACGATTGTGGTTCTGGACGAGGGCCGGATCGTTGAGCAGGGCCGGCACGCCGAGCTGCTCGGGCGCGGCGGGCACTATGCCAATCTCTACAAGCTGGGCGAGTTCGCGGAGGGATGATCGGGGCAGTCCTCCCCGTCACCACGGTCCTTCATGGCTCTGCAGATCACGCGGAATCATGAGAAGAGGCGCTCATTTGTTACCACGGAATACACGGAACACACGGAAGAGTTCCCTTTCCGTGTGTTCCGTGTATTCCGTGGTGAGTTCTGTTCTTTCTTTTTCTGTGTTAGGTTTTTCGTTTGGTTGCGGCTGTGCTGCTCCAAGTGTTCCCTGTATTCCGTGGTTCTTCCCAGTGTTCGTGTTCCTTTGGCGCGCTTAGACCGATGAATGGATGCCGGATGCGGTTTTTTCCCCGGCCACGTGGAAGAGTTGGTCCGCGGCCCAGGCCAGATCGTCCCGCGAGCATTCTCCCATCAGGCAGATCTGGATCCAGTTGCGTTTCAAGAGATACTCGCTGTTGTAACTCACGAGGCATCCTCTCTCCTCGAGTTGCCTTCCCACGCACTGCGAACTCAGGCGCGACGGGAGGACCAGGGTTGTTACCGCGGGGGACGCGTGATCGTCGGGCGCGAGAATCATGAAGCCTTGCCGCCGGATCCGCTCGCGCAGCCAGACCGAAAGCTCCCGTATGTAGTCGAAACGCGCCTGGGGCTTGATGCGCCGCACTGCGGCCTGGAGAGCGTGAAGCAGATTTGAGGAAAACGTGAACGGAACGCCGCTTGCCGCCGCATACTGAGCCAGGTCGAGGTAGCGGGGCACTTTCCTGCTGCCCGCCTTGATCTCGTGATTGTGGAACACGATCGCCAGGCCGGGAAGCGCCGCAATTCCCTTACCGCTGGCGCAGGTGGCCAGGAAGACGTCGCCCAGCGTAACAGGGACGGTTCCAATGGAGCTTATGGCGTCCACACAGACCTTTACGCCGTTTTTCCTGCAGATGGCAACAACCCTTGGCAGATCATTAACGATCCCGGTGGAAGTCTCGCAGTGAAGAAGCCATACCCAGCCGATATCGGGCTGTTTCCCCAAGCGCCCTTCGAGCTGGCCGTAGTCGAGGTCGTCGCCCCATTCGGAGGGGATAACTTCGAATCTCAAGCCGGACTGTGTGGCATGGTTCACGAGGCGTTCGCCGAACTCGCCGTTTGTCAGCACCAGGCCGCGAGTGGGCAGGAGGGACAGCTCGGCCGCCACCACGTCGTTGGCCAGGGTGCCGCTGCCTTGGAACAACTCAGCGTGCCGGGCGCCAACCAGGGCGCAGAGCATCCTCTTGGTGTCCTTGATATCCTCCACGAACCGGTCGGAACGATGGGAGACCGGGGTGGACCTGAAGGCCTCGAACACGTCGGGGTGGACGTTCACCGGGCCGGGAAGGAGGTTTATCACGGGATGGTCAGGGGCGGCGTCGGCTTTGACAGGCGCGGCCGCGTCGTGACTCCCGGCGATCTTTACGTCCGCGCACACCTCGGCCTTGGCTAGTCTGGCCACACTGTCATAGAAGGCATCGGCTGTCAGGTACATGGGCTGGTAAAGAACGCCCGGCGAGCCCACCAGGGGACCGAAGGGGATGAACCCCATGTGCCTGTACAGTTTCTCCTGCCTCACCGTTCCCGATATCACCGCCACGTCATATCCGTGGCCGGTGCAGTAATCCGCCGCCATTTTCATGAGTCCCAGAAAGATCTGGCCATTGCGGCGGTCCTTGCGAACGGCGAGCAGGCGTATCTCGCAAACCGTCCGGCCTTGGGGCAGATAGGCGTCCAGGTTATCGAGTTTCGAGTCGAGGGAAAAGGGCCGTTGGGCCCTGAGCGCCAGCATTCCGAGCAGTTGCTTGTCGCACAGGCAGATGGCGTAGGTATTCTGATCGTGAAACTTGTCAACCAGTCTGTGCGTTTCACTCCGGGCGTGCTGTGGGATTTCCTCCACGAAAGTTTCGTAGTTCAGCTTGTGGATTTCCTCGAATTCCCAGGGCTCCGAAGCTGTTCTGAAGATCAACTCCCCCATGATACTTCCTCCTCCAGGATACCCCTCTCGCCCCGCCTCCTCATGGACACCACAGGGATCATATCACGCTCCCCGCAACTTATGCGAGCATTAATGTGCAGGCGAATCCGGCAAGGCGGTCTTCCCCGTGGGGCAGGTTTTCTTGACCTTCCGGCTGGTTTCTGCGAATGTGTTCCCGGCGGGAGGGCGCGCGGTCCTTTCCCAATCCTCCCGAGGAAAGGCAGGCTCATCTCATGAAGATTTTCGTTCCCGGGCGTATATGTCTGTTCGGCGAGCACTCCGACTGGGCCGGCGGGTATCGCCGCACCAACGCCCAGATCGAGAAGGGCTACACGATCATCACCGGCACCAACCAGGGCATCCGGGCCAACGTGGAGGCGCATCCCTCCAGACTTGTCGTGACCAGCAGGCTCCCGGACGGCAGCATCGTGGGTCCGCACGCGATCGCGATGGACAAGACCGCCCTCCTGGAGGAAGCCGAGAAGGGGGGCTTCTTCAGCTACATCGCCGGCGTCGCCTACCAGATTCTCACGCACTACCACGTCAAGGGTCTTGTGCTGGACTGCTATGAGATGGACCTTCCGGTCAAGAAGGGGCTTTCCTCGTCGGCGGCGATCAGCGTTCTGACGGCGCGGGCGTTCAACCAGGTCTATGATCTCAAGATGACCACGCGCGGCGAGATGGAGGTGGCCTACCAGGGCGAGATTCTGACGCCGTCGCGTTGCGGCCGCATGGATCAGGGCTGCGCGTTTGGCCAGCGGCCGCTGCTGATGACGTTCGACGGCGACCTGCTCCACGTTCAGGAAATCCCCGTCCGGCAACCTCTTTATCTGATCATTGTGGACCTGAAGGCGGGCAAGGACACGATGGAAATTCTGGCGAGCCTGAACCATTCCTACCCGGTGGCGCAGAGCGATCTCGACCGGAAAGTGCACGACTATCTCGGCCGCATCAACAAGCAGATCGTGCACGAGGCGGAGGACGCGATCCGCGAGGGCGACGCGCGGCGGATCGGCGAACTCATGACCCGCGCCCAGACGCTTTTCGACGAGCATCTCGCGCCGGCCTGCCCGCCGCAGCTCACGGCCCCCGTACTGCACAAGGCGCTTGCCCACGAGCCGTTGCGGGACCTGGTCTGGGGCGGCAAGGGCGTGGGCTCGCAGGGCGACGGCACGGCGCAGTTTGTTGCGCGCGACGCCGAATCGCGCGAACGCGCCATCGAGATCCTTGAGCGGGACCTGAGGATGAGCTGCCTGCGGCTCGATATCGCTCCGCCGGGCAAGGTCCGCAAGGCCGTGATCCCCGTGGCGGGGTTCGGGACGCGCCTCTACCCGGCCTCCAAGGCCACCAAGAAGGAGTTCTTCCCCATCGTGGACCGCGACGGCGTGGCCAAGCCGGTGGTGCAGCTGATCGTCGAGGAAGCCCTGAGCGCCGGGATCGAAGAGGTCTGCCTGATTTGCCAGAAAGAAGACGTGGAGGTTTTCGACGCCTACTTCAACGGGCCGATCCCGATCCAGCACGCCAACAAGCTGCCGAACCGGTTCCGGGACTACGCCGCTTACCTCGCGGACATGGGGCGCCGCGTGCGCTTTGTGGTGCAGGACAAGCAGGACGGCTTTGGACACGCGGTGTATTGCGCGCGGGAGTGGGTCGGGGATGAGCCTTTCCTCCTTCTACTGGGCGACCACCTCTATCGCTCGAACGGCGAGGTCTCGTGTTCGCGGCAGTTGCTCGACCTCTACGAGCGGCACCAGACCAGCGCCGTGGGCCTGATGAAGACGCCGGAGGAAGAGATCAGCCGCTTCGGCACGGTGATGGGGGACTGGCAGGCGGATGAAGAGAACGTCCTGGCCGTGTCGGAGTTTGCCGAGAAACCCACGGCGGACTATGCGCGGGAGAAGCTGCGCGTGGAGGGCATCGAGGAGGGCCGCTACCTGACGCTGTTTGGGCTCTATGTGCTCAAGCCGGCCGTGTTTGAGATCCTGGAGGAGTTCATCGAGAACAACCTGCGCGAGAAGGGGGAATTCCAGCTCACTTCAGCGCTCGAGGAACTCCGCAAGCGGGACGGCTTCCTCGCCACTCTGGTGGATGGGCGGCGATTCGATATCGGCACGCCCGAAGCCTACGTGGAGACGGTGGCGGCGTATTGCCGGGAGGGAACGGAATAGAAGGTGGAAGGATGAAGGATGAATGCGGAATTAAGTATGGCGTTCCCGATTGCGATATGAGTTGTGTGTCACCTGATTTTGCTCCATACGGTTGGTCTGCTTCGAATTCGAGGAATTCGAGGAATTCGAGGGACGTTTACGGTAATTGTATCTCAAAATTCAGGTGACACACAACTTATATCTCCCCTCATCAATGGGGGCATAGAAATGTGTATAGCAAGAAACCACTATTCTGTCAAGACACACCTTCATTCTTCCACCTTCATCCTTCCTGCTTCCCGTGAGCCTTTTGCGTAGTAAGTGGCGCGGGCTTTCCAGCCTGCGTTTTCTGTTTGATTTTTCGGCTTTTTCGCAGGCTGCAAAGCCCGCGCCACCCTTCTTTCGGCCTTTTCGCAGGCTGGAAAGCCCGCGCCACCCTTTTTTCGGCTTTTTCGCAGGCTGGAAAGCCCGCGCCACCCTTCTTTCGGCCTTTTCGCAGGCTGGAAAGCCCGCGCCACCCTTCTTTCGGCCTTTTCGCAGGCTGGAAAGCCCGCGCCACCCTTCTTTCGGCCTTCTCGCAGGCGGGACGCCCGCGCTACTTTATCCGGCGCTTGCCTTCGTCGAATCGTCCGCGCTTACTTTGCCACGACAGTGGGACGGACCGCGGACGGACCGGCAACGAGCCGCCCCGCATACTTCTCCTGCAATTCCATGTAGTGGGCGACCAGAGCCTTGGAATCATTTCCGAATCGCCGCGAGATCTTGCGCCTGACCGCGCGGATTTCCTCGATCGCTGGGTCCTTCTTCATCTTTCCACCTCCTCCGGGCCAACCAGCTCCAGCGGCGTTGTCAAAACCGGGACGTATAGAGCGGCTGAGAAAACAAATCTTGTCTTGGAAACCGCTCTGAACCCAGCTCGGCGCCTTATAGTCCTCAAGCTCATTTCATGTCGTCCGGCCTTTACTTGAAGGCGAGTATTGGCACACGGTATAGACCCTGAAGCGCGTTGACGTGCCGAATGTGTTCTTGCTTGTTGGCGTTCGCCAAGTGGGAGCAGTTCCACGTCAGCAGAAACCGGCGGCTGTGGAACGAGGCCAACGCCAAGTGAAGCGCATCCCCGCGCCTAGGACGATAGACGATCACTCCCCTCGGGGGCGCTCGGGAATCGAGGCCCAGAACTCGCGCGCCCAGGGGTCTTCCTGAACCTTTGCATGCAGAAAATCGGCGAAAGAGGGGAATTCGCGCCGCCGTTCCTCAAACTCGCGCCACAGCGCCTGCTGCGCTTGGCGCTTGAAAGCGACGCAGTCGAACGTCTTGACACGATCAGTTTTCATCGTTCTCCTCCAGTTCGAGGGGGCTGCGGATGTCGATGAGCGGATAGCCCATCGCGAGGTTCACACTGTTGAAGAGCTGGATGCGGCGATAGTTGACGATGTGTTTGAAGTTCCAACTCACGATGAGGTTCGCCCCGGCGACCGTTGCGGCGGCGACATGGAGCGCATCCCCCTCCGAAGCTGCGGGCACGACTCGGGACGTCATGTACGCCGCCGCAAGCGACTTGGCCTCCGCGCCAACCGGGACTCGCTCCATGTTCTGCCGAGGGATCGAAGAAACAGCGTCCTTGACGCCTTGCGGCGCGTTTGTCAGTTCCTCAACCGCCAAGTCGGAGAGCAGAAACCGAACCTCGCCCCGGACCGCCCGCTCGATAAGCCCACGACTCGGGGCGCAGAATTCCTCGTCAAGAACCCCGCCGAAAACCGACGTGTCAACATAGATACGCAACATACAGCCACCTCTTATAGGCCATCCAATATCTACGGCAGGCGCCCAAATCCTCCCTCGCTGTTTCTATGGTAGCACTGGGAGTGGTCGCAGGCAAGCCCATCTTCTGCACCTGAGAAGCGAAATTGCGCCCTTCGGCCACGTAAGTACAGTGCATTCAAACTTCCTACTGCTTCATTACTTCTTACGTTCCAGCAGCGCCTCGAAGAGCGCGAGGAGGGTGTCGCGGAGGCGGGCGGGGGCGTCGCTCATGGCGGCGTGGGCCTGGTCCATGAGTTTGCGGCAATGCGCGCGGCCCGCTTCAATGGCGCCGACCCGGTCGAACAAGGCGCGAACCCAGGCCACGTGCTCCGGAGTGGTCTCCTCGCGCGGCAGATCGAGGATGCGGAACATTTCGTCGCGTTCGGCGGCCGACGCCTTCGACGCCGCCCACGCCACCAGGTAGGAGCGCTTCCCCTCGCGGACGTCGGAGCCGACGGTCTCGCGGCCCTTGCCGTGCGTGAGGTCAATGGTGTCGTCCACGATCTGAAAGACCGGCCCGACGCACTTGCCGAGGTTGCGGATGGCCTCGAGCGTCCGCGGCGTTGCGCCCGCGACCATGGCCCCGCCCAGCATCGGCGCGGCGAGGTAGTAACCGGTCTTGTTGGTCACGATCTCGAGGTACTGCTCGATGGTGATATCGCGGCTGCGGAGGGCGTTGATGTCCTGGGCCTGGCCGACGTGGGTGCATTCGAGGGTCTCCACGAGGAGCCGGCAAAGGGCGAACTGAAGGGGGAGGTCTTCAACACCAGACGGCGCTGAGTTCGTAACGCCATCCGTCTCATCGCCGTCCGTCCCATCGCCGTCCGTCCCAGCGCCGTCCGTCCCAGCGCCGTCCGTCCCAGCGCCGTCCGTCTCAGCGCCGTTTGTGGCCGCGGGCCGCGAGAGAAGGGCGGCGAAAGCCTTGGTGAAGAGAAAGTCGCCGATGTTGACGGCGTGCGCGAGGCCGTACCGCTTCCACACGCTGGGTCGGCCGCGGCGGAACTGGTCGCCGTCCTCGATGTCGTCGTGCACCAGGAAGAAGTTGTGCATGAGTTCGATGGCCATGGCGAAGGGCAGGGCCTTTTGCGTATCTCCGTCCAACGCCTCACACGTGATGAGGCAGAGGGCGGGCCGGATGCGTTTGCCGCGGATGGCGGGGTCCTGCTGGTCGAGTCCCAGGGCGTAGAGGGTGGCGTCGTGCAGGTTCTCAACGGGGCGGGGGTCGGAGCGCAGGAATGCTTCGAGCGCCCGGTCCACCTCGGCGGATTTCTGGTCCAGGAGTTGGTGCGGATCCGGGCGCATGGGGTCTAGCCGATCTCGAATTCCAGGGGCGTGTCGTCGTAGAGGGCGCGTTCGTCCATTACTTGACCCGATGGCCCGTAAACCCAAGCCCCTCCGCAAGGCGCCGCGCCCGGCTCGCCGGACAGCGAATTGACCGCCACGACGTGGGCGCGGGTCTTCCGGGCGACCTCGCCGAGCTGGTGGCGCAACTCCGCAAGGGGGGAGGGCTCGTTTTCCAGCCCGGCTTCTCCCTCCTGCGATGCGGTCAAGTAGATCGGAACAGCGAGAAGTCTCAGTCCAAGGGAGGTGGTGGTGCCGATCAGGGCCTGCTCGAACAGGTCGTCGCTGAGGCATATCCCGGCATGGAGGGTCGCGATTCGGGCCGTAACGAGGGAAAGACCCAGGTTCACGGCGGCCGGCTCGGCGGAGAGTTTTCTTGTGCGGACGTCCACCTGCCCCGTGCGATCCGCGAGGGCCAGCATCGTGTAGTGATCCGATTCCCTTGTCTCCCAGAAGCCCGCGGCAATGTAGACGCTCCGTTTTTTGGCGAACGCGGCGGTGACGTCAACCTGCATGTGCAGTTGGGACACAGGGTCCAGCCGGGGCTTGCCCGCCGTGGCGCCGGGGCCTGGAATCTCGATCTGGGGGAATACAATGAGGTCGGCCGCGGAATGAAAGGCCTCGACCGACCTGGCCATCGCCCGCAAGGTTGCTTTTGAGTCCCCGGAAGTCACCTGCAAAGGAATGAGGGCAATTCTCATCGCTTCCTCCTGATCCAGTCTTCCGCGATCATAGAGAATGCAGGGGCGGCGTGCAATCCCAAAGAGCATTCCTCCAACACCGGGTGCACCTTGACTCCGCTACCAAACCGTGGGGACGGACAAAGTAGG
>Ga0315282_10009354_pt1 | contig 15588 bp, 12 predicted proteins | sample YL17G07_20_MG_FD_203693 | JGI IMG/M metagenome (GOLD analysis project Ga0315282, IMG submission 203693) | Sediment microbial communities from Yellowstone Lake, YNP, Wyoming, USA - YL17G07_20 | ecosystem: Environmental > Aquatic > Freshwater > Lake > Sediment | place: USA: Wyoming | collected...
GATCATGTTTACGTAGAGGCCGGAGAAGACGCGGGGGTGTTTGCCGATGGCGTCGGTCAGGCTCGCGCCAGATGCGACGTCGTGCTTGGTCTGGCCGATGACGTCCTTGAGCTTGGGGTCCTTGCACTGCTGCTGCAAGATGTCGAGGCACTTGACCACGCTCAACCCGGCGTCGATCATGGTCGCAAACTGGCGGCTGAACAGGACCAGCTCGCGGAGCTTCACGCGCTGGATGCTGTTGAACCACTCCATGACGTTGCGCCGCGGCCGCGACTCCGCAATGCTCAGGACGTGATAGCGCAGCTCGCTGAGCTTGTTGCGCACCGCGTCCATATTCTCGGCTTCCAGCGTGCCCGTGGTGGTGCGCCCGCCCGTGTCCATGGCGTTGTATCTGAAGATCGGCATCGTCTACCTCCTGTCCTTCGCTGCAACCGCGCCGGCGGCTCCTGAGACGGCTATCCGCGTACCTCCGCGGCGCCCCCGAGCCCCGGCGCTCTACATTCCGCGCATCCAGCGGTTGAAGTTGTCCATATCCATGGCGCGCGACAGGGCCTCCTCGTGGGAGATCAGCCCGCGGCGGCACAGGTTAGCGAGCGCCTTGTCCATCGTCTGCATGCCCTGATCCGCGCCCGTTTCCATGAGGGAATAGATCTGGTGCGTCTTGCCCTCGCGGATGAGGTTGCGTACCCCCGAGTTCATGATCAACAACTCGACGACCGGCACCCGTCCCTGCCCGCCGTACTTGGTCAGCAACTGCTGCGCGATGATCGCCTCCAGGGTGTTGGCGAGCAGCACCCGCACCTGCTCCTGCTGGTGCGGCGGGAACACGTCAATCACGCGGTCGATCGCCTGCGGCGCGTTCCGCGTGTGCAGCGTCGCCAGCACCAGGTGGCCGGTTTCCGCAATCGTGAGCGCGGCCTGGATCGTGTCCAGGTCCCGCATCTCGCCCACCAGCACCACGTCCGGGTCCTCGCGCAGGACCGCGCGCAGCGCATCCGACCATTTGTAGGTGTCGCTGCCCAGCTCGCGCTGGTTGACCATCGCCCGCCGGTGCCGGTGGAGATACTCGATCGGGTCCTCGATCGTCATGATGTGGCACTCGCGCGTGCGGTTGATGTAGTTGATCATGCACGCCAGCGTCGTGGACTTGCCGCACCCGGTCGGGCCGGTAACGAGGATAAGCCCGCTCGTGCGCTGCGCCAGCTCGTTCAGCAGATTGCCGGGGAGATTGAGCTCCTCCACGCTCGGGATAGTGCTCGGGATCAAGCGCAGCGCCGCGCCGACCGCGCCTCGCTGCATATAGACGTTGACGCGGAATCGGCCAAGGTTGCTGACGCCGTACGAGAAGTCGAGCTCGTGCCGACCCTCGAAGTCGCTGATCTGGCGATCGGTGAGCAGGTCGTAGATCAACCGCTGGCACTCGTTCGGGTTCAGCGGCTCGTAATCCAGCGGCTGCAGGCGTCCGTCGACGCGCAGCAGCGGCGGCAGCCCAGCCGTGATGTGAATGTCGGACGCCCGACGCTTCACCGCCTCATCCATCAGCTCGTGCATTGTGACGTTTTCAATCAGAGCCGGCATGCCCGCTCCCTCCGAGAATCGTCTGGTGAGCGCTCGCGGCGGATGTCGCCACGGCCCGCGAGGCTATGCGTAGATCACCCGCAGCGCCTCCTCCATCGTCGTGATGCCTTCCAGGATCTTCTGCATCGCGTCCTGACGCAATGTGACCATGCCTGATTCGAGCGCCTCCTGGCGGATCGAGTGCGCCGGCGCCTTCTTCAGGATAAGCTCGCGAATGCTGTCGTTCAGCATCATCAACTCGAAGACTCCAATCCGGCCGCGGTAGCCGGCTTGCATGCAGCGATCGCAGCCGCGCCCGCGGTAGAACGTGACCGAGTCCAGATCCATCGCGAGGTTGAGACGCCGGAACGCATCTACCGGCGGCGTATAGGCCTCTTTGCACTTGGGGCAGATGACGCGCACCAGGCGCTGGGCCAAGACGCCGATCACGGAGGACGCGATGAGAAACGGCTCGATCCCCATCTCCATCATGCGGGTGACCGCGCTCGGCGCATCGTTGGTGTGCAGCGTCGAGAGCACCAGGTGCCCCGTCAGCGCGGCCTCCACCGCGATCAGGGCCGTCTCCGCATCGCGCATCTCGCCGACGAGCATGACGTCCGGGTCCTGGCGCAGCATGGTGCGCAGCGCCGACGCGAATGTGAGCCCCGCTCGCAGGTTGACCTGGCCCTGGGTCAGCCCCGGAAGCTGATACTCTACCGGGTCCTCGATCGTCATGATGTTCTTCTCGGGACTGTTGATCTTGTTGAGCACCGAGTAGAGCGTCGTTGATTTCCCGCTGCCGGTTGGGCCGGTGACGGTGATGATGCCGTAGGTGCGGTTGATGAGCGACTCGAACTCCTCCATCATGCTCGCGGGGATGCCAAGCTTGTTGAGGTTGACCTGCACCCCGCGCTTGTCGAGGACGCGCATCACCACCTTCTCGCCATGGGCGCCGGGGAAGGTCGAGATGCGGAAGTCGAACTCCCGCTTGTCCATTATCAGCGAGATGCGCCCGTCCTGCGGCGCGCGCTTCTCTGCGATGTCCATTTCGGCCATGACTTTGACGCGTGACACCAGAGCGGCCTGCACCGCCTTGGGCACCACCATCTTGTCGTGGAGGATGCCGTCGATGCGGTAGCGCACGCGGACGCGATTCGCTTCCGGCTGAATGTGGATGTCGCTCGCCGCGTCGCGCAGCGCCTGTCGGATGATGAGGTTGACCAGGCGCACGACGGGCGCGTCCTCGGTCAACTCCTTGAGCTGATCGACGCTCAGCTCTTCCTCCGCCGACTTCTGCTCGAAGGTGATCTCGGAGACGTCGCCCTGGCCAAGCTCCTCGGCGACCTGCTTGATCGCCGCGCCGATGTCCTCACCCACCGCGAGCGCTTGGCCGAGGACGTTGTTGATGTCATCCTCGGTCGCGATCACCGGCTCGATCTCGAGCCCGGCGACCAGGCGCAGCTGGTCGATGGCGAAGATGTCCAGCGGGTTGACCATCGCCACCGTGAGCTTGCGCCCGGTTTGCTCCAGTGGCACCGCGCGCAGACGCTGCAGCAGGTGGCGCGGGATGATCTTGATGAGTTCCTTGTCGAGCTGGCGCTCCGTCAGATCAACGAACGGGATGCCCCACTGCCGTCCCAGGCACTTCGCCTTATCCTTCTCCCCGATAAGGCCCATGTTGACAAGGATCTGGGGCAGCGGCTCTTTGGTTTCTTTCTGGATCTCGACGGCCTGGCGCAGTTGATCGTCAGTGAGATTGGTGAACTCACGCACCAGTTCCGCGACCAGTTTCTGCTGTGATTCCATGCTCATGCCTGCTCATGGGCTCCGCGCGGCGGCGCCGCCGCCCGCGGGCACGCAAGCGGGGGCCGAACGCCGAGCCCGCGCGACCCCCGATTGTAGTGACACAGCCAGCTCAGCTGTTATGCGCCAGCTTCGGTCTTCACCACCTCGGGCGTGATGATAATGACCACCTCGGAGCGGAACGGATGCTTGACCTTGGACTTGAACAGCAGGTTGCCGATGATCGGGATGTCGCCCAGCAGCGGAACCTTATGGATGGTCACCGTCTCATCGTCCTGAATCAGTCCGCCGATAGCGAGCGTCTCGCCGCTCTTGACGCGCACCGTGGTCAGCGTCGAGCGCTCAGTGATGGTCGGATAACCCGGATACACACTCTCAGCGAGGGAGCTGATGGTCGGCACCAGCGTCAGGGTGATGTTGCCGTCGGGCCCCACCCGCGGGTTGACCTTGAGCGTTACACCGACGTTTATCTCCGTCGCCGCGTAGATGAACCCGCCCAACGGGTCGCGCCCGATTTGCTGCGGGTAGAATATCTTTTCGCCGGCGTGCAGGGACGCTTGCCTGCCGTCGAGGATGGTCAGGGTCGGGTTCGCCATGACGCGAGCCTTGCCCTCAGTGATCAGGGCGTTGATCGCGGTGTTGATCTGGAGTGGAGTGCGCTCGATCTTGCCTACCTTCAGATCGCGAAATCCGGTCCCGGATTCGCCGAACACCTCGCCGACTTTGCCTGCGAGATCCTGCCAATCAATGCCCAGGCGGCTCTCGACTTCGTTGCGCACCTCGGTGACGGTAGCGCTGATCCTGACCTGGAGCGGAGGCTGGTCGAGCTCCTGGCACATCTTGAGCGCGCGCGCCAGCGTCGCCGGGGCGCCGCTCAACACCACCCTGGTCACCGGCGACATCTCCTGCTGCCCGCCGCCCGTGGTTTGTCCTGCGGTGTAGCCGCCGCCTTGCCCTTGCCCCTGGGCGGTGAACTGCGGCGCTGCCAGACTCGCCATGCCGGCCTCGGTGGTTCCGGTGCCCGGGGTAACCGTCGGCGTCGCCGAACGGGGCGCGGGGGTCACCGTGAGATCCGGGAAGATGGCCTTCAACGTCGTGACCATCTCGTTGCAGTCAGCATACCTGACAGTGTAGATCGCGCGATCGGCTACGCCCACTGCCGGCGCCACGTCAACGCCGGCGAGCAACGTTGCACAACGGTCGATCGCCGACGGCGTCGCGTAAAGGATGAGCCCGCCGGTGGGGCTGGCGGTGCACTTCACCGACGGCTCCGCCTGAGACAGCAGGGCGATGGCGTCCTCAGCCGCCAGGTACTTCAACGCCAGGACGCGGGTCTGCGGCTTGTCGGGCGGCGGTGGGACCGCCTTCAGCGCCTTGACCTCCTCGGGCGTGCCGACGACATAGGTGGTGTCGATCTTGGCAAACTCCAGGCCGTTGATCTTGGTGACCACGGCAAGGGCTTCCTCGACCGTGACTTCGGTTAAGCGCAGGGTCACCTGCCCCGACACCTTGCTGCTCACGGCGATGTTGGCCCCGCTCTGCGCGGCCAGCGCCTTGATCACGTCCACCAGGTCGGTGGCCACGAAATCAAGGCTGAATCGCTTCGCTTGAGGCGACGCCGACGGATCGGCCGCCACAAGTGCCGGGGTCCCCGGGGCGACGTCAGAGCCCTGGGCCGCGATGGGCGCCGCCAGCAGCGACAACAGCACCATTGCGCTCAAGGTCAGGCACAGCCATACCCGTGCCTGCGAAGGGGACAGCCTTCGGCTAGGGATTGCGATGCGGGTCATATCTTACAACCTCCCTGTGAGTTCGAGGCTAAGTGTCCCCTGGTTGCTCGCGAGGACCACTTGCCGATGCGAGATCGACTGAACGACGTAGCGGTTGCCGACGGGATCGCCGGGCCGTACGAAGTATCGCTTGTCTCCCTTGCGAATGATCGCAACGGAGGGATCGCCGTAGATGACGCCGGTCAGGCGCAGCGGCGGTTCAACCGGCGGCCCCGACGCGGCGGGGCTGGGACTGATCACCCCGGGCATCGGCTCCTGGCCGCCAGGTCGGAATAGCCCTAAGTTTACGGGCTGGATCGGCGGCAGCGCCGCCATGCGCGGCCCGGTGAACATCGGCGGCGGCGAGGTTTGCGGAGCGGCCGCGGGCAGCGCCGCCATCGCCGGTTTGAACGGATTTCGTCCCTGGGTGGTCCCGCCTTCGCTCATCGGGATCGGCGCCGCTGACGGCTCGACAGTGGCTGACGCCTGTGATGCCGCGTTGGGTGCGGCGGCTGCAACAGGCGCCGTCGGCGGCTGCGTCGTCGTCGCTTGCGCGGGTCGCGCGCTCGGCTTGAAGGTGAGGTACAGGGCGGCTAACAGAACCACCAAGCCTATCGCTAGGAAGAGGAGTTCTTTGCGTCGCTTGTCCATTTCTCTTCCCCTTTCTGTATCAGGGCGAGCAGGTTCATCTTCACGCGCAGATCCGGCGGCTTGAGGCCTACGGGCTGCCCCGCCGGCGTCAGCGAGAGATCGTCCACCGCCAGCATCTTCGGAAACTTGCTCAAGGCCTCCAGAAACTTGACGGTTTGCCAGTAATCCCCGGTCAGGTTGAACTCGATCGGCACGCGGTCGTAGAGATCGGCCGCCATGCTCTTCTTGGCGGCGGCTTGGCCTGGCGTTTGGGCGCCATTGGCGTCGGGCTTGGCCGCCGTGGCCTCAGGGGTTCCGCCCGCGGCCGGTACCGGCGCCGGCTTGCGCTCGATCAAGGGCAGTGGTTTGACGCCTACGACCTTATTGCTCGTATCCTGGGCCAGCTTCTCGATCTGCCGCAGGAATGTCGGCACGTACGCGTAGGTGGGCAGGTTGGGTTCGAGCACCGCCAGGCGCTGCTGGAGATCGGCGTACTTGCGTTCGAGCACCGACCGGCTCGCGAGCTTGGCCTGCAGCCCCTTGAGCTCCTGGCGCTTCTCGTTGTACGACTTGGTCTGGGCGTACAGCTTCGTCGCCCGGGTCTGATAGATGAGCAGGCCCAGGCACAGCAAGACGCCAGCGACCATGACGAGCACCGTAAAGGCGGCCTTGCGATTCGCTATCTTCATTGGAGTTCGCTCCCTATGGGTCGCTTGATCGGCGCGGTGATATCGAAGTTGACCACTTCTTGTTTGAGCAAGCCGACCGTCTGCGTGAAGTTGAGGGCCGGATCCCCGCACCAATCTGCGTGCTTCAGGTTCAGCATGAAGTCGCCGACCGCGCGCTGCGACGTGGCGGAACCTGTGATCGACAGCGACTGGCCCGACTGATCCCGGCGCGACTGGACGTTGGTCAGCCACACCGTATTCGGGATGCAGCGGCTGAGGTCGCCGAGCACCGAGATCCAGGCGCGCTGGCTCCCGTGCACCGCCTCCAGCAGGTTGACCCGCGGCTCGAGCCCCGCGCACCGCTGCTCGAGATACGCGATGCGCTGGAGGTCGGCGCGGAACGACGGGTCATTGAGCTGGGCCTCGCACTCCACGATCTCGCCCTGCACCACGTTGAGGGCGATGGTGAAGTAGGCGAACATGACGCCAATCGCGACCACCAGCGACAGCGCCGCATAACTCGCGATCCGCAGCAGCCTGGCAGAGCGCTGCTTCTGCGCTCTGCGTTCGGCGATCAGGTTGATGTTTGTCATCGGGCTTCACCTACTTTTGCGTTGAGCTTGCCGCTGAGCATGATCTCCCGCAGCGCAAGGCCGGCAGCGACCACCAGGGTCGGGGAATGCTCGTCCAGGTACTCCTGGCTCAGCCCCGGGGTTTGGATCTGACCGTAGCTGAAGATGCTCGCCTGCTCCACGGGAACGCCGAGCTGCGCCTGGAAGTAGGCGGCGAGACCGGCCATCTTGGCGGTGCCGCCGGAGAGGGTGATGCGGTTGACGCCGGGAGTGTGGCCGCGTTCCTCATCCTCGGCAGGCGTCTGCTGCTGGTAGTCATAGTAGGCCAGCGAGCGCCGGATCTCCCGGATCAGTTCATCGAGCAGCGGCTCGACCGCGCGGCTCGCCTGCTGCGCGAAGGGATCGAGCGTCGCCCGCTCCTCCTCGCTGCACACGACCTGCATCGCGGTCTCCTTGAGCGCGTTCGCCTTGTCGACGTCCATAGCAAGTGCCGACGCAATCGCCTCGGTCATGCTGTAGCCCGCGATGGGGATGGTGCGCGTGAGCACGAACCGCCGGTTCTTGACGATGTTGATCTCGGTGAAGGAGGCGCCGCTGTCCACCAGCGCGACGGTCTCGCGCTCGTAGTCGGCGCGTCCGTTGAACTCGATGAGGCTGCGCATGGTGGCGAAGGGCTCAAGCTCGATCGCAATCGGCTCCAGCCCCGCGCGCTCCAGCGTATCCACCCGGGTATCCACCATGTCCCGCGGCGTCGCCACCAGCATCACGTCAAGCTGTCCCCCGTCCCTCTGCCCCAGCACCTGGAACTCGAGAATGCTGTCCTCGACGGGGAACGAGATGTAGCTGCGCGCCTCCCACTGGATCGACTTGCGCAGTTGGCGCTCCGACATCGCCGGCATCTGCACCTGTCGCACCACCACCGTGGGCCCCGCCACGCCCGCCACCACCTGGGTCGCCGAGATCTCGAGCGCGCCCAGGAGCGACGAGATGGTCTGGCCCACCGCGACCGGCTCGGTGATGACACCCCCCTTGATCGTGCCCGGCGGTGTTGGCCGGCTTCCCGCCTTGCGCAGCACGAGGCCCCCACGCTCTTCCAGCTGCACGACTTTGATGCTGTGGCTGCCGATGTCGAGGCCGATGACGTCGGTGTCGCCGTAGAGCTTCGAGAATATGCTCATGATGCGTCGTCTCCTTGCTCAGGCAATTGCGGCGCCAGGGGCGCTGCGGGCGCGCTCCTGGGCGGGGTTGCTGTGAAATAGCTGCCGATGCCGAGGCCCGGCGTCAGCGGCGCGCGCTCGACATGAGCGACTTGGTCGCGCGTCGATACCTTCGCCGATCCCCATTTCTCGACCAGGTCCTGGCTTATGAGTTCCGTTATCAGCAAAATCGCCTGCACCGGCTCCAGCCCACTCTCGCGGATGATCTGCGCCGTATTGCGCCGCGCGTCCACCAGCTTGAGGATGATGCGATGCTCGTCGCTCAGGTTGTCGTAGCGCTCGGCCGCCTCTCCGCTCTTCAGCCGCAGCACCACGTTGAGGTCGGCGAACTCCCGCTCGATCTGCTGCCATTCGTCGAGCCGCCGCATGCCCTCCATGATGAGGCCTTCGGTGGAATCATGAACGGTCCGCGTCACCGGCCGCAGCGTGCGGCCGAAATCGAATTCGCCTTCGCGCCAGCCGAGCAGTTGATAGATGACTTCGGCTCCGGTGCGTCCGTCACAGGTGGCCTCGACGACCTGACCGTCGCGTAGGTGCACCAGCGCTTGGCGGCTGGCCTGGCGTACGGTGAGAGTGCCGCTCTTGTGGCTCAGGTTGAGCAGCTGGAGTATCTCTGCGAAGCTGAACTCGTCGAAAGTGCCATATAGCGGCAAGGTGTTACACCCGTCGGCGTCGCCCCGCCTTACCCGTCACAAAAGAGAGCCGCCCCAAGCAGTGGCTGCCTGCGGACGGCTCCCCGAGACCACGCCGCGCATGGCGGCGCGCGGGGATTTCGTCTTGTGGCAACCCGGCTAACTAACGGCGTTGCGCGCCGCTCTGGCCATGCGGTGGAACCGCATCCAGCTTGAGTCCCGTGGCTTTGCGTCCCCTTCTCGCGAAGGGTTTGCCTTTATCAGCGACCGAAATCCCTTATTCGGTTGTCAAGCCCCCTCGGCTGTACTGGTTTATTCCACATTTTCGGCAGCCATCTGCAACAACTTGACCCGTGCGGCCCGCGCGGCCTTACATGACCCCGCGCTGCTGCTTCGCGCGCAGGTTCGCCAGCACCAGGCGACAGACGGCGTTCAGGCTTTCGAATACCCCCGGCCCGTCGAGCGCGACCGCCTCAAAGTGCGGCACCTGCCGCGGGTTGAGGACGTACTGCATGAGGTTCACCGGCATGACCTCGTCGAGATCCCGCTTGTTGTACTGGATCACGTACGGCGTCGTCTCCAGACTGTAGACGTAGCTGGCCAGGTTGTCCTCCATGTTGCGGAAGCTTTCCACGTTCTCGCGCATCTTCTCCCATTGCGAGTCGGCGACGAAGATGATGCCGTCTACCGCCCGCAGCACCAGCTTGCGCGTGGAGTTGTACATGACCTGGCCGGGCACGGTGTAGACCTGAAACTTGGTCTCGAAACCGTGCAAGCTCGGCGCCTCGAGCGGAAGGAAATCGAAGAACAGCGTACGTTCCCCCGGCGTCGCCAGCGACACCAGGTTTCCCCGGCGATCCGCCGTGGTGTGCTGATGGATGTACTGAAGGTTGGTCGTCTTCCCGCACATCCCGGGCCCGTAGTACACAATCTTACAGCTGATTTCTTTGAGAGCGTAATTGACGGAGGCCATCTATCCGACTCCGGCTTGCGTCGTCAGCGCGGCGGTGGGTGGCGCGCATCCTGTGCGCGCGCAAGCGTCGCCGGCGATCTGTGCGGCATTGGCGGTCATGGGGCTAGGCCTTGGCGAAGAACACTTCCTCCAGCTGCGTATCAGCCGCCAGCCAGGCCGGCGGCTGCACCTCGGGCAGCTCCAGCACCTCGTCCGGAATCTGCGGGACGACCAGCCGCAGCGGGAGTTCGATTGTCGCCCGTTCATCCGATGCGCCCACAGGTAACGTGATGATGTCGTCGAGCTCCACTAACGGAATGCGCACCTCGCCTTCACGCAGCCGGCGCACGACCGCGGCAAGCGGCACCGTCACTTCGTCCCCCTCGATCTGGGCGCCAGCCGGGAGCTGCGGCGCTATCAGCGACGCAGGCACCGCGACCCAGCCTTCGATCATGATCGCCGCGGGAGGCAGTTGAACGACTGGCGGGCGCGTCGGATCGAGCACGTGGAACGCCGAGTCATCCGCCCCGACAGCGTCGCCGTCGTCATGCCGCGGGTCACCAATGCGACCCGTCGCCTGTGGTGCCGCGGACTCGAATGCGACCTTCGACGTGACCGGCTCCGCGCGCGCGTCGCGGCGCGAACGCCGCGGCGCATCGATTCGGTCCGCGGAGATGAACATGCCGCGAACCATGTACAAGGAGACGACAGCGAACAGCGCCGCCGTCATCCACGACTCCCAAGGGGGTGCGAGAAAGCTTAAGCCAACGTGCGGGCGGTGGGCGTTGACCAACTGCACGCCGGCTGCCGCCGCGGCAGAGATGCCGATGCGCGCGGCGAGCAATCCCGCCGCCCCGAGCACCTCGGTCAGTACTCGGAAGCTGCCGCGCCAGCGGTACACTACGCCGGCGTAGAAGGCGCATTCGATGAGCAGCACCGCGAACAGCGGAAGCTTGACCGCTTCCGCATCGATGCCCTGCAACTTCGTGCAGAGCACGACGGCGGTCGCCAGGAGCAGCACCGCAGTGGCGACGCTGGTGCCGCTGATGTCTCGTTTCATTCGCGCCTCCGCGCCGGAATCGCCGACAGAAGCAGGAGCACGGGCCTCGCCTGGTGGCGGCCGGCCCGATTGGATCAACCCCGAGCTAGTGTATGAATGAACCGCGCTGACGCGCCGAGCATGATCGCCGAGCTCCGAGTTCCCGGCTGCGGCGCTCCCGAGTTGGGACGCGTCGGAGCGTGCGACGTCGCTGCATCAGCCCCCCCAGTCGTGTAGCTCGATTCGCAAGCATTATTCCACATAGGCGTTCATGTTTGATATTAGCGCCGCCGCGTCGCGCGCGGCGGCCGCATCGGGCACGCGGCCTTGGCGTCCGCATGCCGCAGGAGATCATCGTCATTGCAGCTATCGAGGTTGTTGTATCGCCGGAATGTCTCGTGGGCTTTGCTGCGCACCCAAAGAACCTGGTGACGCACCGGCGTCACTCTGTAGTCGCGCGACGCGCGATCTGGTGACGCACCGGCGTCACTCTGTAGTCGCGCGACGCGCGATCTGGTGATGCACCGGCGTCACTCCGGAGTCGCGCGACGCGCGACAAGCGTCCTGACGGGCTCGAATCGGAGAATGCTGACTGCGCTGCGCGAGTGTCCAGGCGGTTGCCGCGCACTTGGGCGGCCGCTATCACGTGTGCGCCGGCGCGCTCGGTGTCATCGCTGCTCTCCTACGTCTTCACCGCTCCACGTGCGAATCCACCTCGACTGCGTGACATTGCTGCGAAATGAGGAATATAGATTCGGGCGACGGGCAGATGGTGACCTGCCTGAGCTATGCATGACCGACCTTCGGGGGCACCGCGCCGCCGAAGTCGAGACTGGATAGCTCCGTAGCACATAGTATAGACATGGGCCGTGGACGCCGGGGGGCACATCCGGCGTCTTTGCTTCGTGTCAGAATGCAGCACGCAGTGAACGAAGCCGAACTCATCCTCGTAGCCGACGACGAGCCGCACATCGTGCGCGCGCTGTCGTTCGTCTTGAGCAAGGCGGGCTATCGCGTGTGCACCGCCGGCGATGGGGGCGAGGCGCTCGAGCACATCACGCGCGACCGGCCGCGCCTCGCTTTTCTGGATCTCATGATGCCAAAGTTCGACGGCTACGAAGTCTGCCGTCGTGTGAAATCGGACCCCACCCTCTCGCACACCTACATCATCATCCTGACCGCGAAAGGGCAGCAGGCGGACAAGGTGTGCGGAATGGCCCTCGGGGCCGATGAGTATATCACCAAGCCCTTCAGCCCAACCGCCGTCGTGAAGCAGGTGCAGCGGGCCTTGGGAGCGTGAAGGGCGAGGCGGGGACTGCCGCGCCGTGGACGATCCAAGGCAAGAACAGGAAATGCTCGCCCGACTGCGCATGTCGGGCTCCTCCGGCACCGTCATCACCATCGCCATGCTGTGCGTCGGCGTGCTGCTTCGCGCTGTGTGGCACGTCCCGATCCCCATCACGGTCTTCGCGGCCGCGAGTGGTCTCCTCGCCGGTGACATCTGGCTGAGCCACGTCCGCTCCGTCGCATCACAGCGCGACCTGGACCGCGTCAATCTCTACCACTACGTCTTCGACATCTGCGCGATCACATTCATCATCCACCAGCTCGGCGGCGCGGATTGGATGGGCGCGCTCTTCTACCTCTTCGTCATACTGCATGCGAATATCAGCCTCCGCCGTCCCCAAAGCCTTGTGGTGACGGCGGTGTGCATGACCGCTTTCACCTCCTCTATGCTCCTGGCGTATAAGGGGCTGCTCCCCTCCAACGCGCTCTTTCCGCAACGCCGCTCCATAGTCGGCGATTCCGCCTACACCGCTACGATCATCTTCTCCGTCGGGATAGGCGGATTGCTCATGTTCAGTCTCACCTTCGGCAGATTCGCGGATGTCCTACGCCGCAAGACCTACGAACTGCTCAAAGCGAATGCGCGGCTTCGCAAGGCAGCCCAGCGCCTGGCGCGCCATCGCGACGATCTGGAGCGAGCGGTCGAACTCCGCACCCGCGAGCTGAAGACAGCCCTCGATCACTTGCGTTCGGCGCACGAGGAGCTCAGGCGCGCCGACCACCACAAGACCACTTTCCTGGCGAATGTGAGCCACGAGCTGCGCACTCCGCTCACCTCGATCCGCTCCTTTGCGGAGATCCTTCTCAAGTTCCCCGACGAAGAGGCGGAAAGCCGCCAGGAATTCCTTCAGATCATCGCCGCCGAATCGGATCGGTTGGCGCGGTTGATAGATGACCTGCTGGATATCGCGAAGATTGACCTGGGCCGCGTTGAGTGGAACTTCTCCTCCGTTGAGCTGCCTGCGCTGCTGTCGTTCTGCGTCCGCAGCATAACACCGCTGGCGCGAGACAAGGGCCTGGCGCTGCGCCTCCACGTGCCTCCGGATCTGCCGGCGGCCCGCGCCGATCGCGACCGCATCGCTCAGGTCCTGAACAACCTCCTCACCAATGCCCTCAAGTTCACGGAATCAGGGACCATCACTGTGGGCGCGGCGCTCGACGGCGATCAGGTCCGGATCTACGTGTCCGATAGCGGCCCGGGCATTCCGCATGACGAGCGAGAGCGCATCTTTGAGAAGTTCCATCAGGTCAGCGGCCCCGACCACTCGAAACCAGCCGGCAGCGGCCTCGGGCTCGCCATCTGCGCCGAGATCGTCGCCAGCCATGGTGGTCGTATCTGGGTCACGGATGCCGAGGGCGGTGGCAGCACTTTTCAGTTCACCCTTGCGGTGGATGGCCTGGGGCTGCGGGGCGGCCGCGACCTGCCGGGGCGGCCCGTGCAACGCCTGGTGCTCGTCACCGCGGTGGAACCCGAGGCGTCGCGGCAGCATCGGCAGGCGCTGGAACAGGCAGGTTTCGCCGTGCGCGAAGCTTCGGACGGCCAGCAGATGCTCCGTCTCGCGGTCGTGTGCGCGCCGGACCTCATCTGCCTCGACGTGCTGACGCCGGACATGAGCGGGCTCGATGTCCTACGTGCTTTGCAGGCGAGCAAGGGTACGCGCCGGATCCCTGTAATCATCATGTCGGTTATGGAAGAGAGGGAATGGAGCTTGCAGCTCGGGGCGGCGCGCCACCTGGCTAAGCCGGTGAGCGGCGCCGCGCTCGTTGTCGCCGCCGAGGAGGTACTTGCGGCAGGCGATGGGGGCGCTGAAGCTCCGGTGGTTGAGGACTCGCCAGAGCCGGCTGCACTCGGCGAGGCACATGTCGGCGCGCGCGACGAGGTGCGAGGCCCGGCAGGAGACGCCGCATGTTAGACGATGAACGATTGACGATGGCGGACCTGGTGACGGTCGGTCAGCTGCGACAGGTGATCGCCGACGCGGTCGCGCAGGCCCCGATCGGCATGAGGGTGATCGATACGGGTGGCCGCCTGCTGGTGGAGTGCCACGCGCAGGTTGATCCATGCCCGCAACTCTTGGACGGCGCGGCGGGTTCGGCGCACTGCCCCTACGGTGAGGCCGAGGCCGCCGGGCTGGCCGCCAACAGCGAAGCAGTCATCGATGACCGGTGCCCGTCTGGCGCCTGCCGCCGCGCCCATCCGCTCCGCTATCGTGATCGGTTGTGGGCGGCGCTCGTGGGCTGCTCGCATAACGGCGCCTCACATCAGCTCTTCGACGCCGTCGTATGTCTCACCGCCGAACGCCTGCGCGACCTCATCGCAGCAGGCTTCGAGCTCCATGGCCTATCCCGCGAGATCGTCGCGAACTACGAGCAACTGACGCTGCTCTATAACGCGTCGGCCGAGGTCGGCGCGATGCACGACATCGGTTCAATCTGTCAGCGGCTGCTCGACCAGCTTGAGGCGCAGATCCCCTCAGAAGCGATGGCCGTGCTACTCCTCGACGAAGAGAGCGGTCACGCCCGCGTCGCCGCGGCGCGGGGCGAGTTGACCGACGTATTCCACGCGCCGATGCCCGATATGCCTGACGGCGTCCTATCACACGTGTTGGCCACCGGGCAGGCCGCGGTGGTGTGTGACGTGCCTCGTCCAGACGGCGAGACGAGTTCGATCCTCTGCGTGCCGCTGATGCATGGCGCTGGCTTCGTGCTGCCTTTGGAACACCACGAGCCACCCGGCCGCGCCTCTGTGCCTGGCCCCAGTTTCACCGCACCCGCGCAGCCGCTCGTCGAGTCTCTGGGTCACAACACAAGCGCTGCCGACGTCGATCTCGCCGCGTCGGCGCAGGGCCGCGGGATGCCGCCATCTGATCGACTCATGGGCGCCATCTGTGCGCGCGACAAGCTCTCGGGCGAGGAGTACCTGGCGGCGGATGAGAAGCTTGTCGCCGCGATGGCCGCCCAGGCCGCCATCGCCGTCTCCAACACGCTGCTCTTCGGCGATGTGAAGAGTCTCTTCGTAGGCACCGTGCGCTCTTTGGCATCGGCGGTTGACGCCAAGGATCCATACACCCTTGGCCATTCGCAGCGGGTCACGCAGTACGCTCTGACCATCGCCCAGGAGCTTGGTTTGTCCGGTGCCGGATGCGAGGACCTGCAGCTTGCGGCGCTGCTTCACGATGTGGGCAAGATCGGCCTGCCCGACGAGATCCTGCTCAAAGCGGGGAAGTTGACGGCCGACGAGTGGGAGCAAGTGCGCAAGCACCCGATTTGGGGAGAAGAGATCCTGCGCCCCATCAGGCAACTGCGTCGCGTCGCGTCGTGGATTCGTCACGAGCACGAGCGCTGGAACGGCAGCGGCTATCCGGATGGCCTCAAGGGCGCGGATATCCCGCTTCCCAGTCG
>Ga0315282_10009355_pt1 | contig 15587 bp, 15 predicted proteins | sample YL17G07_20_MG_FD_203693 | JGI IMG/M metagenome (GOLD analysis project Ga0315282, IMG submission 203693) | Sediment microbial communities from Yellowstone Lake, YNP, Wyoming, USA - YL17G07_20 | ecosystem: Environmental > Aquatic > Freshwater > Lake > Sediment | place: USA: Wyoming | collected...
TTCGCCGACGTGTCCGTCCTGCGCGTCGTAGGGCTGGCGGGCCGGCTCCTGCCGGCGACCGGCGGTGGGGCTCCTTCGGTGCGTTTCGAGGTACGTACGGCGCCGGACGCGGCGATGTCCCCAGAACAGCGCCCCACTTAGGCCCGCCACAGCCCAAGAACGTTGACCTTAGACACAACGCTGTCCGAGAATGGCGCCAGGCCCGGTGATAGCCGCTGGCCCTATCTCCCCTCGAGGCGGTGACATTGCGGTGGAACCGAAGGTCAAGCTCTGGATAGAGAAGGCGGGCCTGCTGGTCCTCAGCGACTACCGGGCGCAGTTGCTCCAGCACGTGGCCGATACCGGCTCGCTGGCGCAGGCGGCGGAGCGCATGGGACTCTCCTACCGGCGAGCCTGGGGCAAGATCAAGGAGGCCGAGCGAAATCTGGGGGTTCGCCTAGTGCAGAGCGAGGTGGGAGGCGTCGGCGGCGGCCGCACACGGCTCACGCCGACCGGAGAGCGGCTGCTAGCCCAGTACCGGCGGTTCCGGACCGCGGTGGAAGTAGACGTGGGCCGGGAGTTCGGGGACGCGTTCGGCGAAGAGCGCTAATTTTTTTGTGCTGGCGTTATGCTGCTACTAGCATAACACGGCCCAGAGAAGGAGGATGGACTCATGACTTGGCGACGGATCGCGATCGTGGTTGCGCTGGCGGGGCTGCTGGCGCTGGTGGCGACAGCCTGCGGGGGTGGAAAGGAAATGATCCTGGCCACCACCACCAGCACCCAGGACACCGGCCTCCTGGATGAACTGGTGCCCAAGTTCAAGGAGGAGACCGGCTACAATGTGAAGGTCATCGCTGTCGGGTCGGGCGAGGCGCTGTCCATGGCCGACCGCGGCGACGCCGACGCCGTTTTGGCGCACGCTCCCAGCTCCGAGCAGGCGCTCGTCGATAAGGGGTCGCTGATCAACCGGCAGCTCGTGATGCACAATGACTTCGTCATCGTCGGCCCGGCGAACGACCCGGCGGGCATCAAGGGCATGGAGTCGGCCGTCGAAGCCCTGACGACCATCGCCGACCAGAAGGCGCCCTTCATCAGTCGGGGCGACGACTCGGGCACCGACAAGCTGGAAAAGAGCCTGTGGAAGAAGGCCGGCCTGGACCCGCAAGGCCAGGGCTGGTATGAGGAGAGCGGCCAGGGCATGGGCGCCACCCTCCAGATCACCAGCCAGCGTGGCGCCTACACCATCTCCGACCGCGGCACCTATCTGGCGCAGAGCTCGAACCTGGACCTGGAGGTGCTGGTGGAGGGCGACCCGGTGCTGCTTAACATCTACCACGTGATGCAGGTGAACCCGGAGCAGTTCGACCGCGTCAACGGCAAGGCCGGCCAGGCCTTCGTCGAGTTCATGGTGTCGAAGGAGACCCAGGACATCATCAGCAAGTTCGGCGTCGACAAGTATGGCCGGCCCCTCTTCATCGCCGACGCGGGCAAGTCAGAGTCTGAGCTGGGTCTGCAGTAGCGCAAAGGAGGCCGGCCGTGGACCTCATCTGGGACGGCATCCGGGAGGCCTTTCGCATCCTGGGGACGGGCGACTACTCTCTATGGGAGATCACCCTGCGGTCGCTGTTCATCTCGGGCTCGGCGGTGGCCATCAGCCTCTTCATCGGCATCGCCGTGGGCTCGCTGCTGGCCTTCAACGAGTTCCCGGGCCGGAACCTGGCCTTTACGGCGGTCAACACGGGCATGGGGCTGCCGCCAGTGGTGGTGGGGCTCATGGTCGCCATTCTCCTCTGGCGCAGCGGGCCCCTGGGCCAGCTCAACCTCATCTACACGCCAGCCGCCATGATCATCGCCCAGACCATCATCGCCGCGCCTATCGTCACCGGGTTCACAGCGGCGGCGCTGCGTAGCCTCAGTCCCAGGCTGCGCTCGCAGCTCTATGCCCTGGGCGCATCCCGGCTCCAGATGCTCTGGCTCGTCCTCTGGGAGGCGAAACTGCCCCTGCTGGCGGCGGTGATGGCGGGCTTCGGAGGCGCCGTATCCGAGATCGGCGCCTCCATGATGGTGGGAGGCAACCTGGCCGGCCAGACCAGGGTACTGACGACGGCGGTGGTGTTGCAGGTGTCCCGCGGCGAGTTCGCGCCCGCCATCGCCCTCTCCCTAGTCCTGCTCGCTCTCATCTTCGCCGTGAACTTGATCCTGACCACGGTGCAGCAGCAGGAGCAGCGTTCGTGAGCGAGGCCAAGCTCTCCCTCCGCGACGTGTGGGTGAGGCGCCGCGGCAGCGACATCCTCCAGGTGCCGCACCTGGACGTGCTGCCTGGCGAGGTGTTGGCCATCATCGGGCCCAACGGAGCCGGCAAGACAACCCTGCTGATGGTGCTGGGCCTGTTGGAGCGCCCCTTTCAGGGGGAGGTGCTGTTCGAGGGCGAGGGTGTGCGGGGACGCGAGCTCTCGTTGCGGCGGCGGATGGCGGTGGTCTTTCAGGAGGCGCTCCTGCTGCGTCGCTCGGTGCTTGATAACGTCGGCCTGGGGCTGGGCCTGCGCGGCGTGCCCCGTCGCCAGCGACAGGAGCGCGCCTTGCACTGGATGGAGCGGTTCGGGGTCGCCCACGTCGCCCGTCGGGGGTCCCGCAACCTCTCTGGCGGCGAGGCGCAGCGGGCCAGCCTGGCGCGCGCCTTCGCCCTGGAACCGGAAGTGCTCCTCCTCGATGAGCCCTTCAGCGGACTGGACCAGCCTACCCGCGAAGCGCTGCTGGAGGAGCTGGCGGGGGTGCTGGCGGAGACCGGCTTGACGACGGTGTTCGTCACCCACGACCGCGATGAGGCGGTCCGGCTGGGTCACCGCGTGGCGGTGCTGCTCGGCGGCCGCCTGCGCCAGGTGGGGCCAGCGGCGGATGTCTTCGCGGCGCCGGTGGACGAGGAGGTGGCGGCCTTCGTAGGGGTAGAGACGATGGTGCCGGCCCACGCCGTCGGCGATGCGGGCGGCCTGGCGCGCCTGGAGGTGGCCGGACGTGTCATCGAGGCCGTGGTCAAGGGGCCGCTCGCGCCGGACGTGCTGGTCTGCCTGCGTCCGGAGGACGTCGTGCTCGCGCCGCCGGACGGCGTCATGTCGTCCAGCGCCCGCAACCGCCTGCCGGGCGTTATCACCCGCGTCGTGCCATTGGGGGCCCAGGCGCGCGTGACCGTGGACTGCGGCTTCCCGCTGGTGGCAGTCGTCACCCGCCGGTCGCTGGAGGAGCTGGGCTTGGTGGAGGGCGCCCAGGTGATGGCCTCCTTCAAGGCCAGCGCCGTCCACCTCATCCCACGGCCCACCGCCAGCTAGCACCAACGCACTCCAAGCAGACCCTTCGCCACGCTCAGGGTGACAGCGAACCCATGCCATGCTCAGCCCACCAGCAGGTAGGCGCGCTCAGGGTAACGTGACTGACATTGCTCGGAAGACGCAGCCTCGTAGGCCGGGGTCTTATGGTCACCCGCTAAATAGTTCGACAGTGGCGGTTGGCCACTGTAGGCAGACCTAAAGGTCTGCAGCTACGGGACTGAGGGCAGGCAGGGTCGTAGCTGCAGGGCTTCAGCCCTGCCTTGTGTCGCGACCTTTTGTTCCTGACCACAAGACCCCTACGGGCTCGCGAGGGTCTGATGGCGCTAAACAGAATAGGCTCTCCTCTGATCCCGCCCCGCCCGGCGGCGAGATGAACCTCGTAGGGGCCGACCTTGCGTCGGCCCTGGGCTGGGTGGTAGGGGCGCCCGCCGCGGCGGGCTGCGCCCCTACGGTTGGGATGCAAAGTTATTTTGTTCATGACCATAAGACCCTCGCCTACTTGAGCGCGCGCAGCAGGTCCAGGCTGTCGGCGATGATGCCGCTGGCGCCCCAGCCGATCACTCTCCTCGCATCCTCCAGGTCGTCAATGCCCCAGACGTAGAGCGTCAGCCACCGGACCCGCAGGAGGCGGGCCAGCTCTTCATCCAGCAGCTTGCGGTCGATAACCACCCCCGCTCGGAGTGGGTCGTCCAGGGGCAGGGCGAGGAGGGCAGCGAGGTAGCGCCGGCTACCGACGGTGCGGATGAGGCGCAGGTCGGGCTCGCTGCGCCGCAGCTCGGCCAGCAGGCCCCAGTGCCCCGTAGAGAGCTCTGCCTCCTTCAGGGCGTCATGCTGGCGCAGACCCTCCAGAAGGGCGCGGGCAAGGGGCCGGGCGGGGACCTTGAGGTCCAGGTAGGGCCGTGCGCGCCCTCTCATCTGCTCGAGGAGTTCGTCCAGGGTTAGCTGGGGGCTACGGTCGACGCGCAGGTGCCAGCGGTCCCAGTAGAGGGGCAGGAATGGTAGCCGGCGGGCGTGCCGGGCGACGATCCGGCCGCCGTCCCAGCGCAGGTCGGCCTCCACGGCGTCGACGCGGGCCGAGAGGGCCTGCTCCAGGGTGGTGCGGTTGTTGCCGGCCCGGTGAGCGATCGCCACAATGCCGCTGGCGTCTGGCCAGGGTCTTGCGCTGGAGCCAGGAGAAGCGGAGGAGGGGCCTGATGGCCCCTCGCTGTGGTCTCTCACGTTTCCCAGGCCAGGTCAGCCCTCGCAGACGCCAAGCACGTTCACCAGCACGCAGCGTCGCTTGGGCCGGTCCAGCTCGACCAGGAAGATGCGCTGCCACTGCCCCAGCGTGAGCTTCCCGTCGAGGATAGGGATCGTCTCGCTGGTGGGCAGGAACAGGTGCTGGCAGTGGGCATGGCCGTTGGGGCACTCGTCGTCGTCCATGTTGGCGGTGCGGCGCGAGAAGTCGTTGTGGTAGTAATCGGCGCCGCAGGAGGCGGCCTGGTCCAGGGCGCGCGCCATGTCCTTCAAGAGAAGGGGCTCGTTCTCGTTGATCTTGATGGCGGCCGTGGTGTGGGTGGAGTAGACGGTGGCCTGCCCGAACCGAACGCCGGAAGCGGCGACGACGGACACTACCTGCTCCGTGATGTCAACGAAGTCAGGTGCAGCCTTCGTCTCCACCTCCACCGACTCGCAGCAGAAAGCTGTAGCGTGGTCCTGGGTTCGAACGAGGGCCAGTCTCTGGGCGGGAGCCCCCGCGGCGAAACTTCTCATCAGGTCACGTTCCCTCCGTCTAGGTCAATTCGGCCTGCCGGAAGGCACGGCCATAATAGTGTAGCACGTTTAGCCTGTAAAGAAAGAGGGGAGCGCCCTCTGCAAGCGAAAATCGGGGGCACTCCCTATCTCCTGATATAGCCGAGCCCCTCTGTCAGACGCTTGGGCGTGAATCCAAACTGGCGAAGGACGGCGTCGCCATCCGTCGCGTTGTCCTTAGCCAGCATGGCCAGTTGCTGGCGGGTGACCAAGGGCTGGGGAAGGAGAGCCTCCATGGCCCCGGCTACCAGGCGCACCATGGACAGGGGTACGTGCACCTTGAGCCGGCGCGCTCCCAGCTCCCGGCGCACCGTGTCCAGCATCTCCTCGTAGGTCAAATGCTCTGGGCCTCCCACCTCGATGATCTGGCCGTCGTGGGCGCCCCCCTCCAGGCAGGCGATGATGCAGGTGACCAGGTCCTCCACCCAGATGGGCTGGAAGCGGGTCTTGCCGTCTCCGGCAATGGGCACTATTGGGTTCCAGCGCACCAGCGCCGCCAGCCGGTTGAAGAAGTCGTCGTTGGGGCCGAAGACGATCGAGGGCCGCAGGATGGTGTAGGTGAGGCCGCTGCCGATGACCGCCTGCTCGGCCCCCCACTTGGCTGCCCAGTAGGGGAAGCGCGGGTCCGGGTCGGCGCCGATGGCGCTAACATAGACGATCTTGCACACGCCAGCGGCACGGGCCGCCCCCACCAGGCGCTCGGTGCCGCCGCGGACAACAGCGTCAAAGGTCAGGGGCCCGCGCTCCACGATAATGGCCACCAGGTGCGCCACCTGTTCGACGCCCCGGAGGGCGTGCTCCATCCCGTCGCCCGTGACAACGTCGGCCGTCACGGCTTCCACCCCGTCGGGCAGCGCGGAGGAGCGCACGCCACGGGCAGCAACGCGCACCGCCTTGCCCTCTTGGGCCAGTCGCGCCACCAGCCGGCTGCCGATGAACCCCGTGCCGCCGGTGATCAGGATCATGGTGGGCCTCCCTTCCCCGTCGCCGTCCAGCCGCCGCCCCGTTCGAGGGCCTGGATAGCCTCCAGCGTCTGCAGCGTCTCTTTGGGTGTGATCGTAGCACGCAGCCGCGTGAGACGACAACGCGGCGCCGCTGGCCTGGCTGTACAACCGAGGCTTTTCCACTATCATGGGGGAGGCTCACACGGCTCGGGAAAGGAGTAGGGCATGGACTTCGAGCTCTCCGAAGAGCACAAGATGATCCGGGAGACCGCGCGCCGCATCGCCCGCGAGCGCATCGCCCCACGGGCGGCCGAGATCGATGAGAAGGAGGAGTACCCCCACGACATCTTCCAGGTGTTCCGCGAGGCGGGCCTGCTGGGGCTCAGCATACCCCAGGAGTACGGCGGGGCCGGTGCCGGTATACTGGCCCTCTGTCTGGCCGTGGAGGAGGCCGCCAAGTACTGCTGCTCCTCAGGGCTCATTCTCCTCCTGTCAGGCCTCTCCACCCAGCCCATACTCATCGGCGGTACCGAGCAGCAGAAGCGCGAGTTCCCCGCCCGCGTCGCCAGCGGCGAATGCAAGGGCGCCTTCTGCCTGACGGAGCCCAACGCCGGCTCCGATGCCGCCAGCATCCAGTCGCGGGCTCGCCGCGACGGCGATGACTACGTCATCAATGGCGAGAAGTGCTTCATCTCCGGCGGCAGCGTGGCCGACTTCGCGGTCATGTTCGCCAAGACAGACCCGGAGGCTGGCGCCCGCAGCATCTGCGGCTTCATCGTCCCCGCCGACACGCCCGGCTTCTCGGTGGCCCACACCGACCGCAAGATGGGCGTGCGGGCGGTGCCCACGGCCAGCCTGACCTTCGACGACTGCCGGGTCCCCCGCCAGAACCTTCTGGGTGAGAAGGAGGATGGGGGCTTCCACACGGTCATGATGGGCCTCAACAGCATACGGCCGGTGGTGGGGGCCCGCGGCGTGGGCCTCGCCGAGGGCGCCCTCACCTACGCCCTGGAGTTCGCCCGCCAGCGAGAGGCCTTTGGCGGGCCCATCGCCAACCTCCAGGCCATCCAGTTCATGTTCGCCGACATGGCGATCCAGATCGAGGCGGCCCGCCTCCTCGTCTACCAGGGCGGCTGGTTGGTGGACCAGGGCCGCTACGACCGCCAGGACGCCCACTTCCTGTCCATCGGCAAGGTCTTCGCCACCGAGATGGCGGTTCGCGTCTCCTCCGATGCCCTCCAGGTGCTGGGCGCCCAGGGCTACATGCGTGACCATCCCCTGGAGCGCCACTACCGCGACGCCCGCCAGCTCATGATCGTGGAGGGGACGAGCCAGATCCAGCGCCTGGTCATCTCCCGGGCGCTCCTTCAGCGAGACCTGGTCTATCCCTAGAAGGGTGATGAGAAACTCACTCCGCGCCCTTCGACACGCTCAGGGCGAGCGGTGTTTGAATTCCGCTCGCGGTGAGCTTGTCGAACCGCGGCCGCATTCATGGCTTTGTCCGGCACCCTGCTAGGAAGCTCCGACGTCAATGAGGAGTGAAGTAGCGGGGCCGGCGGCCCCGCTACTGCTGGCGGCCGGGCGAGTAGGGCCTGGCTGCTTCCTGGGCCCAGACATCCCAGGCAGGCTTGGCAGAGCCGTCGGCGCGGCGGAGGCCGATGTACTGTAGCAGGTCCAGCGGCGGCTCCTGAACGAAGGAGGGATCGGTGCTGGCGAACCAGACCACAAAGGCCATATCCAGGCGCTGGGCGTCCTGCAACAGGCGGCGGAGGAAGGCCCCCTGCTCCTCCTCCGTACCCTCGTTGATGCCTTCGCGCCCCGGGCCCGAGGAGTAGCCCGCGGCGGCGATGGCAATGGGGGCATCGCTATAGCGCCGGAGCTGGTCATAGTAGTCCGGCGGGATGTCGTCGGGGGTGGCGAAGACGAAGCTGGGATAGGTGGTGATGGCCAGGATGTCCACCTTGGGCTCGAAGTTCAGCACCAGGTGCCAGCGGCTGGGGGCCGCCGGCCCGGCAGGCTGGCCGGCCGGCGAAAGCAGGTTCTGGATGGCCTCCATCTGGAAGGTGGGGAAGACCAGCGTCTCCGGCGAGATGTCCTTGACGGCGTCGTAGGCCTCGAAGTAGAGGCTGACGAAGTTGTCGAAGTCATCGGGGCGGGCTGCCTCATAGAGGTCTACCTCCATGCCCAGGGCCATGTAACGGGGCTTCAGGTTCAGGGCCAGGTACTGGGCGTAGGCGATGAAGGCGGAGCGAACCCGCGGGTCGCCGAAGCCGGCGTCCGCCAGGCTACGCCCGTCTGGGTCATCCGGCGGGGAGGCCAGCCGCCCCCGGTCCGCTGGGTCCAGGGGGTCTACCGCGGCGAAGATTCCCAGGCCGTTCTCCTCGGCCAGGCGCTTCTCCTCGCGGGTCAGGTCCAGCGTCTCGGCGGAGATGACGCCCTCGGGCCCGAACTCCTCCCACGGCGGCGCCCGCTGGATGAGGATGAGCTCGCCGTTCTCGCCGGCCAGCTTGAAGGCCTCCTCGTACCCGGCCTTCGACGACTCCTCGGGCAGGGAGCTGAGGCCCATCTCAAAGGAACGGGTTTCCGCCCCCTCTTGCTGGGGCTCGGCTTCTTCAGAGGTCCCGCCACCGCGGCACGCCGCACCGAGAAAGAGCGCAATCAGCAGAAGGGGGAGAAGGAGGAATGGCCTGCTAACGACAGTGACTCTCAAAGCTCCTGTAACGCCGCCCAGGGTGGAGTTCGGCCCTCGACCCTCTCGGCTGTTCCTGTCGAATTCTCGCCGCATATCTCGCTGGGGTCAACCGCCGCCCACGGCACGGTGTTGACCGGGCGCTGTAAACTAGGTCTGTGTTCCTGCCTACGACCCGGCCTGAGCGTGGCATGCACCGGCTAAGCTTCCGCCCCCGCGAGCTGCGCCGCCTCTTCTATTCTCCCGCCTTCCTTGGCATGTTCGACCGCTTTCAGGAGGTGATCAGCAGCTATGTCCCGGCCGGAGGCGTCCTCCTGGACGCCGGTTGCGGGAGGGGCCGCACGTTCCTCTATCGACGCCGGCTGCCGCCCGTCAGGGTCGTGGGGCTGGACATGTCGCGCCACGCCCGCGACAACCCGAACGTGGACTCCCAGGTGCGGGGGGATGTGGAGGAATTGCCCTTCGCCGACGCCTCCTTCGACGCCGTCCTCAGCACCCACGTGGCCGAGCACCTGGCCCGCCCCGAGGCCGCCTTCGACGAGATGGCCCGCGTGCTGCGGCCCGGCGGCCGACTGCTGCTCCTCACGCCCAACCGCCGCCACTACGTGCCCCTGCTGGCCCGCGCCCTGCCCTTGGGCCTGCACGCGGCGGTGAACCGGCGTCGCGGCCTGGGCGAGCACGACGTGTTCCCCACGCTCTACCGGGCGAATACGGCTGCCGACCTGCGACGCCTGGCGGCGGGTGCCGGCCTCCACGTGGAGCGTCTGGAGGCCTTCGAGACGGAGCCCGAGTACCTGGCCTTCCACCCCCTCGCTTATGCCGCCGGTGTCCTCTATGAGCGATTAGTGAATCGCTGTCGGGCCCTGGCGCCCCTGCGCGTGAGCCTGCTCCTGGTGGCCAGGAAGGAGGGGTAGGACCGGTAGGGGCGCCCCTCGCGGGCGCCCTCCGGGGCAGGGGCCAGCCCTGCCCCTACACAGCAGCAACCGTGGCAACTGTAAGGACGGAGCTTCCCCGCCAAAGGCGGCCAGACGGCCGCCCGTCCGGGCGGGTCCGCCTCCGGCGGAAGCTCCGTCCGCAAGGTCTCTCTCAGAGCCGGACAGAGCTAAAGCTCTGTCCCTACGGCTTTCACGGCTACGGCTACGTTTGGTCAGAGGGTGTGGCCGCCCGCTAGCAGATGCGCGGCAACTGCTCGCCGCTCATCATATCCACGACGCGCTCGCCGCCGATCTTCGTCCTCATCACCACGACGCCCGGGTGCTCGCCCGCCACCCGTCCGATGAGGGCGGCGCGGGCCCCCGGGGGGTGCTGGCGCAGCGTCTCCAGAGCGCGCGCGCCCTGTCCCTCGGCCACGATGGCCAGGAAGTTGCCCTCGTTGGCCACGTAGAGGGGGTCCAGGCCCAGGATCTCACACACGCCCTCCACGTCGGCCGCGATGGGTAGGGGCTCCTCGTCGAGCCGGATGCCCACGCCGGCACGCCTCGCCATCTCGTTCAGGGCTGAGGAGACGCCGCCGCGAGTGGGGTCGCGCAGCATGTGGATGTCGAGCCCGGCCGCCGCCAGCGCCTCGACCATCGGGTAGACCGGGGCGCTGTCGCTCCTGATCTCCGTCTCCAGCTCGATGCCCTCCCGCAGGGCCATGATGGCGATGCCGTGCAGCCCGATGGGGCCGCTGATGACGATCTCGTCGCCGGGGCGCAGCCGGTGCGGCCCCACGTCGAGGCCCGGCAGCACCGAGCCGATGCCGGAGGTATTGATGAAGACGCCGTCGCCCTTTCCCCTCTCGACGACCTTGGTGTCGCCGGTGACGACCTGCACCCCGGCCTCGGCCGCCGCCTCGCGAATGGAGACTATGACGGTCCAGAGGTTTTCCATGGGCAGCCCCTCCTCCAGGATGAGGCCGCAACTGATATAGAGGGGCCGCGCGCCGCACATGGCGAGGTCGTTGGCCGTGCCGAAGACGGAGAGGCGGCCGATGTCACCGCCCGGGAAGAAGAGCGGGTGGACCACGTGGGAGTCGGTGGTGAAGGCCAGGCGGACGCCGTCCAGGGATAGGATAGCGCCGTCGTGCAGGGGCTCCAGGAGCCGGTTCTCGAAGGAGGGGTAGAGCATCTTCTCGATGAGGTGCTGGCTGAGGCGGCCGCCGCCGCCGTGGGCCAGGAGAACCCGCGGGTACTCGCTGAGGGGTATCGGGCAAGTGAACTCGGTCATCGCCTTACCGCCTCCTGCCGCCGGTAGGCGTAGTAGGCGGCGCAGGCGCCTTCGGCGGAGACCATGGGCGCCCCCAGCGGGCGCTCGGGGGTGCAGTCGGTGCCGAAGGCCGGGCACTCGGGCGGCTTCTTCACCCCCTGGAGGACGAGGCCGCTGATGCAGACCTCCGCCTCCTGGCAGGTCATGTCCTGGAGGCCAAAGACGCGGGCGGCGTCGAAGCGGGCGTAGGCCTCGCGCAGGCGCAGGCCGCTGCGGGGGATGAGACCGATGCCCCGCCACTTGTGGTCCGTCACCTCGAAGACCTCCGCCATGATGGCCTGGGCCTGGCGGTTGCCCTCCCGCCGCACCGAGCGCGCGTACTGGTTCTCCACCTCGTGGCGGCCCTCCTCGAGCTGGGTGAGGAGCATGAGGATGCCCTGGAGGAGGTCCAGGGGCTCGAAGCCGGTGACCACGATGGGTACCCGCCACTGGCGGGCGATGGGCTCGTACTCGCAGTAGCCGGTGACGGTGCAGACGTGGCCGGGGGCCAGGAAGCCCTGCACCTGGTTGTCGGGCGAGGCGGCGATGAGCTCCACGGCCGGCGGCACCAGCACCTGGGAGGTGAGGACGACGAAGTTGTCCAGGCCCTGACGCCGCGCCAGCCAGACGGCCATGGCGTTGGCGGGGGCCGTCGTCTCGAAGCCGATGGCGAAGAAGACGACCTTTCGCTGCGGGTTCTGGCGGGCCAGCTTGACGGCGTCCAAGGGTGAATAGACCATGCGCACGTCGCCGCCCTCCGCCTTCACGCTCAGGAGGTCCTTCTCGCTGCCGGGGACGCGCAGCATGTCGCCGTAGGAGACGAAGATGACATCCGGCCGGCCCGCCAGGACCACCGCCTGGTCGATGGCCTCTACGGGGGTGACGCAGACGGGACAGCCGGGCCCGTGCACGAGGGTGACCGCCTCGGGCAGCATCTGGTCGATGCCGTAGCGGAGGAGGGTGTGGGTCTGGCTGCCGCAGACCTCCATGATGACCCAGGGACGGGTCACCACCGCCCCGATCCGGCGCAGTAGCCTTTTGGCTGCCGGGGCGTCGCGGTACTCGTCCAGATACTTCACAGGGCGGCCTCTTCCATCTCTTGCAGGAGGCGGAACACCGACTGGGCCTCCTCGGCGTCGATGACGCTGATGGCGAAGCCGGCGTGGACTATCACGTACTCCCCCACCTGGGCCTCCGGTACCAGGTTCAGGTTCGCCTCGCGGACGACGCTCCCGAAGCGCACCCGGGCTTGGCGCATGCCGTGGGCGTCCTCTTCAATCGACAGGATTTCGCCGGGGATACCGAGGCACATCTCAGGCCACCTTTGTTGCCGCCACCGCGATCTGCCCCAGGGCGATGCCGCCGTCGTTGGGGGGCACTCGCTGGTGGGTGAAGGGCCGGAATCCGGCCTCCTGAAGTCTGTGAAACGCCCGCTCGGTGAGATATCGATTCTGGAAGCAGCCGCCCGTCAGCGCCACCCTCTCCAGCCCCACCTGCCGGGCTACCTCCACTATGAGGTCGGCCAGGGTGTTATGCAAGCGGGCGCAGATGACGCCTACCTCCACGCCGCGCTCCTGGTCGAGGAGGATGGCGCGCACCAGCGGCTCCCAGTCGAAGACAAGCGGCCGGCCTTCTCCGGCGGCGAGCAGGGAGACGGGGTAGCCGTCCTCCACCCCCTCCTGGACGGCGAACTCCACCATCATGGCCGCCTGGCCTTCGAAGGAGGAGACGGCCTTGATGCCCAGGAAGGCGGCCACGGCATCGAAGAGGCGGCCGCAACTGCTGGTGAGGGGGCTGTTCAAGCCGCGAGCCAGCATCTGGCCCAGCAGGCGCCGCTCCCCCTCTGAGAGGCCCTCCAGGAAAGGCCAGCCTGCCCGGCCAGGGGGCCGCTCCAGCGCCGCTGTCCCCTCCATCTCGAAGAGGAGGCCGAGGGCGCTGCGCCGCGGCTCCCTCATGGCCCGCTCGCCCCCAACGAGGCGGAAGGGCCGGAAGGTGGCCACGCGTCGGTAGCTGCGGGCGTCGCCGGCCAGGAACTCGCCGCCCCAGATGGTGCCGTCGTCGCCATAGCCGGCGCCGTCCCAGGTCACGCCCAGCACCTCCCCCTCCAGCTCGTTCTCCGCCAGGCAGGAGGCCAGGTGGGCATGGTGGTGGAAGACCTCCACCACGGGAAACCCCAGCTCGCGGGCGTGCTGGCTGGAGAGATAGTCCGGGTGGGCGTCGCAGGCCACGGCCCGCGGCTTCACCTCGTAGAGGCGCAGCAGGTCCTGGATCACCTTCCGGAAGGCGAAGAAGGCCTGGGCCGTCTCCAGGTCGCCGATGTGCTGGCTGAGGATGACGTCGCGCCCGCGGCTGATGGCGACGGTGTTCTTGAGGTGGGCCCCCACCGCCAGCAGTGGGGGAAGCGTCTTCTTCAGGGTCACCGGCAGGGGGGCGTAGCCCCGCGCCCGGCGCAGGATCAGCTCCCGGCCGAGCTGGACCCGCACCACCGAGTCGTCCACGTAGCGCTCGATGGGTCGGTCGTGGACGAGGAAGCAGTCGGTGATGTCGCCCAGGGTAGCTAGTGCTTCCTGTTCGTCAGTAACGATGGGCTCGTCGTGGAGGTTGCCGCTGGTGGCCACCACCGGGAAGCCCAGTTGCTTCATCAGCAGGTGGTGAAGGGGGCTGTAGGGCAGCATCACCCCCAGGTGGGGATTAGCGGGCGCCACGGAGGGCGCGATGTCGGACTGCTCCCGACGCCGCCCCAGCAGGACGGGGCTCTGGGGGGAGAGCAGCACCTGCTCCTCCATCGGGGAAAGGTGGACGCAGCGGCGGGTGCTCTCCAGGTCGGGGCACATGATGGCCAGGGGCTTCTCCTCCCGGCGCTTGCGCTCCCGCAGGCGGAGCACGGCCAGCTCGCTGCGGGCGTCCACCAGCAACTGGAACCCGCCGATGCCTTTGAGGGCCAGGATCTCCCCCCGGCGGATGGCGGCGGCCGCCTCGCGGAGGGCGGCGTCGTGGCCGGCCAGGGGGGCGCCGGCGCTGTCCCAGAGGGTGAGCTGGGGGCCGCAGTCGGGGCAGGCGTTGGGCTGGGCGTGGAAGCGCCGGTCCTGCGGCTCCTCGTACTCGCGGGCGCAGCGCTCGCACATCGTGAACTTCTTCATGGTCGTGTGGCGGCGGTCGTAGGGGAGGGCCTGGATGATGCTGAAGCGTGGCCCGCAGAGGGTGCAGTTAGTGAACGGGTAGCGGTGGCGGCGGTCGGTGGAGGAGAAGACCTCCTCCTGGCACAGCGGGCAGGTGGCGATGTCGGGCAGGATGAGGGCCTGCTTCTCACCTCCGTCCTGGCTCCTGCGGATCTGAAAGCCAGGGTAGCCCACGGGCTCCAGGACGGAGTGCTCGAGGCTCTGGATGAAGGCGAGGGGCGGCTTCTCTCGGGGGAGGCGGAGCAGGAAGTCATCCAGGGTTTGCTCCGGCCCTTCCACCTCAATGAAGACGCCCTGGGGGCTGTTCTTGACCCAGCCCCGCAGGCCCTCCTCCCTCGCCAGACGGTAGACGAAGGGGCGGAAGCCGACCCCCTGCACGACGCCCCGGATCACGATCTTCAGGCGCCGCATCCTAGCGCTCCAGCTCCAGGTGGCGGATCAGGCAGCCGGTGTCGCCCTCGACCTGCACCCGGGCGGAGCCACAGTGGGGGCAGCGGGCCAGCAAGTAGTGGGCATGCAGCTCATGGCTGTCCGATGGCTCGAACGAAGAATGGCGCCGGCAGTCCTGGCAGAGCAGTGAGGCGGCGGCCCTCACGGCGCGGACGGTGGCGTCCTTGCCCAGGCCTTCCGCGAGGGCCTCCTTCACCCAGAAGGCGATGTTGTCGACGCTGCCGTGCACCAGGCCGCCGACCTCAATGTCGACGGCGATGATGCGCCGGGCGCCCGCCTGCTCCGCCTCGGCCTTGAGCCGCTTGGCGATCTCCTGGGCCAGACCCAACTCATGCATCGCAGTTCTCCACCAGAAGTCCCCGCGCCCGGCGACGACGGTAGGCAGCTACACCTCAAGCTGGGGCAAGAGCCCTAACCAACTAGTATACGGGGTCTTCGACTTTAGCGCCCAGTGCCTCGGGCTATCCGTCGCTGGGCGCAGGAGCGGTGCGGGCGCGGACCTCGGCCGGGGTGCGCTCCAGGGGGCAGAGGGCAACCTCCGTCTCCCGCCGGCCCTTCAGCTCGGCGGCGGCCTTCTCCAGGGTACGCGGGCTGACCGTGATCCGCAGGGGCATGCCCAGGAGGTCAGCGTCGTTGAACTTGACGCCGGGGGACTCCTCGCGGTCGTCGTAGAGCACGTCGACGCCAGCGGTCTGGAGGTCAGCGTAGAGGCGGTCGGCGGTCTCGAGCACGCCGGGGCGGTCGGTGCTCAAGGCCACCAGGTGGGCGTCGAAGGGAGCGAGGGAAGCGGGCCAGATGATGCCCTTCTCGTCGTGGTTGGCCTCGACGACGGCGGCCAGCAGGCGCTCCAGCCCGATGCCGTAGGAGCCCATGACGGCGGGGCGGGCTACGCCCTGGCGGTCCAGGTAGGTAGCGCCGAGCTTCTCGCTGTAGACGGTGCCCAGCTTGAAGATGTGGCCCATCTCGATGCCCCGGTCGCGGCGCAGCCTCGAACCGCAGGAGG
>Ga0315282_10009356_pt1 | contig 15586 bp, 17 predicted proteins | sample YL17G07_20_MG_FD_203693 | JGI IMG/M metagenome (GOLD analysis project Ga0315282, IMG submission 203693) | Sediment microbial communities from Yellowstone Lake, YNP, Wyoming, USA - YL17G07_20 | ecosystem: Environmental > Aquatic > Freshwater > Lake > Sediment | place: USA: Wyoming | collected...
TATTGCTTTAGTCGCTTTCGGACAAACCGACCCTGCCAAAATGTTATGTCCCACCTCGATTTTTGTCAATCTGTTAAAATCAGCACCTGGGACACTGAACAATTTGAGTTCTTGTTAACAAGTTTGTGGTAACCCATCCATGTGGGTTCTAATTCAATACTGCAATCTGTACTCTTATTATTTTATTGTCGATTTAGGGTCTTCCGTATCTGCGCTGTTATTTTGCAGAGATTGAAGCCTCATCGAGCACCACCGATTTCACAATCATTTGCACAGCAGCAGCTGCACTTATTTCCAGGTCAAACTTCTTAGCTCGCAAGGTGCGACTCGCTATCTTAAGCGTGCCGCCATAAGTACATACGTCATCAACCAGTAGTATGTGGCCGATCGCGCCAATGTCTTCTGCTTCCAACGCCTGAGAATAGGCCTGCTCGAATTGCGCGTAAGTGTAGCCGTTGTTTAACATGCGCCGCTTGGAAACAGCTTTCGAAAGCTTAAGCAGTGGTCGCATTGGAATTCCAAATAATTCAGACATCTCCTGGGCGATTAACCTTGTACGATGGATCTCGCCTTTGGCGGCTTTGTCTGGAGATAAAGGAATTGGAACCACACAATCGAAATCTGGAACTACACCCCATTCGTGGATCGCCTCAAATATAGCTCGGCCAAGCGGATAAGCAAGCTTCGGATTTCCTGTCTTAAAAGCCTTTATAATCTGCGTCACCTGGTGAATAGATGATCGAATAGCGGTGGAGCTCACGTAGCATCTCGGCGGTATTGCCCAGTACGCCGGCACGAAGGTGCCAACCTGACTATCCAACCTCGGTGGTAGCCTTAGTTCTGTCTTGTGAATCCTCTGGAACCTTCTCCAAGTAGGGCACCATTCGCAGTGCCGCTGTGAACAACTATCGGCGCCTGTGAAAACCGTGCAATCGGCGACTGTCTCCCAGTCTCCTGGGAACAGAAAAACTTGGCGACCTCTTGCACTTACGATGGCAGCTATGCGCGCTGATCTCTTGTCATCGGTTAAAGGCGATGAGGTATCATAGTTGTAAACCCGAAGGCGTACTTCCTTGTCGGCATTGATGTCGATAGCTGCCACACGACCCTTGATGTAAACCCCGGGCTCAAACTCGTGAGGCCCATGGAAATAGATCCAAACCTCGTCGCCTACCTCTACCTCGTCTAAATACCGCTTCCAGCTTAGCAGAAGGTATCGCCCGTCGGTTAGACGCCCAGGAATTCGCTTCGGCTGAAACCCATCATAACCCGAATATACTTTGTAAATAAAGTTCATAACAGTAGAACGTCTTCAAATGATTTTAGGATTCTATCCGCGTCGTTAAGTTCCTCAGGTCCGTATCCGTAGGATGCCCAGGCAAAAGAAACGCGAGCTGCTCTTGCCGCTTGAACATCGACAGTGGAGTCACCGATATACCATACATTTTGGCCAGGTCCTGCATTTAGGTCCTCTAATGCCCGCAAAATTGGCCTCGGAGATGGTTTAGCACTACAGCACCGACCCCAATCTACCACCGTACTAAAAAGCTCGGAAAGACCAGTAGCACTGAGCATAGGTAGGGCAATCCATCCTGGAAGACTTGTCACAACACCTAAAGGCACAGGCCTCCTTTTTAATTGGTTAAGTGCGTTTCGCACGCTGGGATATAGTCGTAAGTCCTGCTTGTTTGAAATCACCAACTCTATGAACTTCGGAGGTAATATCCCTGCTTCACGCAACAATCTTGCTGCAGACAACCCGTCCGCCAGGTCTTGCATTGCTCGGTCAAAGTCGCCTCCAACCACCGAGACAGCCTTCGCATAGAACCAGCGGCTGTCCCATAATGTGCCATCTAAATCGAATATGAGAGCTGTTGAAGCCATCGTTGCCAAGACTCGCGATTCGGTTCTTTGGAGTCAAAAGTCGCCATAAGAACTTTTGTACTCTGACTTATCAACTTGTTTCCAGAACTATCCTCAGTTCCATCGTCCAGAAAGGTTGCAATCGGTTTATGTTGCTCAAGTCCGAACCTATAGGCATTCATCGTTCCACCTTTCTCCCTAGACTGGCTAATAAGGACGCCAAGAGAAAAAGCAACTATCAGCTTGTTGCGTTTGCGTAAGGTTAACCCCCCAGCACGAGCACCGAACGGAGCTTCGCTAACAAATACAGCTCCAGAGGAACGAAGAAAATCTTCCCAAAGTGACCTGTTCTCAGGAGGAAAGGGCCGATCCAGACCTCCGGCCATTACGCAAATTGTGTTCCCGCCTGCCTTTACAGCGGCCTGGTGACCTATTGAGTCTGCACCCAAAGCAAATCCAGCCACAATCGTAAACCCCAATCTCGACGCGACCTCGGCGAACTCTTGGTGCCGTTCAGAATAAGGTGGCCTAATCTTTCGCGAACCCACGCAAGCCACAGTTTTGTTTGTAATCAGAAGCTCCGTGGTTCCCCTCGCAAACAAAATTGGAGTAGGGTAGTTACTCCTAAAAACGATTTGTGGGTACAGAGGGTGCCAGTAGGTTATAATCTTTGCTCCATACTGATAAGCTTGAGCAATATAACGTTTAGCTCTGGTTATCAGGGCTGCGCTATCTTTGTCGGCAACCTGTGCAAGTGAGCGTTGAATTTCCTCTCCCCTCTTCCCTGGGATGCGGAGTTGTTTAGGGTTATTGAGTAGATCCTCCGGGCGAAGTCCAGCCTCGAAAGCAGATTTGAATTTTTGGGGACCTAGTCCTTTGACCTCTTCCACTCGCAGTAGATACGAGAGATTCTGTACGGTGATTCCAACCGCATCCTCCATTGATTGGCTCACCGAATACTCGCGGTCGGTTGACTGTTTGGCCTTCTTTGTTGTTTCGGTTCGTGCCCTCTGTTTATGTTGTTCTGGTTTCTCTGTTGACATTGCGTGTTAGCTCACCTCCTATCCGAACAGACCGACTGCATACATGTTACACCTTACGTCTAGCAGCAGCAAATGGAGACTAGATATTTGAAGCCGGCACACTGTCCTTCTTACGCTGAAGCACTGGCACAGCACACTATACGTCGTAAGAAGATCGCTACGCCCCGGTCTTGGCAAGAGTCAGACCATATACCGCTAAAGCACCAGCGGACTTAAGCAGGTCACCAAGTAATGTCAACGTTCTTCCGGTTGTAAATACGTCATCAAGTAATAGTATCTGATTTCCAGAGACTATTTTATCGATTTGCTTCTGTCTATACCTTATCATTGCTTTCGCCTGCGAGTACGGCAAGTCCCTGAATCTGCAATCCAACGGAGCTACGGAGAACAGTTCTCTATACGGTATCGCCAAACACTTGCTCAATTCTTTGCCAATAAGGAGAGATGGGATAAATCCTCTAGCAAGGTATTTGTTGGGGTTGGATGGTGATGGCACAATTAGATCTATAAATTTGACAAATTCCGTGAGGCTTCTAACGAGGTCTGCAAGTAGCCAGGCGAAAGGTAATGATAGACTTGGATTGCCACCTTTATATTCGCGAATCTTATAACTCAAGATGTGTCGCCCCTGAGCCTGTATTTTGTAAACACCAATGCTCTTGATCGCGTTAATCATAGTAGACCGGGCCGGTACTAGAGGCTCCTGAAGTATGCCTTTTTGCCTGGCAATCTCCAAAAATGGCCACTCATATTTGTCAAATCCGCCTGCAGTGAACCCGAAACCAAAATACTTCCTGAATTCTCCTATGTTCTCTGAAGTTCTATATTCTATGCGGGAAGTCAGCAGGCGTGTGCGCTCCACCAAAAGAGTATCATTTGGGTAAGCCTTTCGGGCTCTTGAAAAGCATCTCAGAGCCTCCTCAAGTCTGCCCTCGTGCTGCATAAACTTGCCATGGGTACAATACGAAATCCTTATTCTTGATTTCGTATTGGAATCCACAGTAGAGAAGTCTTTGAGCATATCGAAGTGTGCCACTGCTTCGGAATGCTTACCTGCATCAGAAAGCGCTGAGCCATCATGCAGGGCCGAATTTTGTATGGCACCTTTTAGGTCTTGTAGTGAATGAAGCCTATTCTTCATTAGCCTTCCACTTGCAGTACCCGGCACTCAGCGCCTTAATTCGGTCCGCGCCGCCTCGGAGTCTGTTTCCTCCCTACACCCGCTCAGTTTTTAATTCCTTTTTTGCCTCACTCTTGACTACTTCAATGCAATGCTTGACGGCTTCACCATTTTCCTGAAGAGCTTCTGCTGAATTATCACCTTCCCACTCGTTTTGGTAGACCTCCACAAGAAGCTTCGATAAAGCTTCGGACGCGGTGTCTGAGACTATGTATGAACCGCAAGCGGCAGCCTTAATGATTGCTGCCATTTCCTCTTTGTAACCATGCTCAATATTCTTCCGCGTTTGGCTGTTTGCCTCTTCTGTTAATAAGCTAAATGCTAACTCATCAATAAGGAATTTAAAAGTTGAAAGATGTTTCATAATCTCGGAATATGTCTCTGCTTTTCTCTCCCACCATCTTTGAGTGTAGAATTGTCTCAGCGACAGTCTGACGGTAAGCAATGACGCTAATACAGAGACTACCAAGGCTGGGATTAGACCAATTAGTATGCCCTTTACGAACTCACTCATTTTGTCTAGCCTTACAAAATTTGATTCTATTAGCGAGTAACGACCATAATGTTGACTGGGAGCGACTCGGTTGGCCTCAGTACCAACACTGGCTTGTGCAGGTAGGCGGTATCATTAGTCCATCCACTCCAGATTGCTGCTGCACTTATCAGGGAGAATGGGTTCTCCGCGGTCACGGCATTCACAGCACGAAGGTTACTTTCGTTCCGGCAAAAGTATGTAGCGGCTGTGGCTGCATCATGCCCATGCGTTTTGCCATGCGCAGTGCCGGAGATAAAGGCCTCCCAGCAGAACAAGTTGCGAGTTGAGCTCGAAGGAAGCCAAGAGTCAATGTTGGTGGTGAATACATATTCAACAGTGGCAAGCACGCGTAGCTTGCTCAAAATCCACGCACATTGATGCATGGCCAAAGCGGTAACGGCAAGCCCTACGTAAGATGAAAAGGGACGATCTTTTTCGCCGATACGCCCTCTACTTAGGTCTGAAGCATTTTGGGGGACGGGGATGAACAAAGGTGCTTCAAAACCCAAGGCAATATCACATTGCGCATGGATATCTTGTGCGAGCCTGTTAAGCAGGCCTTCGATACTGGAATAAGCCGAGATTTGACTAACAGTGCTTGCTGGGTCCAACCTAACCCAGGCGAACGTTGGCTTTGAACCACGAGTTGACCCTATGTCACATGCGTAGACTGCTCGTTTCCCGGCCACACCACAATTATAGTCTAACGTAGTCATTAATTCATCAAATGAAGCATCTTCAAAGAGGCCTCTTCCCTTTTCATAACACAATGCTCCCTTGGCAGAAGGGAAGGCAAATTAGCTAGTTCTTGAAATTTTACCTTAGACTTTTTGTTGGATGCAGGCGAGATTGCACAAATGTCAGGAATGTGCAATCCTAATTCAGCACATCAGCCAGAACGCTAGAAAGTGCAGTAAACAAACAGAGGCGACGGTTAACTACGTCCTACACCAAAGTTGTTAACTCTCGCGTTTTGCAAGCTCAGAAGGTTCTACACCTAAAGCCGCAGCCAAACGCTTTATGGTGCGAAAAGTAGGGTGGCGAGTTCCTTTTTCAATCCGCGCAATGGTTGCTACACCGACACCAGATTTCTCGGCTAGCTCACGCTGAGTAAGGAACTGTGACTCTCTCAATTCTTTGAGCATGATTCTCACGTTCATAATAATAACACTAAGTATACCTCTTGACAACCTTATATCATTATGTTATCATTTACTTATCATAATATAATCATATAAGCGAGCTAAGAGGTGGTAGATGCAATGCCAAAAAGCTTGACGACATATTCTCATGGGAATATAATTTACTATGATGGTCAATGGGGAACTGCTTACGATTCGACAGGCGGCAGAACTTTTGGGAAATACGGTCCAACATGTACGGTTGCTTGCAAGAACAGGTCAACTGAAAGCGAGCAAAGTCGGTCGCGACTGGATCATAGACCGAGATGCAGTTGTGGATCTGAGAACGAAGCGAGCAACAACTCCATTAATCACGCTTAATAAGCGGGGCCGGCGACCAGTAGCGGCTCTTGCACGTGAGTCGAAGAATGAATATTTTTCAGAAAGGCTTATCGCAGGACTGGAGGATTTTAATTTGACTCATCTAGTTAAGCAAACAGCATTACAACAAAACAACTTCCAACCATTAACTGATATTAATGCTCAGCAACTTGAGATGGATGGAATTGGTGAAATCTCGCCATTCGTAGTACCTTCTGATACGAAAATAAGGCAGATTGATTCTCGTAACAAACTGAACGAGCTCACAGCCACTGAGTGGTTGCCGGAGACAGTCTCTGTTTGGGTTCAAAAGGGGTTAGGAGCTTCACATCCTGATGCTCAAATCGAACGTCAACATCCGGCGCCATTTTCTTTCACTGATGTAGCGCGGTTGATTCGTTTCTTTACCAAACGTAATGCGGTTGTGCTTGATCCGTTTGTGGGTGTTGGCTCTACGTTGAAAGCATGCGCTTTACAAGAGCGCTTTGGGATCGGAATCGAACTAAACCCGAGGTATGTCCAACTGACCCATGAGCGACTATTGCGCGAGCTACCAAACAACATTTTCTCGAACCATAATCAGAGGGTTATTCAGGGCGACGCACGAGAAGTTTTACCTGAACTACCTGAGAACAGCATTGATTTCGTTGTGACCAGTCCTCCTTATGGCAACATACTACACAAAGAGGACCATAAGGCTCGTCAAGAACGGATTGCCAATGGTCTGGATACTAAATACAGCGATGACCCCCGTGACCTAGGTAATATCCATGATTACAAGATATTCCTAGGCGAGGTCACTAGAGTTCTTGGTGCGTGTGGTAGAGTACTAAAATCCAAGAAGTATATGGCGGTTATTGTCAGCGATTACCGCCATGGCTCGAAATATGTAATGTTCCATGCAGATTTAGCGCGTTCCTTAGAAGCGTATGACTTTCAGTTACGTGGCATAACTGTTTTATACCAACGGCACAAGCGTATTTTCCCCTACGGTTATCCTTATTCTTTCGTTCCCAACATACATCATCAACTCATCCTGGTATTGCAGAATGAAAAACGTTAGTAAAAAAACTTATGCCAATAAGATCAATAAGATAGTGATAGGCGATTGTCTTGAGGAATTGCCTAAACTGCCGGAAGCTTGTAGCCGATTGATTATCGCTGATCCGCCTTATAATCTTGACAAGGACTTCGGTATATGGAAGGAGACAGAGCGCCGAGAGACTTGGCTGCCTTGGTGTAAGCAGTGGCTCACTGAATGCAAGAGGGTGCTAGCGCCAGGGGGAAATATCTTCGTTTATGGAATACATCATCATATATGCTGGATACAATGTACGTTATATGATCTTGGGTTGCAGTATCGACGGCAGATCATCTGGCACTATGAAAACGGCTTCGCAGGATATAATACTCGCACGCTAGCAGCTCGTTACGAGCCAATTCTTTGGTTTTCTAAAGGTGATGATTACACCTATCATGTTATTCGTGAACCGTATAAAAGCGTCGAGCGGCTTAAGTATAAAATCACTAAGAATGGGCGGATATGGACTCCTAACCCAGAGGGGCGTCTTGCCGGGGATATTTGGAAATTCCCAACACTTGCAGGGAGACGGTTCCGTGATGAAAAAGTCAACCACCCTACTCAGAAACCTTTGTCTTTAACTCTTCGAATTATTGAGCATTTCTCAAATCTTGGTGATTTGGTAGTGGTTCCATTTGCCGGTAGTGGAACCGAATGTTTAGCTGCTGCGATGCTCGGTCGTGACTATTGGGGAGTAGAACTGAACCCTCAATACGTGCAAATTGCTTTAAGCCGCTTGGATGAGTGGAGCCAATCTGGCAGGCAAAATCACTTGGCAGCTCTAGACCATCCAGGATAGGCCGCTATATTACTAGGTTCACAGGCAAGGAGCTCCCGTAGAGCGGGTTCAATGGTCGGTGCACTAGCGTCCGCGTAAAGCTGCTGCCAGATATTTTGACTCAATTTTCGGTTTTCCCACATTATGATCAGCAATGCCCCTATGGTAATAGAACGTATTCTGATTTTTAGTACCTGAGATATATCTTGGATAACCTGCCAATACTCTGATCGCTTGTTGGGAAATCTTAACGACACCACGAGCGGATCAATCGTCTGAAGGGATACTCCATATCTTGCATGGAGCACGGCACAATCATCAAGCAGGTCTCGGGGTGCGTCTAGAATTACACCGTCACTGTACTCGATTTCAGCAACACCCAGTCGATTATCGCCGGAGTCAAAAACGCTGTCAATGCGCATATTCGTGTCCCCGAGTCGTCGAATAAGAAATGAAATACCGTTACAAATCATGAGATTCCTAGCAAGGAGGTTCGGGAATTGCGGATGCGATTGCATACCAATAAGTACAATACGTTCATATACATGAGCTGCAAACTCGGCATCTACAACGTGTCCTCTAATCGTCGTGCTTCGATATTGTCGTAAAACCGCTTCAACTACTGATGCGTCAACTGGCTTACCAGTTAACCTGAAAAAGTCGTTTTCTGAGTCATTCACATGAGCCCCGCCCCTTGTGAGCACGATTGCCTGAACAGGGCATCGAGCTACACATAGCCCGCAAGATATACACTTTTCCGAAAGGATAGCTGGTATACCTCTTTCCGTATCAATTTGAACCGCGTCGGTCGGGCATACCTTGGTCGAGGTATCCGCTGGAAACTCTGTGAAATAGTCATTTACCATCTCATCCGCACTATAGAATGTGCATGGTGGAACTGGACACCGTAAGCAGGAACCAATTGTCTTGGTATCGTTTGAAAGATGGATAACTGGCGGAGTCTCAAGCCCCACTCTCTCAAACAAAATGGGAAAAGCATCTCTACGTGGGAGTTTGCCCTGAACGTTAGATGGCTGAAACTTAAGAATCACCGATTTGTATTAACCCTCTCAATCCAAATAAGTCTTCATCCTTAGGTTTCCGCTCTTGCAGCAAGCGTAAGGCTGCTAGGCGGACCAATGAGTGAAAGTCAATTACCCCCACAGAAATATCATAAGTGACATATATGTCCTCTACTAAGTTAGAGACTTCTGAACGATCGGCTGGTAATTCAAAACCAACAAGTAGGCTTGTTGTTTGCCATTGTGAAGGAGCATATTTACGTGCCATCAGCACTATTTTATTTTCAAGTGCCTGCCGTACGCCCTTCACCGAGATGAACTCCTCTTCACTAGGTGATTTAATCTCGATGGGAATGGATTGAGTCGTGTGCTTAATCAAGGCATCCATTCGCTGGTAGTTCACCCCAACTCTTGATAGCTCACATTGATAGCCAAGGTAACGGAACAATGCTTCGACTGCAGGATAAAACCTGTCCTTCGAAGAACCTATATACTCCGAAGTAACTGCTTTTACTATCTCATCCAACTCCGGTCCCTCAGACTTTGCGTAGTAGGAAATTCTGTTGATGACATCCGATTGTGGTTCATCGGACACCATCTTACGATTCGCAGACTGCAATCTCACATAGCTGCGCACTTCTTGTTCAGGTCGGCTGGTTAGACGTACGGTACCAGTTACTTGAGACATATCGGAGGTATCATCCCCTCTCAAAGCCGGGAACACCGTTTCAATGCGCTGCGGGTCATATTCTTGAAATGGCGAGAACAGGATTCGCTTGGTATCCTTTATATCTAGAGTCGTCAGGATACGGCGACATCTATGTTCATGATCTTCTAACCCCTGAGTTGCGACATAATAGCCAGCTCGTTCAAACATACGATACGCAGCCACCTTAAGGAAGGAGTCTATCTCATCGGTTGAGAAGTCTGTCAAGTCTCTCGCACGAACATCGTGCAAGGTCCTGATCCAGTCGGCCATTCCAAAGCCCTCACTAGTCAGAGCATCAAATAACCCATTGTCTCTCTCGGGACGTGTCCATCTCGCCCAGCGTAAGATGCCCAGCGGGAAGCGAGTATAGTTGTGGAGGGTGTTCACTTGAATTCTCAGTTGCGCAGCTTTTTCCCTTAGAGCCTCTTCAACTGCGGCAGGATTGCCGCGGAGTAATCTTAATCTCTTAACCATTTCTGCAACTGATTCTGCTCGGCGGTCATCGTCGATATCGAGAGGTCCAAGAATAATCTCATCTCGCGTAATCCGACCATCCAAAGCTGCTGCTGTTGAAATGATCATAGTTACCGGACGTGCAGAATTGGATCCCTTTATTACTACTAAAGGATTCGGGTAGGCGATGCCAAGAAGGCACTCTTTAACCAATTGAGTCGGTTCACTTTGTGCCAATCCTATATGGATTCCTAGAAAAGAGAACACAAACTTCTGTCTACTTGTTGAAAGCGGATGTATCCAGCCCAATATACGAAATAGTTCAGAATACATTTTTGACTGGTTGAAGAGTGGATCTAAACTCCGATTTGGACGGGTACTTCTTCTCAGAGCTTCCTGGCCAATATAACCAGATGATGTTGCTAAATTCTTGGAAACTAGGGCTCTCGACATATCATCCAATGAGAAACTGGAAAGCGTATGTAGAACCCCAAACAGGGCTTGGAAAGTACGAACCAAGGCGCTTATGTCAGAACCTGGATTGGGAAATCGAAGCATACGGTTGTAGTGCCTCCTCCTGAGCTATATGGAAGGCCACCTTTTGCCTTCGTCAGCTATTACAATTCCACGTTTGTCCTTCAAGACAATGACAAACCACGAATGATAGCATTTTACTTCCATGTAACCAATAACGCAAGTTACCCATGTATCTCAGCCTCCGCAATGTTTTTACTCAGAAGGATTACGACCGTAGTAGGCCTGGCACTCCCAGCCGCTTGCCCATATGCGCTTTTGGTCGTTTTGTTATAGGCGGAGAGATGTAAGCCGTGCATGTGGAACCCTTCTGTTACTTTTTACTGACCGCCTGTGACTAGAATGGCTGCTGCGCTTCGTTTGAAATCCGTTGGCTGGGATACTCCCCGGGCAAAGGTGGAGGGTTTCGGCAATAAGCAATCTTCGTGGTATGGTATAATGTAGGGAGTGAGACCTGATATTATTCTATGCCTGATTATCCTGGTAGCAATGTTCGTTTACGCTTTGCGTCATCCTGATATTAATGACTGGCGTGGTCATTAGGGTGACTGAGGGATACTGCTGGAAGGTCTGCTGAATTTCGCTGCTGTGCTTCGAGTCCGTTGCTGGGCTACTCCCATCCCTGCCTATCTAAGGTGTTTGATGAAACTTCGGATGCTAAAAATGAGGGTTGCCACGAACGTACAAGTTTCTAGCGTTCTGACAGCGATATTCGGTTCCTGAAAGCAAGCCCTGCCCTCAAGCCAAATATGGCTAAACACCCAAAGAAAAACTATGCTCATGCCGATGATAAGTAAATCCGCTATTATCTCTCCTGGTGGCAACCTTCTTAGTATCTTCATCCCGCATCTCCTTTTCCTGGGAGGAATTCAGGATCCAGCCCTGAATCACCCTTAGCTCTAAATTAAGAGGGCTGTGGTATTATAATATACGCTATGGAAAAGCTTCGCCTTTCGGGCACTGTATTATAGCGGAGCGTCATTTACTAGTCTTGGCTACCTAGGTTTGATTTCTAGCCCCCTTGGATGGGCCAGGTTTGCCGGCGTAGTTCAATCCGCTTTAGGAGCAATACTCATTGCTCTATTCCTTGTGACTTTTGTACGCAAATGGACTCGTTGAGGTCAAGCTGAGTTAGGCCAAGTGTCATATGAATAGCGAGACTCTTGCATAGGTAGCAATCTAACAAAAAGCCAAAATGTCAAGCCTCCAAATCAGTGGCTGGACTACTCATCGGGCATCTAGGATTTCCCTATTCGGAATACCTTTGTGCCACAAACAGAGCAGACACCCTGTACCGCTGGTCGGTTATTCTCGAGTGTGATTTGCTTAGGATTCTTTATCTCTACCTTTTTCCTGCACTTCATACAATAGGCTGTTGGCATAATATCCTCCTACTTAAATCCGCTGGCTGGGCTATACATCTGGGAAAAAGTCTCTGTCGTAAACAGGCAGGAAGCCAGGGTTAGTTTTTCTGACTTGTTCTAACACTTTCCCGAAGGATACGCTGGGAGGTATAGCTGGATTCTCCGCGAGGTCATGGCGTCGCATCGCATTATAGCCCGACCGAAATAGATTCTGTTCCAAATTTCCCTTGATGCGAGGAATGTGCTTAAGCTCATTTGCCACCTTCCGATTCATCTCTTCTCTTTTCATTTTACCCTCTCCAAATCCGCTGGCTGGGCTATTCGTTGAATCCGAGCCTAGTTCGGTTCATATTTCTCTTTAGTTTCTATCATAATCGAGCTCATGAGGCATTTCTTTAACCATTCTCCTAAATGTTTTGTCCTTTTGGTAAAGCTCACTGTACTTGAGACTTAGGTATTGGTCAAATAGTCCTAGTAGGAAAACTATTGATGCAGCCCTGGCTCGTGTAACTCTAAATGCCTGACTTACTAGCTCTAAACGCTGCAAATATTCAGGATTGTCGGGTACCTCGATAGTAATTTTCTTTCCGCTGAGCAGCGACATCTCCATATCTGGCTCGGTAGCTCCTATAGCTATGTCTCCTTCGGTTTCATCTAGACCCTCTTCAAACACTATTTTCTTAGCCTTATCCTCATCGGACGCAAGCTTCGCTTGGACCATGATTTGTATGTATTTATAGTGTCGCTTCGGTATTTCTACAAGCATAGTCCTAGTCCCCAAATCCACTGGCTGGGTTGCACATTGCTATCAGACACCATCTCTCAGGGGTTATTATAGTACGGCAACGTAGAGGGGTGTTAACCGCAGTGGTAACATTTCGTCATGTTATCTTGACTCTATGTAAATTTGACAACTTAATGTGGTTGTGCTAAAAGATTGGTCTCTACCACGCGATGGATGTGACCGACTGACAGAATCGCAAATACAGAATGAAAAGGAAAGGTATGGCGGACTATGGGAATAGATAGAGCGAAACTCGTGGCTGTAAAAGACAAGGAAAACGAAGCAATACAGGAACAACTTGAAGAAAGAGAGGCCGGAGTAGCGGAGCTTTTCGACTTATACTCCCAGGTAGAAGCAATTTACGTTTCTGCCTCGAAAGCGCTAGAGGAAGGTTATGCCGTCAGTGCTTCCAACTCCACGAACTTTCGGTAATCTAGCACTATGCCAACTTGGGGTGAAATCCTAAAAGAAGTCAATCAGTCCAAATCTCCTCAAGGCACAGGGCCAGACTTCGATGGGGTGCGAAGGCGATATTTGCGAACACTCCATGACCTCACCGGGCGAGCTGTCATCCTCTACTCAACGGCGTTTCTAGAGTCACGCCCAATACCCCCCACTGACCTTCAAATTGGCTTAGGAGATATCCAAGGCCTTATGGAGGCTGTGGCCAATGTGACCGAGCGCAATTTGGACTTGATTCTCCATAGCCCAGGCGGTTCTGCCGAGGCGGCAGAGTCAATAGTCGAATACCTACGTCAGCGTTTCAATCACATCAGGGTCTTCATCCCACTAGCTGCGATGTCGGCAGCAACCATGGTTGCTTTATCGGGAGACGAAATTGTGATGGGCCAACATTCCCAGCTTGGACCCATCGACCCGCAGTTTATCATCTCAACCCCTGAAGGCCCACGGTCTGCCCCAGCAAAAGCTATCCTTAATCAGTTCGAGGTGGCAAAACAACAATGCAAAGACACATCCAATTTAGCTGCATGGATGCCTATCTTACGAAGTTACGCGCCTGGGCTTCTGACTCAGTGTGAGGACTCACAAAAGCTGGCAGTTACGATGGTTTCAACTTGGTTAAGGAAATACATGTTTGCAAACGATAGTGAAGGTCCGAAGAAGTCTGAGGCGATTGCCAATTGGTTCGCGGACTACGAGAATTTTCGCTCGCATTTACGACGAGTAGGTCGTGACAAGGTGGCCGAGATTGGGGTCAATGTAGTTCCCCTCGAGAAGGAAGATGACTTGCAGGACGCAGTGCTGTCAATTCACCATGCCACCATGCACACGTTTTCTGGAACTCCAGCGGTGAAGATTATCGAGAACCATCATGGCAGAGCATGGGTTCTCATGACTCATCCGATAATGTTGCAGCCTGTTCCAGCACCTCCTCCGGGCACCCCCTCCGCACCCAGCAGGGCTGAGAGACGACGCCTTGCACGAGGACGTTAAGGTGGATTCTACCTGCGTGTCTGGTACTTGGCCGCCTTTGATATTTTGAATCAGTGTTTCGTAACTCCCCTTAACAGAATTGTCTCCCCCACGTTGACCCAACAAATAGCCAAGAAGTTTAGCGTTATAAGAATGACCCTCCACCAGTGCGGAATGTAATCGCAACTCTGGATAGGGAAGTGGTTCTGGCAAGAAGATAACATGGGGGTCCTCCATATGTGGAAATTTTTCTGTATAATTAATTGTTAGGCCTCAAGGACTGTATCAATGGACAAGCGTGGCATTGTAGACAACGACCTCATTCCACTTCTGCTCCAAGTGAGGGATGATGCTATACGGGACATTTCACTCCTCACTTTTGATAAGCAACATCCGCAGCATCTCTACGCCATTTGCTTATACGCAACCATCCTTGAGATTGCCTACGAGAGCCTCCTCTTGGTGGAGAAACGCCGGTTCACTACTTTGCCAACGCTCATGAGAAGCCTCCTCGAAGCATACGCTGACTTCCTAAATACCCTCGAAAAGCCCGAATACTTCAAAAATATGTACGCTTCCTTCTTGAAGCAGAAGCTGGATTTGGTGAGGAAAGCCAAAAAGAATCCCGACAACCCCTACTTGAAAGATGTCGTGGAATCGGTGGACCTTAAACAAGCCCAGACCAACTTAGAATCCGAAATCGAGAGACTCAAGGATAGCGGTCATAGTCCCCTGAACGTAACGGAGCGCTTTTCAAAAGCAGGCCTCTCCAATGAATATCAATCCGTCTATTGGTTGCTGTGTTTGAACACTCATAACAATGTGTATGATTTGGAGAATCGGCATATTGAGAAAACGGGTGATGATTATGCTGTTGCTCTATTCAAGGAAAATAGCCCCGATGATTTGATTCGGTATTTCGACACACTCGCAGCGACTCTGATCGACAGCTCTATCCGCATTTACGACTTTCTCGCTACCAAAACATCGCACCGCTTTGACAGGCATCTCAAAGCACTAAATGCCATCCGCAGCAACTATAGGTAATGATGTCATTATCCTGAGGCCTAACAAATCAATGCAGGCGACCACCAGGGGCGGCCGCTGAGTTCTCCAGCAAGCCAAAACACCGTGGTAGCCAAATGCCGCAGTAGCAGAATATCTACTGCGACATATTGCGGAGAAATATTGAACATTCCATCGAATCGTTCAACAGGTGACACTGAATGAAACATCGGAATAGTGTCGTCTTGTGGTAATGACGTCTACCTTGAGCTATGATAAAATAACTCCTGCTGGGGTGG
>Ga0315282_10009357_pt1 | contig 15586 bp, 14 predicted proteins | sample YL17G07_20_MG_FD_203693 | JGI IMG/M metagenome (GOLD analysis project Ga0315282, IMG submission 203693) | Sediment microbial communities from Yellowstone Lake, YNP, Wyoming, USA - YL17G07_20 | ecosystem: Environmental > Aquatic > Freshwater > Lake > Sediment | place: USA: Wyoming | collected...
GCCGATCACGATCGGACGGCGGCAGTTCGAGCATGGCCTCGGCACTCATGCCAACAGCGAGATCGCCGTTACTATCCCCAAAGGCGCCAAGACATTCAAGGCGTTCGTCGGCGTCGACGACAACTACGATACCCAGGGCGTCCGTGGCACGGTCCAGTTCAGCGTCGAACTGAACGGCAAGGAGGTGTCCCACACCCCGACGCTGCGCGGCGGCGGCGAGCCGGTCGAGGTGACGGTCCAGATCCCGGGCGGCGCCAAGCAGATGACACTCAAGGTCTCGGATGCGGGCGATGGGCCGGGCTGGGACCAGGCCGACTGGGCGGACGCTCGTTTCGTCATGGCCGACGGCGGCATCATGCGGTTGGATGAGAACCAGCCCGACGTATTCCTCATCGGGACAGAGCCGCCGTTCTCGTTCGTCTACGGCGGCGCGGTCTCCGCCGATCTGCTGAAGGCCTGGAATCGCACCGTCGAAACGGATGACGCCAAAGACCGCATCCAGCACACGGTTCGCTGGAAGGACCCGAAGACCGGTCTGCTCATCACCGCCGTCGCGACCGCGTTCAAGCGTTACCCAGTCGTTGACTGGGTGCTGTACTTCGAAAACACCGGCGCGCAGGACACGCCCATCATCGAGAACATCCAGGCGCTCGATGTCATGCTGCGCACCGGCAACTCCAAGCGCGCGGCGGTGCTGCATCATCTCCACGGCGACTCGTGCGACGAGAACTCCTTTGCGCCGCTCGAGACGAGCCTTGGCGTCGGCGGCAGCATCGCCATGGCGGCGACCGGCGGGCGCCCGTCATCAATCAGTGCGTTCCCGTTCTTCAACCTTCAATATGCCGACGAGGGCATCTTGGCCGGCATCGGCTGGTCGGGCCAGTGGGCGGCATCATTCGAGCGCGGCGACCGCGGACCGACGCGCCTGCGCGCGGGCATGGAGCAGACGCACCTGCTGCTCCACCCCGGCGAGCGCATCCGCAGCCCGCGCATCGTCATCATGCCGTGGCAGGGCGATCGCCAATCGGCGCAGGTCCGCTTCCGCCGGCTGCTCACGTTCAACTACGCGGTGAAGGAGAAGGGGCGGCCGGCGCGGCTGCCCGTCGTATCGCAGTGCTTCGACCGCTATAGTTGGAGCCGCCCGGAATGGGCGACCGAAGCGGGCCAGATCAACGCCGTGAAGTTCGCCAAGACGGTCGGGTGCGACGCGCACTGGCTCGATGCCGCGTGGTTCGAGGGCGGGTTCCCCAACGGCGTCGGCAACTGGTACTGCAAGCCGAAGGAGTTCCCCAACGGCCTCAAGCCGGTTGCCGATGCATGCCATAAGCTGGGCCTGCGGTTCGTCGTGTGGTTCGAGCCGGAGCGCGTCGCGGCGGGGTCGCTGATCGCGCGCGAGCACCCGGACTTCGTCTTCGGCGGCAAAGATGGCGGGCTGTTCAGGTTGAACGATCCCGCAGCGCGGCGCTGGCTCACCGACCTTCTGTCACAGCGCATCACCGAGTTCGGCATCGACGTCTACCGCAACGACTTCAACATCGACCCGCTCTCCTTCTGGCGGCAAAACGATGCGCCCGACCGGCAGGGCATCACCGAGATCCGCTACGTCGAGGGTCATTACGAGATGTGGGATGAGTTGCTCAGACGCCATCCGGGGCTGCTCATCGACAACTGCTCCAGCGGCGGACGGCGCATCGACCTCGAGACGATCCGGCGCTCGGTGCCCTTGTGGCGCAGTGACACGAGCTGCTCGCCGGGCCATCCGGATTGGAACCAACTGCAGAGCTGCGGGCTGAGCCAGTACCTCCCGCTGCACACCGCGTGCGGTTGGACTCCCGAGCCGTATGACTTTCGCAGCTCGGCGACCGGCGGCGCGATCTCACAGTTCGACTATCTCAATCCCGAATTCCCGATGGCGCTTGCGAAAGCGACAATGGCCGAGGCGAAGGATGACCAGAAGTATTGGTACGGCGATTTCTACCCGCTGACGGGATGTTCCACCGCGCCCGACGCGTGGATGGCATATCAACTGCACCGGCCGGATCTGAACGCGGGGCTGGTGTTGGCGTTCCGCCATGCGGAATCGAACTACCCGGCGCTGAGTGTCAACTTGCGCGGGCTCGATGCGAAGGCGAAGTATGAGATGGAGTTCATTGACGACGCGCGGCACAAGACCGTGAAGACGCTCACCGGTCGCAAGTTCATGAGCGAGTGGGAGTTACGGCTGCCGAAGAAAGCGAGTAGCATGGTGATCAGGTATAAGGTGCTGCGGTAGACCAGGAGCGACCCGACGGTCCGGCCTGGTCCCGTTCGCAGCCCTATGGCCGGTACACCTGCCCACGGTGGCGGATGTTCTCGATGATCACGATATCCTAGTCGGAGTCGAGCCCCTGTAGCCGCTCAAGCAGATCCTCCAGGGCCTCCACCCGCCCCGCGACGATGTCTGCCCGGCCCGCCAGAATCCCCTTGAGTTCCTGGGGTCGCTCAGCACTTCGAGGGTTTCCTTTACGCTGCGGTACTCATCTTCGCTCATCAGCACTGCGGCAGGTGACCCCTTGCGAGTGAGGCTATAGACTTTTCCCTGCTCCTGCGCGCCCCGCACCAATTGCAGCAAATGCTTCTTCGCCTCACTGACCGACATGACCGTCATGCGTGCTTCTCCTTCAGCTCACCGCGCGCTCCATTGTACCATAAAAGTGGTCATCGACGAGGCGGCCCGCCGTCGCGCAGGTGTTCGCGGACCCTTGGCGTGCCCTACATCTTGTGGGGGGGCCCGCAAGTTCACCCTGAGGGCCCTTCAGAACCCCGAATGGGGCCTTCAGTGCCCCAGAGGGGAAGCCGAAGGGCGGCCGCCCGTTCGCAGCCGAGGCCTACCCTGACCTGTCCTGACCAAGGTCCAAAGAGCACGTCAAACGGAGCGGCTGGGCGCACATCCCGATTGCCATTCGCCACACCAGGCAAACACGAACACACCGTTGTCCAGATTCAACGATGCACAAGGGGGGAAAGCCAGAACCATCGCCCGCCGCACGCTGATGAGCGAATGGGAGTTTCGCCTGCCGAAGAGGCGCGGCAGCGTGGTGATTCGCTATCGGCGCGGTGTGCACGCTCGGGCAGACTATCCCTGCGCTATTCTCTTCAGAAACGCGTCGCCGCCGTGCGCCAAGAGTTGCGCGCGCTCGATGAGGAAGTCAGTGTACCGATCGACATCCCAAAGCTTCCTCAGATGCTCTGGCGTGTCCGGTAGGCCGATGAAGCTTTCAGGAATCAGGTGACATCGCAGGGATTCCTCCTGGATGGCGAATTGCTCGATGTACCTCCACGGCGGTTTGCCGGCCAGCTTATTGACGTTAGTGCGTTCATTGAGGACTGTGATATTTGCCAAGGTGTGGATTTCGTCGTCCTTGAGGCCAGCCTTCCTCAGCATGCCTCGAGGGAAGACGTGATGCCACTGCGGCTCAAAATCAGTCGCTATCGGACTCCCGGTCTTGTCATAGCCCAGTCGAGTCTTGTCAACCCAATCGGACGCGCCGCGGTCGAACAAGACCAGGTACAGCATGAGCCGCATAAAGCGATTGCCAGCGCGGTCGTACCGGTCCAGGAAATCTTCTGGAGCGACTTCGGACTTAACCTCAAGGTGCGCTTGAAGGCTGACCACCGCTTGCTGAAAGCTTTCCGCCTCGGTGATAGCGCGGGCATCCTCATTAAGACTCGTGATGGCCGAGCCACTGTAACGGCCATCTCGATTGGCAAGGAGAAACCAGTATAGCGCTTTCCCGAACTGGTATCCGCCAGCGCCTCCCCACCGGTGCTCCAGGAGAATGAGGGGAATCAGGCTGTTCGTGGACGGAAGGAGATCAGAACATAGAACGCCAAACCCTGCCAGTCGCTTGAGGACGCGAGACATGGCCTCCTGCGTCTGGCCCCAAACAAGTGGCAGGTTTCCTGGATTCCAGAATTCCCTCGGTACCTCGATGAGCCGTGCGCGCCCGCGACCTATGCTTGTCATCGCTCGGATGAAGATGCCAGGGTCTAGGTCCCAGCCCCGGTCCTCCAAGTCGTTGCGATACGGCAAGTAGCTCTCGCGCACCCAGCCTGGATTGCGGACCGCAGCCAGAGCTAGGATTACGTCCGCCTCTTTGACTCTCGTACCTGCCTGATTCAATCGAGCGAAAATCTCTGCCACGTCCTCCACTTCGTGGCCAATCTTGATCACAGGAATGTCGCGTTCCCGAATCTGCCAAACGCGCTGGACCCGCGCGTGCACGTTGCCAAAGAGCGCCATTATCTCGCCCGGATCGGAAACGACCCTCTTGACCATATCCTGGCTGAGCGAAGTCAAGTCCTCAACTCTTTCCTTGCTAAGGATCTGCCGAACAGGCATCCAACGGGGATCCTGACGCCGGATCGGGTTAGGAAGCGCGAACTCCAGCCGGTTGGTCTCGCCGTCAGGCGCGAGATTCACCATTACGTCGTAGCGCTCCAGGGCCTTGTTCCAGTCCTGCGCTACGGGCCACCAGTAAGGTCTCATCCCTAACAGCAGGCAGAGCGCTGTCGTGCGCTGCTGCCCGTCAACAATCCAGAGCGACCCCTGTGTGCCCTTGGCTGTCTTCGCCTCCTCATACTGCGACGCGTCCCAAAGGAGGAAGGACCCAATGGGGTAATCCCGGTACAGAGATTCGACCAGTTTCTTCACCTGCTCCGCGTCCCAGACGAATTCCCGCTGGAATTCTGGAATATCCATGTTCTTGCTGACCGACTGTTTAACAATCTCCCGGACTTTCAGTTGTTCCAATGCCATTTTGTCGCCACCCCCGTTTCCACGTTACCTATCGGCAAGTCGAAACTCTTCTCAACGTGCCCTTGTGCAGGGCCAGTGGGTCGAAGCGCAGCGCCGCATGCCTGATTACCCCGCCACCAGCGCCACTGCATCGCGCAGGGTGCATACCCAAGCCTGATCCTTCTTCTTCTTCTTCTTCCCGGCGGCCCACTGCAGCAGCGCCGGCAGCATCTTGTTCTGCGGGTCGTGGACATAGTGCGAGTACGGGTGCCAGCAGATGATCCACAGCAGGCCGTACTCGTAGGCATAGTCCGCGGCGGCGAGGTTGTAGTCAATCCACGTGTCGAGCGCATTAGCCGTTGTCCACGGCGCGCGCGATCCCGGCGGCACCGCCTTGTGCCCCCACTCGGCACGCCACGCGTCGTACAGCTCGCGGTCCTCCATCTTCACCGTCTCGAACCACACGCGATCGGTGAAGCCCTGCAGCGGAAACTCGATGAGGCCGCTGTTGTACGCATAGGGGACGTCGCGCCCCGCGGCCTCGATCGCGTACTCCAGCGGCGAGTTGATCAGCTCGCGATTCCATTCGCAGCTCACCCAGTGGAAGCCGTTCTTCATGATGATGCGCTGGTTCTCGGGCTTCCCGCGCAGCCCTTCGTGATAGCCGCCCGGCCCGCGCAGCACGGTGGACTTCCAGCCCAGGCGCTTCTCGAACAGCTCGTTGGTCAGGGCAAGCTCGTGGTCGAGCGCCGCGAGATCATCGGTGATCAAGGCGATGTGCGAGTAGGTATGCGAGTCTACCACGTGGCCGCGCCCCAGCATCTCGCGGAGATACCTGATGTCCTCGTCCTCCAGCCCATTGCCGATCTGGAAGAACTGAAGGTGGACGCCGAACTTCTCGGCGGTGTCGCAGAGCTTGAGGATGTACTCCTGGAGCGCGGGCATGGTGCGGCCATGGCAGATGAGATCCGGCGCATACCCGCCCGCCATGTCGGTGTCATAGGTCAGCGCGATCGCACAGCGGATCCCCTCGGGCATCTCGATGCGAATCGGGTTGAAGTCTGTGGTGGTCATGGACTCCTCACGACGAATCTCTCACTGCAAGACCCGGAATTTCACCACAAAGACACCAAGACACAAAGGACTTGATCCCGGGTCTTATTGGTGCCTCTGCCGCCTTCGCCCGCCGCAGCGGCTACGTCGCCCCGCGAAGGCGGGTGCCTTGGTGGTTCAGAATGTATTCTGTTCTCGGATGCAATCACGTCGAGCTGCCAGCCCGGCGTTCCTGCGCCAACCGCGTGCACTCCGCCATCAACTCGTCGAAGCCGATCGTATCGCCCCAATGCGTTTCGATGAAGCGCATGCCCCAGCGCGTCGCGGTGCGGTCCTCGATCGTATCGGGGCATTCGACGCCAAGCGTCGCCTCGCGCACGAGCAGGACGCGATAGCCGAGTGCGAACATCGGGCCGACGCCGCCCGGCGCATTGAGGATGCACATGTCGGTCGCGAAGCCGGTGTAGATGAGGTTCACGATATTGCGGCGGCGCAGCATGCGGTCGAACTGCGAGGACTGATGCACCACCGGCTCGTCGGGCAAGGCGGCGACGACCTTCGCGATGTCCATCGTCGCCAGGCCCGAGCGCGTCATGTAGTCCTCGCCGTGGCTGCGGAACAGAACGGCGTCGCGATGCCCGGGAATCGCCTCGGGCGCCGGCGCTCCCGACCCGGGCGGAGGCGGCGGATCGGCATCACAGGTATACCACTGCGGATAGAGCGCCGCGATGGATTCGGCCTGGACGTGAAACACCGCGAGCCCGGCCGCGCGCGCCGCATCCATCGCCGGGCGAATGTAATCGCGCATGATGCGATACGCTTCCTCGAGGCTCACGCGATGCCCCATCCCGACGCAGAAGTTCGCATCAATCGGCGGGCCGCCGGGGCAACCGATGTCCCAGCAGTGGAGCGAGACGAAAGCCGTGCGCTCAGCCGCGAGCTCGAGTTCCTCCTCCGCATAGCCCACAGCGTCAATCGGTATGGTGCGGTAATAACGACCCTTCAACCGAAGGGATGCCATCGGGATGTCCCTGTTTCTTTCCAGCCGCGGATTTGGCGCGGATACTCGCGGATAAGGGCGGTCCTAGAAGACAAACCCGCGTCTACCCGCAGCCAATCATCATCTTCGGTAATACCCCACAACCTTCCCAACAATCCGCGCGATGTCCTGTACGTCTCGTTCGCTGTACTTCTCCGTGAACATGAAGCGCAGCATGTGATCCACGTACCATTTCGCGTTGGGCGTGTCGGCGGCAGAGTACCTCCGCCCGAAGTGACTGTCAGACACCCCGCCCGGCGCCGTGCCGGTCCCGTAGGTCCGCCGCAGATCGTTAAGCACATCATGGCTGTCGGGCACCAGGTAGTATCTGCCCGAACCGATGCCGCGCAGACCCTCGGCGGCCATCGCACGCCCGAGGTCCGCCAGGCCTACTCGCATCGCCTCGACCTCGACGATGAATGGGTAGATCCAGTACACCGCGTCGCCGCGCGTCGGCACCGGGCTCGGCGTCACGCCGTCAATCTCGGCCAGAAACGCCGACAGGCGCGCCCCGAGTTCTCGCCGGCGTGACACCAACTCCGGCAGCGCCTCGAGTTGCGCCATCGCCAGCGGCATACGCACGGTGTCGAAACGGTAGTTGCAGCCCAGCACCTTGTGTCGGCGGCCGTAGTCGGGGTCTTCAGTATACGCCCCGCGGTGGCCCGCGAAGTTCAGGGCGCGGTTGTACAGCTCCTCATCATCGGTGACGATCGCGCCGCCGCTGCCGCACGAGAGGTGCTTCTCGCCGTCGAAGCTGAAGCAACCCATCGAGCCGAGTGTCCCCGCCTTGCGGCCCGCGTATTCCGCGAGCGGCGCCTGGCAGACGTCCTCGATGACCGGCAGGTTGCGGCGGCGAGCGAGTTCAACGATGGGCCCCATGTCACACGTGATGCCCGCCCAGTGAACGACCGAAAGGGCGCGCGTGCGGTCGGTGATGACAGCCTCAATGGTTTCGGCCGTAACGTTGCCGCTGAGGCGATCGGTGTCGGCGAAGACGGGGATCGCTCGCTGCGCGACGATGCCGTAGATGGTGCCGTAGTCCGTGATCGGGCTGACGACGACCTCGTCGCCCGGACCCACGCCGCAGGCCGCGCAGGAGACGTGGTTCGCGGCCGTGCAGTTGGCGACAGAGAGAGCAAACCTCGCCCCGTTGGCCTCGGCGAAGGCGCGATCGAAATCCGGCGCCTTGGTGAGGCCGCTCGCGATCAGCTCTTCGTAGTATGCGGAAGCGTTGGCGCCGACCGACCGCGGATAGACATCCGGCAGCGGATCATCACCGCCTCGAATCGGCTCCCCGCCCTCAATCGCCAGCTTCCCACCGCTCATCTTACCACCCGTTCACGCAAGATTCACCGCAGCGGCGCAAAGGACGCGAAGAAAGCTCGGAAGAGAGTGCTCTCTGTCCGTGCTCTGCATACTCTTGCTCTGTCAACTGTGATTTGATGGCTGGCGTGGGTCGCCCCGGCCGAAGCACCACGCTGTCGTCGAGACGATCGCCCCTATCAGATCGGGTGCTCCCAGCTCGAATCTGTGTCAATCTGTGTTAATCTGTGGATTCCATCAGACAAATGTTGACGCTGCACTCTGCGTTCTCTGCGGTTGATATGATGTTTCACCGCCGGCGGCTGCGACGCCAGGCGTCGCGGATGGGCGCGGGGATCAGTCGCTTGCGCGCCTGCCGCCGCTCGTCATCGCGCACAATCCGCTCCCATTCGCGCGTCCACGGTTCCATCGCGCGCCGAAGGCCGGCGACCACCTCTGGCTTCTGCGCCGACTTCCACGCCACGCCCAGCACGGTATGCGGAAAATCCGCGCGCCCCAAGGCGAATACCGCGCTCGTCGCAAACCCGCGCAGCAGACTCTCGAAACCCGACGGCGTGAAGCGCCAGAAATCGTAGGGGTGCTCGTGAATCGGAAAGTCCATCACCGAACTCAGAAGGAACGCGCCCTCGGGTTTGAGCGCGCGCGCGATCTCTTCCATCGCCCGGCGGGGGTATTCGACGTGCTCCAGTGTATCGAGGACGAGGATCGTGCCCGCGGTCTCGTCGCGCAAGCCGACCTGATGCAGGTCGAGGACGCAATCCACGCCCGGGCCCGGGCGCAGATCGGTGCCCACGAATCGCTTGCCCGGAAACACCGGGCGCAGATTGGCCAGGTCGCCGATGCCCTCAACCTGCAGCGAGCCGAATTCGACGATCGGCTCGGGCAGCGGGATGACCTCCGCCAGAAATCGCACCCAATCGCGCACGAGCTTGCGCATGGCAGGTATAGATTACGACGTGGCTGCAGGGCTAACCTGTCCGCATGAACCAGGATACCCTTCAGTGCGGTCAACGGAATCCGCGGCTTGACGGCCTTTACTTGAGCGGGAGGGTGCGGCAACGGATCCGCTGGTTGTCGACAGTGCAGATCGCGCGGGCCAGCGTATCGGCCGAGATGGCATCGAGCACGCGCGCCATAAGTCCCTTCATTTCCTCTTGGGTGTAGTGCCCGCCGCGGAAGAGGATGATCCCGGGCGTACTCTCTTGCGTAAGTACCAGCAAGTGAGGGAAATCGGTGTCCGCCGTCACTATGATCCGGCCCTCGCGTGCAGCCCACGCGAGCACCTCGCGGTCCGACGCGCGATCAAGTCCGATGGCTGGCGTGTACCGCGTCATGCCCGCGGCCATTCAGCCATTCCACGATGCGGGGCGACACGGGCATGTCGAGAAGGAACTTCATCGAGCGAACTCGACGACTTCCTCTTCCGCGAGGGCCGCCGCGTACACGAAAGCCTCCTTGATGTCATCCGCTTCAAGATACGGATACTCGGCCAGGATGGACGGCACGTCCTGGCCGGCCGCGAGGAGGCCGAGAAGCCGGGACACGGGAAAGCGCAGGCTGCGGATGCAGGGCTTTCCGCCCATGACGTTGGGGTCGACTGTGATGCGCTCGAACCGCGTGGTGGACATGTTGGCCGTCTCCCGTCCGTTCTGGGGCAATTATAGCACAATCCCAGCGTTCGTCGTCCGATGGCTGACTTCGTCCACGACGGCAACCGCAATGAGCCGAACTCGATGATCGGCTCCGGCAGCGGGATGATCTCCGTTAACAGCCGCACCCAATCGCGCACGAGCTTGCGCATGGTGGATGTAGACTACTACACAACGAGTGGGAAACCTTGTTGAGCGTGAGCGCTCGCCTCTGCGCCGACCGCGTGATGGCATGAACCAGGATCTTGCGCCCACCGTTGATGTAGGGCGGGCTTGCCCTTCGACTGAGTTTACCCTGAGCGAAGTCGAAGGGCTCAGAGCTTGCCCTGAGCAACGTCGAAGGGGCAGGCTCTAAGCCCGCCTGTCACGAACGGCGGGGCCGGGCAGCCCCGCCCTACAACGCGCAGGTCCCCTGCGACGCCACTAGGAGGCGGGTCGCATCACCAAGTCGCAGATTACCATCCGATGATCCGAGTGCCGCGTCTCGCGCGCGACCACGGCCACGGCGCGGAATTGCCGGCTCGCCCAAATCTGATCGAAGCGGGAGACCGGGAAATCATTGAGCACCGTGTCGCCCCAGCCGATGCCGCCTTCCTTGAACGCATCGTGTAGGCGCGGCTCGAGGAGTCGGAAAATCCCGTCGCCGCCGGGGACGTTGAAATCGCCGCCGAGGATGACCGGCCTATCCGCCGGCAAGGCAGCGATCACCCGCGCGATTTCGTCCATCTGCATTCGGTGCACCGCGCGCTTTTCTGCGTGCTCGCGCCAGCATGACGGCGACCAGACATCGAAGCGCATCACTGGTGGCTGGAAGTGTGCGCTGAGGACTTCCGCCTCGATGCCCGAAGTCAGGCGGACGTGTGCCTCATTGTAGGCGAACGGCGGAAGTCCAACGCGCGGCAGCGGCGCCACCCGCCCGCGAGCGATGATGTCGGTGTCAACGCCGATGGCGACGCCCGCGTGTTTGCCGAACATGTCCCGCGCCAGGCGTTCGACGTCACGCCGCTCAGGCGTCTCCTGGAGCAGGACGATGTCCGGGTGGTACTGCTTCGCCTCCTCCGCGGCCGCAACGTCACCGCCGGCGCAGTTGATGGATATGACGCGGACGCCCTCGCCGCGCCTTTCCATCACCTCCCAGCCCGCCGCCGGCCACGTTCGGAAACGGGTCAGACTCCGCGCTTCTTCTGAAAACAGCGCGAGATACACGACCCACAGCAGCGCGACGACAGCGGCGGCGCGTTTGCCGCCCCAGCGCCATCCCATCGCCGCCAGCGCCAGCCCCGGCGCGGGCCACACCCACGCCGGCAGAAACGTCACCGCGGCGCATGAATCCGCGCGACGCCAATAGCAGAGAGATACCGCGACGCAAAGCAGGGCCGACAGAGCCGGCATCGCGATCCGGATGCATGCGGCCACTCGCCCCGCAGGTCTCATTCGCGCAATCTCGCTGCGGCGGCTACTTCTTGGATGCACGCCTCGCCCGGCGACGCCGCGGCTTGCGGGGAGCCGGGGCCGCCTCCGCAACCGCAGCGAGCTTCCCGGGGAGGATCTGCTTGACCTCGCGGCGACCGAGCTTGCGCAGCGCTACCAGCGAGGCGCGGTTGGCCCCGCGCGGTGCGGAGCGGCCGGTCTCCCATGCCTGGACCGAGTTCGCGCTGACGCCCAGCACGGCGCCGAGTTCGCCCTGGGTCAGCTTCAGCCGCGTGCGCAGGGCGCCTATCAGCCTGGGCGAGAAACGCGCGGTCTCCACTTCCTCCTCCGGCGCCTCCAGGCGCGAGAGTTCCTGCTGCGCGGCACGCGCCTGCTCTGCCGCCATCTTCTCAAGCTGCGCCACCGAACGCGCAAGCGATGAGACGACACGCTTCAGTTCTCGCACGTCGCGTGTGAGGGGGACCACGCTGCCCCGCAGCTCGCGGTTGACGACGCGCATGATGGCGGAACGAACCGCCTCCTCAACTTTGCCCACGGTCACCTCCTTGGTCTGGACAGGCGGCGAAGCGCCGACATTGCGGCGTGCCTGTCCTGAAACCACTCGCACGGGCCTATTCGGGCGCGGCGGCGTGGTTACCTGCCCGGTGCGCAAAGCACGGGTCGAGCAGCAAGCCCAGGAAGTAGTCCCTCAGCTTCGTGTCGTGCGATGCGCAGAACATCTCAATCATTCCACGGTCAGTAAGGATGCGGTAGAGCGATTTGCGTACGACATCTTCGATGAAGTCCAGGGCGTCCACAACCTGCTTCACTCTTGCGTCGTTCCTCGCTCCTCCCAGCGCGCCGTGCACAAGCTTGGACCTCAGACCGTAGAAGGCCTTGAGACGACGATATGTCTCCACGCGATCTGTGCCTGGGTCGCATACGAAAGCCGCCGCCCGCTCACAGATCTGATGCGACAATTCGCCTTCGCCGGGGCTGAACAGAGGCTCCAGCGCCGCTGTCATTAGGATGATTTCCATGCGCCAGTCCTCTTCGAATATGGCCCGGCGAAAGGCGTCAGCCGCTACTGCTGGCCGAGCCTCTTCGTTGGGCAAGCGCGAGAGGTTCGCGAACACCGCACGTGCGCGTTCCAGCAACCGATCACCAACCGGCTCTGGAGGGTAATCTGGGCTCAGCAACTCGCGGGAGCGGCCCTGCCAGCCAACGCTGCTACCCCACCTTGCGGACGACCGATCGCGTTCGTGCTCTGCCATGAAGCATACTGTGAAGGCGAAGTCCGTTCGTCCGGCAACAAGCAAAGCTGAGAATGCGCGGTTGACCTCGGGAGGAAGCGGCTGTTTGGAACGGCGTCGGGCGCCTTGATCTTCCGTTACCGCGTTGGAGAAGAACCCGTGCGGGTCCGTCGGGGTAGACGCGGGAAGTCGGATGACAAGACAGTGATTTGCTCTCTTCACGCTGAAGATCTCATGGCGCGCCCATCCGACTTCCTCAATGTTGCCCAGCATTCTTTTCAGCCACTCGTCGACCGGCGCATGGTCGCGTGTGGCTATCCATGCGTCTGCGCCCAGTTCGAAGAGTTGCGGCGGCCGGTCTTTCGCGGCGACAATCCCGAAAGGCACCACGAGATAGAAGCCCGGTTCCATTCTTCACCCCCTCCAAGTCTTGATGATGTCCGGCAGGAGGGACGCTTGGCCGGGCCGTGGTGTCTTTGTGTCTTTGTGGTCCACAGTCCCGTCCTTACGCCTTCAACCCGCTCAGGATGATCCCGCGCACGAAGTAGCGCTGCCCGGCGATGAAGACGATCAGCACCGGCACCATGACGATGACCGACGCCGCCATCAGCAGATTCCACTCGGTGAGATACGGCCCCTGGAAATGTGCCAGGCCGATGGGGAGCGTCTTGAGATTGAGGCTGTCGATGACGATCAACGGCCACATGAAATCGTTCCACGAATGCAGGAAGACGAACGTCGTCAGCGCCGCCAGCGCCGGCTTCGACAGCGGCATGATGACATTCCAGTAGATCCCGAACAGGCTCGCCCCGTCGATCAGCGCCGCATCCTCAAGCTCGCGCGGCAAGCTGAGGAAGAACTGGCGCAGCATGAAGGTGCCGTAGGCCGAGAACATCGCGGGCAGGATCAGCGCCCAGTAGCTGTCGGTCAGGTGCAGCCGCGACAGCAGGATGTATACCGGGATCATGGTGATGACGCCGGGAACCATCAGCGTTGCTAGGTAACCCAGGAACAGCTTGTCGCGCCCCGGGAACCGCAGCCGCGCGAAGGCATAGGCCGCAAGCGAGCTCGTCGCAACCTGCCCCAGCGTCACCGACACCGCGACGATGATGCTGTTGATGTAGAACACGAGGAACGCGTCGGCGTTGCGCAGCAGGCCGCGAAACGCCGAATCCACCTTGATCGCCTTCCATGCGTCAACGTAGTTGCGCCACTCCAGGTGCACCCGCTCGACCGGGCGCGCCTTATCCACCGGCACTGTTACGGTCTCGCCCGCCAGCCTCGCCGGCGCCAGGACGCGAAGCTGCATCCCCCGCGGCGAGCGCCCGATCTCCGCGCCGCGGATTTCCCGACCACCGACGCGAGCGGCGAACTCCGGCCCGTACCTGCTCACGACCTGCTCTGTCGGCACCCACTTGCCGCTCGCTACGACCACCTGGGCCGGATCCTTGAGCGACGTCGAGATCATCCAGGCCAGCGGTATCCCCATCGCCAGCCCGATGATGCACAGCACGATATAAGCGAGCGCTTTCATCGCGACGTCGCGCCGGCGAACGCGGCGCCGCGAGGCCGGCCTCGTCCCACTGATTGCGTCTTGCCGAGGCGCACTCATTGGTAGTGCACCATCCTCTGGCTCAGCCGCCAGTTCACCAGCGTGAAACCGAAGATGAGAGCGAACAGGACGCACGCGATCGCCGCCGCGTACCCCATCTGGAACCACTGGAAGGCATTCTGGTAGATGTAGAGCATGATCGTCGTCGTCGCGCCCGCCGGGCCGCCGCCGGTCATCATGTACGCCGCGATGAACCCGCCCTGGAAGCCGGAGATGATGGCCATGGTCACGATGAAGAACGTCGTGGGTGAGAGCAGCGGCCAGGTCACATAGCGCAGCTTATGCCACGCGTTGGCGCCGTCCATGTCCGCCGCTTCATAGAGTTCAGTCGGGATGTTCTGGAGCCCCGCGAGGTAGAGGATGCAGTTGTACCCGCCGATCGTCATCCACAGGCTCATGATGATGAAGGCGGGCTTGGCCCACGCGGTGGTCACGAGCCAGCGCGGCGGATGGGCGATGCCGATGTCGCGCAGCCAGGTATTGAGCAGGCCGTAGTCTTCCTGGAACATCCACTTCCAGAGCAGCGTGACGGCGACCGCGGAACATATCGCGGGCAGGAAGAACAGGGTGCGGAAGAAGACGACGCCCCGCAGCCTCTGGTTCAGCAGCAGCGCGCAGAACAGCGACCCCAGCACTGACAACGGAATACCGAACATGAGGAAGACTGTGTTCCAGAGGTACTTCCAGAAGGAGGGGTCGTTGGGGACGAGCCGGCTGCCTTCGCGGTGAAACAACAGGAGCTGGTCGAAGTTGTGCAGCCCGAGGAATCGGGGGCGGCTCAGGATGTCCCACTCGGTGAAGCTGAGGACGAACGCCGCGGCGACGGGCAGCAGCGTAAAGACGAGGAATCCGAGGAAGTTCGGCGCCAGGAACGCGTACGAGCTGAGGTACCGCCGCCAGCGGCGGCGAGGCGGGCGCGACGGGCCGATGTTCGATGCGCCAGAGTCGCGCCTTCCCGCATTGCTGGGCAGGGCTGCTTCAGGCTCCGAAGGTGAACGACGCGTCATGCCGTGTCCGCCGGAGGACCCCGCCGCACCAGCGAAGCAGGCCCATCCCCGCTGGCTCCCGGCGCGCCCTGTTCTTTGCCGCTGGTCTTGTTGTTCGCGGTCGTCCATGGCAGGTCATGGGGCAAGTTCTACCCGCGCGCGGTTATTCCTCGACGCTCGGATGTACGCCGGAGATCGGCCGCTGCTCGTTGCCGTCAGCTATGGCGTGTCGGCACATATCCTCGAAGGCCACCCAAGGTGCGTATTGAGGGTCGGCCCGGTAGACTCACGCCAGACGGCGCAGCGCCTGGCAGGAGTGCGACCGCTCTGCGCCGGTATTGGCATGTAGGCGGGCTTACCCATGCCCGCCATCCGGATAGGCGGGGATGGGCATCCCCGCCCTACAGTCGGAGGTCGCACCAACACTTGGTGTCCACTCCCCGCAACATTATAACCAGAAGTATAATACTTGCGATTATAATGT
>Ga0315282_10009358_pt1 | contig 15585 bp, 16 predicted proteins | sample YL17G07_20_MG_FD_203693 | JGI IMG/M metagenome (GOLD analysis project Ga0315282, IMG submission 203693) | Sediment microbial communities from Yellowstone Lake, YNP, Wyoming, USA - YL17G07_20 | ecosystem: Environmental > Aquatic > Freshwater > Lake > Sediment | place: USA: Wyoming | collected...
ACCTCGGCGGTTGCAAATCTGGGGCCGACCTGAGTTACACGTACTTTAACGTGGTCACCAGGTTTGGTCTCGGGGACGAAGATGACGAAACCTTCCACGCGGGCGACACCGTCGCCTCTGCGGCTGGTCTCCTTGATGTCAACCTCGTACTCTTTGCCCTCTTCAACTGGCTTGTTGAAGGATCTGCCACCGGATCTTTCCTCGGAACTCAACAGATTCACCTCGCGTCACAGTCGTTCTACGCTAGGACAGGGAAAAGGAGCGTTGGCCTACACGCATACACGTTACGGCTAACAATCAACCTTCCACTGTAGACCTAACAGTGCTGTGCGCAGCATAGCCCACTTCTTATAAGCGTTTTCACTGCAGGCCCTGAATGTCCAAGCACGATCGGGTTCTGGCGCAGGCTCCAAACACGCGATCTCTGACCACGGTTTCGGGATCTTCGCGAAATCGCGGGCCGCATTCCATTTTCATTGGACAGCCATTTCACACCACCTTGTGAGAGAAAGAGAGAATGCGGATAGGCTTTTAGCGGCAAGACCAGTGTGGCTCATCGAACAGGCGAGCGGGGAATTGGAATACACGATAGTTGAGCGTGATATAGCCCGCTTCATAACGAACGTTGTTTCAGAAGCAAAGGCGGATGGTGTGGTGCTCGGGCTGAGCGGGGGTATTGACAGTTCAGTTGTAGCCGCTTTGTGCGTGAAGGCTTTGGGAAATGAGAAAGTGGTCGGCATATTCATGCCGGCTTCATTCACTCCATTCGAAGACCAGTCTGATGCGAGATCACTCGCAGAGAACCTTCACATCTCCACTCTCCTGGTACCAATGACTCCGATTGTCGAGAAGTTCTTGGAGACCATGCCAATCGAAAAGAGAAATCGAGTTGCCATTGGCAATGTCCTTGCAAGGATGCGAATGATTGCGAACTACTATGCTGCAAACTCCCTCAACTACCTTGTCGCGGGAACCGGAGACAGGTCTGAGATACTGATGGGGTATTTCACCAAGTACGGAGACGGCGGCGCTGACCTTCTACCTATTGGCCACCTATACAAGACCGAGGTAAGAGAGCTTGCAGCATATCTCGGGCTTCCACCAAAGCTTGTCAACAAGCAATCGTCGCCTCAGTTGTGGGAGGGACAGAAGGCGACTGATGAGATTCCTGTGGACTACCCCGTATTGGATCGGATTCTCCGCGGTCTCTTCGACACAAACGAGGACGCGGGCGACATCGCAGAGGCACTCAGCATCCAACTGGACGTGGTCGAGGCAGTAAAGCGAGCGTTCGAGCGCTCCCGACACAAGAGAACCGTCCTACCCATGCCACCGCGAACACCTGCCGATCCCACCAATAACCATGTCGAGAAGGAACAGCAGCCCACAGGCACACACGTTACGGCTAACAGCCAGCCTTCCACTGCAGACCTAACTGGTCACGCCAGCTAGCTCACTCCATATAAATATTTGGAGGATGTGCCGATGTGATCAAGAGCTTTTTTAGGATGGGATCGAGTTACAGGGGCTGGCAGCTGACTCAGTTGAATTGGAATGAGCGATCAATCCTGGTAACTGGTGGGACAGGTTTCATTGGAGGCGAGCTAGTGAATGCCTTGCTGAACCGAAAGGTGACTCGACTGGTCGTCGCCGACCAACTCATGGCACCAAACGTCAGCGCAGACACTTGGAAGAGACGGTTGGACAGATACTACGCGTTGTGCAGGAAACATGAAGTGGAGCCGCACTTGGAAATCATAGATCTGTCAAGTGAACGCGAACGCCTCAAGACCATCCTGACCAAAAACAACGTTGATACGGTCTTCATGTTGAGCGCCGTCTTTGGCGGACGAGGCTTCGTGGATACACAGCAGTCCGCTTGTAGCATAGGCTTTGCCATCGACCAAAATACTATTCGTGCATGTCACGAATCCGGAACCGTTGAAAGAATAAATTACAGCAGCTCCGCCTGCGTCTATGCTCCGTCGCTCAACAAGCCAGGGTACCTCCTGAAGGAAAGCGATGTACTCTCGACAGCTGAAGGCCTAGCGAGCAGCGATAACCTCTATGGGTTCCAGAAGATTATGACGGAGCTGACACTTTCAGTATTTAGCCAAGAACACGGTCTAAAAACGAGCTCGTGTCGCTTTCTGACAGTCTACGGCGCCGGCGAATTCCCGACCACGCATGCGATCAGCATGCTATGCGAGCGAGCACTGAAACGCGAAGACCCGTTCCTCGTATGGGGATCCGGCGAACAGGAACGCGGCTTTACTTATGTAACAGATATAGTCGAGGGTCAAATCCTCTCTGCTGAGAAGATCGCGGACGGAACCGCCGTGAACTTAGGGTGGGATAGGCGATTCAAGATCAAGGATGTCGTCAACATGATACTCGATACTGTCGGATACAGGCCGGCCGTAATCTATGACAAGACAAAGCCTGAGGGCCCATTCAGTCGCGCCTTGGACGTCTCCCTTGCCAAGCGCCTGCTTGGATGGACACCGAAGATCGACTTACACGAAGGACTAAAGATGACAATTGATTGGATGAGAAATCAGAGTCTCTGAGGTCAAGCGACAGCATGGACTGGCGTCATGCGTTTCGCGATATTGTTCGCGAATACATTCGGCTTCCTGTTGCCGAATGTTGTTCATTTGTCGCGCTGACACGCAGCTTGCCGGCGCCCGGGGGAAGACGCGATTGGCATTTAGCATCGTGATGCCGGTCAAAGACGAATATGACCTTCTGCGCCGTAGCCTGCCGGCCTGCTACAGTGTTCGTCCCGATGAGGTTGTTCTTTGCTTCGACAAACCTGCGCCAGCGAAATGCGTTGAACTAGCGAAAGATCTAGGTGCGAAGCAAAGTCAGATCAAGACAAGAATAATTGAGGTTGAGCGAAACCCTGAATGGCGTTTTCACCAAGCTTGGGTAAGACGCAGCGGGTTCAGAGCAGCCGAACATGATCGTATCCTCACCGTGGATGTTGATCTGACCATCAATAGAAACGTCTTGAAGACGGTCGATCTGGTAGGCAAGGACGATGTGGGGCTGGTCTCATGTTCCAAATTCTATCCCATCAGGGGACCTCTCGGGTTCTGGAGGGCCGTCGCCTATCATCTGGCCCGACGAGCCCATTTCGCGCCCTTCACCGGGTTATACTGCATCTTCAGACCATTCTGGCTTGACTCTGAAGACGAAGGCATCAAGAGTCTGGAAGATCCTCGGACCGAAAGAGCTCTGGGATCCCTTGCAGCCGTAGGTGAGGACACGTACCTACGCAACTGCATGGTGCCGAAGCATCGAGTGCTCTACCTACGTGAGATTGGAGCCTACTGCATGACACGCTATGTAGAAGACGTGCCTCACATGCAGTTTGAGCTTGGACGCTACATGGCTGCCAAGGGGATTAGCTGGCCCCGCGTACTGTTGAAGAGCTTGATGTACGCAAGAATACACTATTTGCGCGGCTATCTGTACCAGAAACGGGCGGGGCAAGAGATTCCCACATACAACCCAAATACCTACTCTCTGGAACTGATAAACGACAGGAAGCGCCTGGCGTATTGGACAAAGCAAGTACCCATGACGTTCACTGACATCCCTAAGACCTACGAGGAGAAAAGACAGTTCCGATACACCTTACAGGACTACATGCAAGACTTATTCGCGTTCGACCAGTTGACTGGTCAGCGAGTTCTTGAAATTGGCTCCGGTTCTGGAATTGACTGCGCTGAGATGCTCAACCACGGTGCTCAAGTGACCAGCCTAGATTCCAGCCCATTGGCCTGCAATGCCACAAAATCGCTTCTAAGAGAAGCGGGATTAGAAGGGGACCTGATCATGGCAGATGCCACGCAGCTGCCTTTTCAGAACGGCTACTTCGACGTGGTTTACAGTTACGGGGTGATACATCACATACCGAACGTTTGGGAAGTACTAGAAGAGGTACACCGCTGCCTGCGTGGCAACGGAACGTTCATGGGCATGGTCTACAATCGTGACAGTTTGCTGTACGCGTACTCTCTAGTGTATCTGCACGGGATCAAGAAAGGTCTTCTGTCGGCAGGTTTGACGGAGCAAGAGGTAGCGTCTCGATTCTCCGAGCGCAAAGAGGGGAACCCGTACACAAAGTGCTATACTCGGGCGGAACTGAGGGACCTGCTGATTAGATTCTTCAAGGAGGTCACGATTCAGCCATGCTACAATGTGATAGACACCGCCACAAAGCGGAAAGTAAAATTCGAACTAGAAGATGCGGATGGGGAATCTCTGGGTTGGCATCTGGCGTTCCGAGCAATAAAGCGGCGTAGACTCGGGAGATGACGACTGTGTCAGCTCTGTCCTCTGTGAAACGCTGGCTGTACTATGCACTAAGATACGGTCTTCGCATACTCTTGGGCAGGAGACGCCGCGACCTGCTGGTGAAGAGATTGGGAATCGGCTTGACGTGGAAGGCGTACACTCCTCACGCACTCATAAGGCCAATGATCGATTGGGAGCCGGATGTCTCCAGAGTCCTCAAGCAAGTCAAAGGCGACATGTTCATCGATATTGGGTGCAACGCGGGCTACTTCATACATCTGCTCCAGAACAACTTTAGACAGATAGTTGGATGCGAAGCCGACCCAGAAATAGCGAAGCAGGCTCAGAGTCGTGCTCCTCCCAATGCCAGAATCCATCATATCGCCATATCTGACAGAAGGGGTTTTGCTTACATGCATCGAAACCCACAGAACCTCGCCTGTGGCGCGAGCATAGTCGCAGGCTACAGCTACCTGGGCATGAAAGTTCCAAGCGCACCCTTATCCGAGTACGTTCCGAGGAGCGGTGTGGTCGATCTTGTCAAGGTTGACGTAGAAGGAGCAGAATGGCTCGTTCTGAAAGGCGCAGAGCCCGTCATGGAGCAAATCAAACGCTGGATGATAGAACTGCATGATCTCAACCGAGAAAAAGAGCTTGACTCCTACCTCAGACAGCATGGCTACAAGACATCCTGGCTGAAGGACTGTAGGTCCCTGCCCCATGTCTTTGCAACAAGGGGGGAGTGAACGACCATTATTGTCACGGGAGCAAGCGACGGCGAGGACGTTCCACAGGCGAGGGAGGCAAGTCCAGACGAACTCAAGGTTGGATTGGACTGATCCGTTCGCAATCTTACGGACGAAGTGGAGTGAGGTCCCCGCTGGGAATACGAGACTGAACACGAAGCAGCTCCTGGAGATAAGCGATCAAGATCTACTGCGCCTGTGGGCTGAGGCAAAGCACCAAGCGACCACTGGCGAGAATTTCTCCGTACGCGGGTGGTATCACACATTGTATACCCCAATTCTAAGGGACAACACGGTTCTCGATGTGGGAAGCGGATTCGGAATTGACGGGATCACGTTTGCACAGTCTGGTGCCAAAATCACATTCCTAGATATCGTGGATTCTAACCTTGCAGTTTGCGCTCGCATTTGCGAGCTTCTTGGTGTGAGAAACGTTGATTTCTGCTACCTCAAGGATCTGTCTTCGTTGTCTGATCTCGGATCGAGCTATGACGTGATGTGGTGCCAAGGGTCGCTCATCAATTTGCCATTCCAACTTGCGTGGTCTGAAGCCCAGCAACTCCTAAAGCACTTGAAGCCTAGGGGCAGATGGATTGAGCTGGCCTATCCAAGAATACGTTGGGAAAGAGATGGCGAACTACCATTTGATAGGTGGGGGGAGCGGACCGACGGAGGAGCACCTTGGGTTGAGTGGTACGACCTAGAGAAACTGCTGGCGCGGCTTCACCCATCAAGATTCGATGTCGTGCTCTACCTTGAGTTTCACAATGGTGATTTCAACTGGTTCGATCTTGTTAGGAGAGACAACTAGCAGTCGACGCGCGCAGTGACTGTGAGTGGCAAGAATCTGCATTGCACTCGATCAAGAGTTCATCAGTCGAGAATGGTAAGTTTATCAACTCTGGGTCGAATTTGGGAAGTCGATAGGTGGCAACAATGGTCTCTGTCACACTAATTCATCCCTGGAATTTCCACGACGAGGGCGTAAGGTATGTGGCCGAGGAATTGAAGCACGTGTGGCGCAATCCACCGATGGGTCTAGTAGTACTTGCGACCGAGCTGCGGGATGCGGGACACGAAGTCGCAATTTGCGACCTGGAGCGAGACTTGGTGATCAATGGAGGTAACGTCAAGGCCGCGCTCAAAGGTCTCAGTGACTGCTTGGAGAAGATGCAACCTGACTTCGTCGGAATAACTATGCTTTCTGTGCGCTATCTCGAAGCAAGACGGATTATTCGCCTGTGTGATGAGCTGCGGGCTACCGCGGAGCATCGTTTCGAAATTGTGGTAGGAAACATCCACGCCACGGCTGAACCTGACATGACGTTGAGAGATAACCCTGCCATAGACGTGGCGTGCTTGGGTGAGGCTGACAAACCCCTCATCGACCTAGTCAACGGTCAACCTGTCGAGGGACTTGCTGGCGTTGCCTTTCGAGACCACAGGAAAATCGTTGTCAAGGCACCGTGGTGCGCGCCTAACCTTGACGAATTGCCTTTCCCAGACTGGAATCTCATTGACGTCGCATTCTACTCCGCTCCAAACTATGCTGCTCACGGCAGAATGACAAGGGCCGCTCGGTCACTTGATATCGTTGCCTCTCGTGGCTGCCCATATCAGTGCAGGTTCTGCGCGTATAACAAGATGAAGTATCGTTGGAACTCTCCAGAGTACGTTGTCAGGCACATTGAATACATGCTGAACAACTTCAACATAGACAGCATCTATTTTGTCGACAGCTCAATCGGTAACAATCGCAAGCAGCTCCAAGCGATATGCGAGATCATAATTGAAAGAGATCTTAACGAGCGATTCTTCTGGAGTGCCAACATGCGTTCAAACCAGGTGGATGAAGAACTTCTCATGCTCATGTGGCAAGCGGGATGTAGGAAGTTGCTTTATGGTTTTGAGTCAGGGAGCCAGCGTATTCTTGACGCGATGGCAAAGGGTTGCACGGTTGAACAAAACGAGGAGGCGGCTCGTTTGCAGAGCAAATTCGGATTTCCCTATCATGCGAGCATGATTCTTGGATTCCCTGGGGAAACCGTAGATGATTTGGAAATGACCCTTGCTTGGTTGGAGCGCGTACGCCCACCCATAGTTGGTGTCAACACGTACGTTCCGCTTCCAGGCAGCGAGGATTACTACACACTGAAAACAACAGGCAAGATCAATGTAGAGAACCCTCGTGTGTGGCGCACGATAGGTGAGGTGAACGCACGTGACTCTCCAATCTTCTCCAGTGTCGAGCGCGGTACCTTCTGGAGATATTTTGACAAAATGCAGCGTCTAGCCAAGGAGCTTTCGGATGAGGCACGAGATTCGCAACGGTGGAAGGAAGTATAGTGACAGGGCCTGCGCGGCCGAAGGTGTTTCAGCGTCACAACTATCGGCAGGAAGTGTGTGCTCTTGAAGATTAGGAAGGCTCGCGTGTCTTGAAGATTCAAGTCGCGGAACTGGGAGTCGGCCATGCATCCTCAAGTGCACTAGCGGAAGCGGGTTACGCGAGACTCGGCTTAGACATTAAGCCGGCCGCAGTCGCAAGCCCAAGCAGGGCCCGCTCGGTTGAGATCCTCAACGAAACTCGGCCTGAGCCCGGATGATTTCAAGAAAGGGCGAAGCAGAATTGAGCAAGCCCCGTCAGTATCTCTACACGATCAAACTCATCCTAGCAAGCCGCTACTTGGAGACCATCTTCCGGTTCGTTAGCAGAGTCGTGCTACGCATCTATCTGCGTGTCCTGTATGGAAAAGACAGAAGGACCATGATGATGTTGTGACTCAGCCCTCCACTTGCATGTGAGGGATACGAACCGAAGACCAGCAAACTCGTGATGCGAATAAGAGGGCGCTTGGCCGTCGATGTCGGCGCCAGTCTGGGACAGCACACGATCCCGTTCGCGTCACACTTTGAGCGGGTTATCTCAGTCGAACCCAGTTCAATCAATCTGCCGATCCTCCGACAGCACCTGAAACGCCTAAGCTTGAGAATGTTCGGATCGTGGCATCTGCAGTCTGCGACTTCGATGGTGAGACTGAACTGTACGTTAACCCAGAGAACATCCACGGTGGTGCATCGATTGTCGTCTCGGGCACTTCACCACAGTCTCTGAGCCAAATTCAGGTGCCTCTCTCCCGAAACACTTCCGGGTGCCTGTTACTACCTTGGATACATTGCTGTTGGACGAAGGAGAAGTTGATCTGGGAAAGGTCGATACGGAATCGGCTGAATGGCATATACTGAGAGGCGCGCGAGAGTCGCTAAAGAAGATTAAACGATGGATATTTGAGCTACACGATATTGGACGTATGAACGAGTTTGACTTGCAGCTGAAGTCATGCGGCTACGAGACAAAATGGGTGCTGCACGCAGGGCCAAGTCTGCACGTATTTGCAACCAGACTTGGTCTTGGTGATACATGATGGTTGACGAGAGATGAGGCAAACGATGAGGGCTGACGTGTGAACGATCGCACGGATGCCGCTCGGGTTCACTAGCCTAGACGCCACATAGGGGGTCGGCAAGCACTGGTGTCGAACTCGCGCCACATTGCAGTCCAATCATCTCATCTTGCGGCATTCGACAGTTCAGCACCCTTTGAACAATCCTAGTCCTCTTCTCTAGGGCGAGATATCTTGTTTTTGGACCTGATGAGACCATACCAAGGATCCCAAAGACTAATTTCACCGAGGACAACTGGTGGTATGATGGGGCGGAATCTGTGTCTGGAAAGGTCGAGAGGCACTCTATGTCGAAGATTGGAGTGGTCGGATTGGGTGTTGGCTATGCATTGTCGTGTGCCCTTGCGGAGGCAGGCTACATGACGGTCGGTTTGGATATAAATCCGGACGTGGTCGCAAACCCGCGAAGAGACCTGTCGATTGAATCTCTTCTGTCAAACAAAGCGTCAAGAAGACGAATCGAAAGAAATCTAAAGTTGACCTCTTCTTACGGTGAGATGGCAGATTGCCCCTATGTGATCATCTGCGTCAGCACAGGCGACGAGAAGAAACTTGTGCTCGGGCACGTCGAGGATGCAGTTCAACAGTGTCTGAGCGTTCTCCGGCCTTCAAAGGTAGGCTCCATGCCGGTTGTGATGGTCTACTCCACGTTGCCTTTCTGCAGTTCGAAACGCATCCGCGAGATCTTCAGGGCTAGCGGAGTCAAGATGAACGAGGATGTCGGGTACGTACACTTCCCGCTGATGATCGCCCAGGGGAGCACGGCCTACGACTTTGTGAACCCTCCCTTCGTCATATTCGGCTCCGATTCACCCGCGGTCGCGAAACGGGCGATGACCTTCTACAGGCGCTTCATCAAGCGCTCGCTCGTGTACAAAGGTCAGCTACCACCGATATTTACTGGTACGCCAGAAGAAGCGGAACTCGCCAAGCTTGCTGCTAACGCATGTCTTACGGCAAAGATAGCCATCGCGAACGAGATTGGTGGCTTGGGTGAGCGATTAGGCGTAGACGCGCAGAAAGTCATGCAGGTTGTCGGATCTGACTGGAGGATCGGACGGAAGTTCACGATACCAGGATATGCGGTAGGAGGAAGCTGCTTCCCACGCGACCTGAAGTCTCTAATAGAGACTTACAGCGAGACGGGCGCGGTTCCAAGGATCCTGCGCGCGGTTGACGAATCGAATAGAGAACGCCTCCTGGACCCATTGGACAAGATTGAAGGAAAGAATGTACTCGTGCTCGGAAAGTCGTACAAGGCGGCTGTGCCCGAAACTAAGGGAAGCCCCGGTTTGACCCTCACTGAGGTGCTCAGAGACAAGGGTTACAATGCCGAAGCATATGACCCGAAGTTAGATACTGTGCTGCCTAAACTTAACCCTGACACGGTCATAGTCACGGTGGCTGAACCCGAATTCAGGAACCTAGCTGTCATCGCGACCAAAGGAGCAAGGGTTGTCCTAGACTATGCCAACGTAGTGGACAGAACTACGCTTACGAGCGAAACGCGACTCTGGCAGGCTGGAAAGGGCTGGATCAACCGCTGAACGGGAGAGACATGTTGGGTTTAACAAGTTATGAGATAAAGTCAAGGCTTCAAAGCCATGAGAAACGCGTCGTAGGACAGTCTTCTCCTACGATAGCTGTCAACAACATTGCGAGGCAGCGCTTTCACTTGTTCGCCTCTGGCTCTGAGCCTGAGATTCTGTAGTCTCCATACTTCATGAGGCGCATGTACCTCTCTCTTGCCTGAAGAAACTGCTGCTCAATCTCAGGCGTGAGGACCCCGAGCTTTCTCGCCATCGAAAGGGAGAGGTCGATGTTCGCTATTGAGAAGGGAACCTGAATCTCTTTTTCCTTCCCTGGAGTGATCCTGAAGTAGTATGGGTTCGCCTCCACCGCGATGTCAACTTCTGCAGAGTAGGCCCGGCTTCGTTTGAAATGAACGTAGCCGGCCAGAATGGAGAGCGGTACGCCAATGGCGGCGGCGAGCATGCTGAAAAAGAAGAAACTTTGGAACACGGATTTTAGGGCTGGGATGTTGTTTATCGCAAGATAGTACACTGTGACGACGGTGGTTGCGAATCCCAGAAGGAATGTCAGGTACGTGGCATAGCCGATCCTTAGGTAATACCACGACCTAAAGAGTAACCGACTAACGTTCAACTTCATGCCCTTCAGACACCTGATCACAATATCCCAAACACGTCAGACAGTTTGCCTATCTCAAAGGCAGGCTTCTCATCAGCAACTCTTGGGCTGCTCGTCCGGTTCGCTCCGGTTCTTATTTTGACTGTCACAATCTTCGCAGCATTTCCGACAGCGATTTCGCGGGAAAGGTCGCAGCCAACAAAGACGCTCTCCTCCGGCTTGACGCTCAATTTCTCAAGCGTCTTGAGCAACGTCTCTGTCGTGAATAGCTCGGATCCGATCTCTTCTGACATGGTGACGGCGTGGAACACGTACTCCAAGCCAAGCTGGATCAATTTCTGCCACTGCTTCACGGCTCGGCCCTTTGAGGCGACGCCGAGCTTGTATCCAGTGTCTCTGAGTTTCAGGAGCGTGGGGACGCTGTCCGGGAACGGCGCTAGGTAGATCGGGCTCGTCGCACGGTAAGCTACTACGCCTGCTGCTATGACCTCAGGGTTCCACTTGAGACCGATGCATTCCAGCAACGTGTCGAAGTGCCTCGTGTCGTCCGGGCCTCTCTCGTTGGCGATTTCCTCCAGCTTGCGGTAGGCTGTTTCAACGTCGATCTGTAGTCCGGCTGATTTCATCGCCTTTACGGCGCTCATTCTTGAAGCGCTCAGCTGCTGGGACGTATCATAGAGCACATCATCTATCGCGAATACGAATGATTCAACCTTCAAGCTATCTTGCCACCTTTCGATTTCGTGGGTTGGTCCATATTGCGACCTCGAGACTCCGCGCTGTAGTAGGCAAGTACCTGAATCGGGACTATAAATGCAAGCGGACTCAAGGGTTCAGAAAGCCCTCCTGCGACCATAAACTGATCCCCCCCCACTCCTTGGACATCTAGCGCAGTCTCTAGGACTCAGTGCCCGCCCAAGCCCAGCAGTTGTCGCAGCTTCCCTGGTTTCGTTCCGAGGGCGCATACTGAATGTGATTCAGAAGACTGAATGAGGTGGGGTACTCGACTGTTGCGACCCTCACATCATACGTAGCCCTCGGAGCAGCATTGTACTCTCGGATCCATTCAAGACGCGTCTCATGGTCCGGTCTCATAACCCCAAGATCTTGCGCTGCGGCCCCTTGAGGGGAGGAGCTTGACCTCTCGGCGTGTTGAATCGCTGAGGGAGCGACTTGCGCGACCGGAAGGCCTGCGAGAGCGAGTAAAACAGCAAGCAGGAATGGGATGTATGAAGGGCCCCAACCTTCGCGCTTACCAGGCAAATCTTCCAAGCAACCGTTCCGTTGTTGTTTGCGGCTGTCGCGATGAGAAGCCTAACCGGTTTCCCTTCCTCGCAGGCAGAGGACGGCGCTTGCGCAAAGGGCGCTCCGTATTTCCTTGCTCAGACATCACATTTAGCAGTTGGTATGATGTATTGATTTCAGGCGAAGATGTAGTTCATAGCTTTAGGTCAACATGAGTCTGAAGAGAACCGAAGATGAAATACTCTCTGGTCAAGGCCTCACCGGCATCGTCCGAAGCTCCAAAAGAGAAACAGTTTTTTTCCAACCAGCTTTTCAAGAAACGGAGAAACGCATAGCCGTAGACGCCACAGGCTTCAGCCCCAAAACATACCATTCATGGCGCAGAAACGAATCCAGAAGAGAATACCTGAAGCTCCACGCAGCCGTAGGCATACTCTACAAGGCTATCCCAAGCATGGAAGGCACCACAGGCACAGTCGGCGACACAACACAACTCGGCAGCCTACTCGAAAACCTAGACGACATAGAATCCGTCTCAGGCGACACAGGATACCTCTCCCACAGAAACTGCGAACTAATCGAAGCGAAAGGAGCCACACCATACCTCAAACCAAGAAGACACAGCCCAGAACAGCCTATCGGCCCACCCGCATGGAAACGCATGATACACTCCTACAGACGAAACAGACCCGGATGGATGAAACACTACCATAGACGATCAATGGCCGAGACAGCCTTCTCAGCAATCAAACGAACCCTACGCCACCGACTCACATCCACCAGAAGAGACCACCAGAAACACGAACTCATGACCAAAGTAATCGCCTACAACATCACAGTCCTAATCAAAAGCAGACAAAGAGGAGTATAGAGACGGAGCCGATGTCGGTGCTGTCTCTGGTCGCTGGGATTATGCCTAGGAAGCTTGCCAGGTGGTTGTCCGAAGGAAATCGATTGACGTCACCGGTGAAGCTGGAGATCAGCGAGGCTAGGTAGAAGTCCACTCCGGGGATTGTCATGACCAGTCTTACGTCATCACTCTCCCTAGCAGTCTTCCTTATCTCATCCTCATCAATCGGCATGTCAAATGGAACGGGGCACTCGCATTCTTGAATGAATTCAGAGCGAGGAGGCAAACCGAAGCAGACGTGGCTCAGACTGTGGCCTATGTATGTGAAAACCAGTCGCGGTCCGGCGTTCACGAAACCCATGCACTTCAATACGGCGCGGTTGGTGGAATGAAGTTGCTCGTCCAACGAGCAACACCCTTCGAGACACGGAACTCGTCAAACCAACCGTTGAGATAGCCAGCAGGACCAAAGTAGGCTCCAATCAATAAAGTGCCTTTGATGTCAGGAACCGCATCTGCATCCGAAACAGTCGAACCAACTTGTGTACCGTTTTGAAATATGTACCAATTGTTTCCGCTCCTAACGAGTGCCACATGATACCAAGTATTTGTCGAAAGCGTTGTTGCTTGAATTGATTGAATAACCCTTACAGTTGCCGTATTGACGCCCCAGACATACTTGTATGTTCCAGCATCATTCCACAGCAGAAAAGTCGCGTAGTTTGCCTGAGATGCATCCCGCTGGTCATATAATCCTACAACAAGGCCGCGAGCTGGTAGTGCATTGAATCGTATCCAGAAGTCAATCGTGAAGTCGCCTGATCCAAACGCCCAATCCGATGAATCCGCCAACGACAAGTAATCACCCGCTCCGCCGAATAGGCCGCTTGCGCCGCCGAACTTGCTCTGAGCTGTGCTGATTCGCGCACTCCGTTGCGCAGTCACGCTGTGCGCTTGAAGGGAGCTGTCAACAAAGGTCTGAGAACCATCAGTTCCGTCCATGTGCAACAGCAGCATTGTGCTAGTATCTGGTCCGATGTTGCCGGTTGCGGTTACCGTGCTCGTGCTTGTCGTGTACTGTACCGTTGTCCAGACGCCGTAAACCACGCTTGTCACAACAGACCAGATAGTCGAGGTGGTCCAGCTGGTCGTCGTAGTGAAGATGGTTGTCGTGATTGTGACATTCGGCGCTTGCTGAGGGAAGAACGAGGCGCCAGCATAGAGGCCCGAACCCAGGGACAGCAGCACCACGAGAACCAGCAACACCGCCATCAGTACTGAACGGCTTCGTCGGCCATAAGAAGCAGAACTGTCAGTTCTACCGCTCTTCTTCAATTATCCGAACACCTCCTCCCCGTCCACGATCGTACTTTCGGTATCTTCAAAGGTTTCCCAACCATGACCCTGCCAAACGTGACGACAAGCAGCGATATGAACCCAAGGTAGGTCAAGGGGCTGGATATGCCAGCACTAGCTAGACTGGTTGCTGTCGTGTAGACCACCCTCGTACTTGTCGAGGTCAACGTCCCTGTGTAGCTAGTGGTCGTCACGGTCGTATATTTGGTCTCCGTCGTAGTACCAGTCGACGTTTGAACCTGCATGACTTGCGCGCTTGAAGTTGCGGCCAACGGAGCCAGAGTCACGGTTGTCGGAACCACGATCGTGCTCGTCGACCTCTCCGTGCCAGTGTAACTAGTGAGCGTTGTGGTCGTGTAGCCAGTTATCGCCGTGGTGCCAGTCGAGGTTACAACCTGTGTGGTTTGGACTGTGGAGGTGGCGACCGACGGAGCTAAAGTGACTGTTGTGGGAACCACAATCGTACTCGTGGACGTCTCAGTGCCAGTGTAACTGGTCACCGTCGTAGTAAGAGTTGAAGTTAGAATTTGAGTGCCCTGGACAGTCGAGGCTACGGTCAACGGAACCAAGGCAATAGTTGTGACAATCGGAATCGTACTCGTGGACGTGCTGTAACTCGTGACTGTCGTTGTCGTATTCCCATACGAGAATGAAGTCGAATTCTGTATGACTGTTACCGAAACCGTGGCTGTGGATTCGGTCGTTGTCTGCGGTTCAGAGGATCCGACGGTGAATACGTATTGTTTCACGTTGTTCTGTTCGTCGAGTTCCGCGATCTGATTGTCAGGGTCTACGACCCATTGCGTGGTATGTGTGCCCGCCGTTGCTGTGAGTGGCCCGACATACCATTCCTGAACCTCGCCTGCTGTAATGTTGTCCGGCCCGCCGCGACCGTAGTCATTGTCATAGTACACGTCCAGATAGTACCCGTTGGCGGCCTCTTGTCCAAGGTTCTTGATACTCGCAACTATGTTGAATGACTCGTTAAGGGCCAGGTCGGTTCCGGCCACCGGCACGCCAGGGGCTGAGGCCCTCTCAAGCCATATACTGTCAACCGTGAGATCTAAGGAGCCAGCGTACACCGGGAAACTAAGCGTGCTGAGCGCGATCAACAGACCAATCAAGAAGCAAAGGCTGCTCAGCGGCACCCTCGCACGAATCACTTATGCTCGAAGCCCTCTCAGTCGAGGCTGATGGAGAGTCCCACATAAACCTTGGCACGTATCAACAAGCGATCCATGCTTGGGGGATCTGGTATGCTAACATCTTCGGCGGGTCAGTACCCTCCTCTACCGTTGGTGGGGCCCCTCTCTCCGGAGGTGCTCTGTCAACTTAGCGAGTGGAGGATGTATGTTCGGGCCGAGCGCTGTCGAGTCTTCGGTTACGAGCATGAGGATTCGTGGCTTGATCGATCATTCCCAAACTGGTTCTGTTAACTCTTCGCCTCATGGCTTCTGAGTTAACTCATCTG
>Ga0315282_10009359_pt1 | contig 15585 bp, 10 predicted proteins | sample YL17G07_20_MG_FD_203693 | JGI IMG/M metagenome (GOLD analysis project Ga0315282, IMG submission 203693) | Sediment microbial communities from Yellowstone Lake, YNP, Wyoming, USA - YL17G07_20 | ecosystem: Environmental > Aquatic > Freshwater > Lake > Sediment | place: USA: Wyoming | collected...
TAAAAGCACAAAGATTTGCCCTCTATCTCCTTATTCCTGATGAAAGGCTGATAAAGATGATAAGTCCTATAGATCCCCCAGGCATTGAAGGTCTAGCCGAAGAGTTTGGAGTAACCATTGAGTTTATGGAAGAACGTCTAAGGCTATTGGAGGGAGATTTACTAGTATCTTTTTAACTGTCTTGTTTTAATTCATCCTATTCTCCTTTAAGATAAGAAATTCAATAAGTAACATGATATAATTGTGATTAACCAAATGGATATTAATGGTTAACACTATGGATAATCAGGTGAGAGAAAATAGTTACTCAATTAGTGAAGCTTCTAATATATTAAAGCGTTCAGAAAATACCATTAGGAGATGGATAAAAGAAGGTAAACTGAAGGCAGAAAAGATAGGTAATGCTTACGAAATTGATAAGGAAAGTGTCAACGCTTTAGTTAACCAAGTGACTACCCAGGTGTTAACCAGAGATGAAAAAGAGAATGTTGATGAGATAGTGAGTTTATTAAAGGCAAGAATAAAAGGACTAGAGGAAGACAAAGCTTTTCTACAGAATCAGGTTGTAAGTTTAACTAGGCAGGTAGAAGGATTGACTTTAAGGGCTTTACCTTCCCCTAAGAAGGGTCTCATAGAGAGGATAAAAAAATGGTGGAGTAAAGAATAAATCTTCTTACTTCTTTTACTTCTTATGGTTTACATATTTCACAAGGTCTATACCCTGCATTTATGGCTTCTTGTCTAGATTTAAAAAAGAATAGAGGCGGACAAAAGCCCGCCCCTTATGTTTTTAATAAAGAGCTTTTAAAATCACTATCTATAGTATACTATCACCCCTCTATTCTGAAGTATCTGGATATTTTGCATATCATCAGAGCCTGGAGTAAGGTCCAAAAGATTACTTTCTAGCCAAACTACATCTCCTTGCCCTAATCCAAGATTACTGACTAATGGACTGATATCGCTTATCTGATTAGAATCAAGGTACAACACTTGCAGGTTAGTGAGGTTAGCTAATGGACTGATATCACTTATCTGGTTAGAATAAAGGTCCAACCATTGCAGGTTGATTGCATATTCAAGTCCAGATAGGTTCTGTATACTCCTTTTATGGGCATCTAAACTTCCTAATCTTGCCATGTCTGATCTTGTAATAGGTTGTCCTTTAGGTATTCTTAGAGCGCTCCGCACCGCTTGTTCAAGAGTAGGATCAACGAATGTTACTATTTCTGATGACGAGAGTTGAAGGTCTACTGTTACAGTAGGCTCAAGTACTATTAATGCAATATCCTTAAATCTATCTATAATAATGTCACCATAATTGGAGCTTACCTTTACTCTTTTAAGCGCTGATATATAGTTTGAAATCTTCCCGGGAATTACCTTTCCATCCTTTAATATTATGCAAGGTTCTCTATACGATCCTTTAAACTCGCTTTCAGAAACAGTAATGTATTTTACTTTACTATCATCAAGATTGAATGTTCCATACTCGGTCTTTATGGTAATAGTACTAGAATCATACCTGGTTATCTCTCCTATAAAGACATTACCGTCTTTCATATAGACCTTAGAAAGTATAAGCTCCTGAGCAGTAAGCGGAGTAAAACTTACAGAGGTAAAACATAGTACTAAGAGAATTAATACCCATCTATTTTTATTATACATATCTTTTCACCTCCTAAAAGTTAAATATTTTTATATGATACTTCTCTGCCTCTTTCTCTGAAGGAAATCTTAGTATGGTCTGGTCTTCTAGTTCTCTCTTATCCTTACTCATTCTCTAAATCCTAGTGTCCTCTTTTACTGTATATACCTCATGCCACTGCTATACCTTCTATAGTTTTTAATAGCTAAATTACTCTTTATGGGTCCTAGGAAGGGTGAGTGTCAATCCCGGGATTATTGGTAATCCTAGCCTGATTAGAACCATCTATATTCATTAGATAGATTTCAGTATTTTCATCATACCTGGGCTCAGATGCAATTTTTGTGTCACCTTTTGAAAAACAGGGTTCCCAATCGTCAGCCAAGGCATTTGTAATATTAGTTTGATTAGTTCCGTCTGTATTCATTATATATATCTCAGCATTACCATCACGTTTAGACTGGAATGCAATCTTAGTTCCATCTGGGGAAAAACAAGGCCATCTATCATCAGCTGGATTATTGGTAAGTCTTTTTACATTAGTACCATCTATATTCATTGTATAGATTTCCCAATTTCCATCACAATTAGACACAAATGCAATTCTCTCTCCATCTGGGGAAAAGCAAGGTTCCCAAGCGGGGTTATTTGTAATTTTAGTTTGGCCGGTGCCATCAACATTCATTGTGTAGATTTTCGGCTTCCCATCACGATTAGATACAAATGCAATTCTCTTTCCATCTGGGGAAAAGCAAGGTTCCCAATCGTCAGCTGAATTATTTGTAAGTCTAGTCTGGTTAGACCCATCTATATTCATTGAATAAAGCTCCCAATTTCCATCACGATTGGATTCAAATGCAATCTCAGTTCCGTCTGGTGAAATACAGGGGTCCCAATCGTCAGCTGGATTACTTGTAAGCCTAGTCTGTTTAGAGCCGTCTACATTCATTATATAGATTTCCCAGTTTCCATCACGTTTAGATGTAAATACAATCTTAGACCCATCCGGAGAGAAGCAGGGATCAGAATCATCAGATCTGCATCGTGTGATATTGGCTTGACTAGTCCCATCCGCATTCATTGTGTATATTTCACAATTCCAATCACGATTAGATACAAATGCAATCTTACCAGCTTCAGAATTATTTATTTCCTCCGCTAGGGATCTTGAAATATTACATCCTTTACACCCATACGATCCCATTATAAATGAGGCGAAAATTACAAGAAGTATTATTAGACTTAAATATCTCCTCGTAATTTTCGCCTCCTACAGGGCTCTAGCAGATAATAGACGGGTCCTATTACCCATCATGTTATTTCTTTGTTTTTTATGGACCCCAGGAAGGAGATCTATCATTAGCCCAGTTGTTTGTGATGTTAATCTGATTAGAGCCATCTATATTCATTACATATATTTCACCATAGCGAACAAATGCAATCTTAGTTCCCTCTGGTGAAAAACAGGGGTAGTCATCATCCTCACTATCATATGTAAGTCTAGTCTGGTTAGAGCCATCTGCATTCCTTACGTAGATCTCATTATTTCCAGTACGATCAGATGTAAATGCAATCTTAGTCCCATCTGGTGAAAAACAGGGGTCCCAATCCCAATCTGAATTATATGTAAGTCTAGTCTGGTTAGAGCCATCTGCATTCATTACGTAGATCTCATCATTTCCATCACGATTAGATGTAAATGCAATCTTAGTTCCATCTGGTGAAAAACAGGGGTAGCTATCAGCCTCACTATCATATGTAAGTCTAGTCTGATTAGAGCCATCTGCATTCATTATATAGATTTCCCAGTTCCAATCACGATTGGATTCAAATGCAATCTTAGTCCCATCTGGTGAAAAACAGGGGTCCCAATCCCAATCTGAATTATATGTAAGTCTAGTCTGGTTAGAGCCATCTGCATTCATTACGTAGATCTCATCATTTCCAGTAAGATCAAGATCAGATGTAAATGCAATCTTAGTCCCATCTGGTGAAAAACAGGGGCTACAATCCAAAGTTGAATTATTTGTAAGCCTAGTCTGGTTAGAGCCATCTGCGTTCATTACGTAGATCTCATTATATCCAGTACGATTGGATTCAAATGCAATCTTAGTTCCATCTGGTGAAAAACAGGGGCTACAATCATTAGTTGAATTATTTGTAAGCCTAGTCTGGTTAGAGCCATCTGCGTTCATTACGTAGATCTCATAATTTCCAGTACGATCAGATGTAAATGCAATCTTAGTCCCATCTGGTGAAAAACAGGGGGTCCAATCATCAGTTGAATTATTTGTAAGCCTAGTCTGGTTAGAGCCATCTGCATTCATTACATAAATCTCTTCATTTCCATCACGATTAGATGTAAATGCAATCTTCCCAGCGGTTTCTTCTCCTCCTCCTGGTACTCCTGGAATATTACACCCTTCACATCCGTATAATCCCATTATAAACAAGCCTAGTATTGCAAGAAGCGCTAAAGGCTTTAAGTATTTCTTCATAAACATTCACTACCTCCTATTGAACTTCTGCTGATTCAACAATATCTAAAGTTGGTCCCCATCCACCGCCACCGAATCGAAAGATATAACCGTTCCAAAAGGCAACACTAATTGAACCATCCATAGGTATTGTATTATTTGAAGGTATTTCCATCCATCTATCTGAGTTTATGTCATATATCCAAGCCGTATTACTCCTCGGTATTCCCCCCAATACATAAATCCTACCATTAATAGCTACTGCATCAAGTCCAGTTGCTGGAGCAGGCATAGGAGATTTTTCAGTCCAACTATCAGTGATAGGGTTATACTCTTGGATATCATCCCAAACCTCATCATCACCATACTCCCAACTATCACCTCCAATAACATAGATTTTGCCATTATAGGCAACAGCTGCATGAAGATACCTCTCACGAGGTAAAGGAGATTTGATCTCCCATGTATTAGTAGTAGGGTCATATACTTCTACATCTCTGCTATAGTCATACCCTACCCCTCCAATTACATATATTTTGTTATTTAATACTACAGCTCTCATCCAAGAACGGGGAGTTGGCATAGAAGCTCCTGTAGTCCAAGTATTTGTGGCAATATTATAAACTTCTACAGAATCATTAGCTGACCAGGTTTCTCTATTAAACCCTCCAAATACATAGATCTTTCCATTCAAGGCTGCTACTCCAGGTCCTACCCTAGCCATATGCATAGGCGCTAATTCCTCCCAAGTGTCTACTGTTGGGTTATATACTTCTAAGGTAGCTACTTCATTATAAAATTGCGTACGGGTTGAGGAACACCCTCCTACAACATAAATCTTCCCACCCCAGACCACTGCTGGTGCCCAACTTCTCGGTGTTGGCATAGGAGAGTTTCTTGTCCAGAATAAACTTGATGTAGTTCCTCCCCCTCCTGGCACTCCTGGGATATTACACCCTTCACACCCGTATAATCCCATTACAAACAAGCCTAGTATTGCAAGAAGCGCTAAAGGCTTTAGGTATTTCTTCATAAACATTCACCTCCTAAAAAAATTATAATAAATAATTAGGTAACGGGTAATAAGTGACGAGTTAAATACTCATCATCCATTACCTGTTTTTATTTTTCTATACGAGTTCCAGATGTTTGACTTCCACTTGCTAGTGCTGTTAACTCATCATACAAGAACCATTCCCATTCATAGCCGGAATCGTTATGAATAAAGTCTAGTTGAAAATACTTATTAAACCCATCATTTAAAGCATTAAGATCTCTTGGAAACCATATAGAATATCCTTTTGCACTAGTGTAACCTTCAGAATCACAATATAATGTGGATGATGTAATATCATTCATAAGACTTAATGCAGCATTTTGAAGGTCACTATAACTTGTATGGTCTGCTACTAGATTTGCATACTGGAAGAGGTCTATATAAATTTCTTGAGAGTTTTTATAAGGAGCAAAGCTTTGCGTCTGATTTCTCAAGTTCATAATAACACTGGCAGAGGTACTTATACAGTCTCTTAAATAGTGGGCAAAGTAGTATATATCATTGGCTATAGTATCTATCATAGAAAGATCTTTTACTGCTATTGTCTTCTTAGAAGAAGTACAATTATCAAAATAAGTTTGGGCTACCAGTATCCCTAATCTATCAGGCGTCATCGTGGGGTTTGATACGAGCTGGTTTAATATTAAATCCCATCTTGTTCCAGCAAACATAGTAGCTTCGGAAGAGACAAGATAATTTGCAAGGTCTTTTATCTCATAGTCGACCTCTATATTCCCCATAACACAGGCATCAAAGTACATAAGGTCTATCTTTCTTCCAAGAAGGGATACTGCAGATTGCAATGCTGATTTTAATTCGGGCATAGTTAGGGACTTATTGGATATACAGTCAAAACATATGTCTCTCGTTGAAGACTGTATAGCTTTATTTCTCCAACCACACCCGTGGTCTTTAAGGACTACTAAATATTTTTGGGCTGGATAATTCTGTATTCCATAAGCTAAGAAATTTTGTAGACTAGCTAGGTCTCCAAAATTACAGTTTTTCTGGGTTAATGTCTGAAGAGTTCCATTATGGAAATAGTATAGATATGAGAGAGAATCTGTTTGGCTAAGACCTGCAAGGATTACTACATTTACTCCTGCTGTCGAGGTAACATTATGTAGATTATTCAGTTCACTCTGAATAGCATTATCAAGATCATTGTGTCCATCCAGATACATTAGGATCGTCCATTCTACGTTTATAGTTGTAGTGGTTGACGCCTCTCCAATATTATCGGCATTATCATAGGCTTTTACTGTAATTGTGTGAGTTGTATTATGTTTGAGTCCACTTGTATCCCAATTATACTGATATGGGCTAGTAGTATCCTCTCCTATCTTATTTCCATCTACATAGAATTCTACCTTCTGTATTCCAGTTGGAACTTTAGTCTTTTTATTTCTATCAACAACTTGAGCTTGGATCTGAACTATTGCAGAACCTGGAACTATACTCCCAGGGCTATTGATAGTAACTAGAGGTGCCTGAGTATCTCCAGTAGTAGGTTTATACTCCTTACTATCCTCGCCAGTTTTGTCATTATAATTGACCCTAACAGTCAAAGTACCCTCTGTTATACCAGTATTATCTGCAAAGTTTATAATATATTGCTGTCCGACTCGTTGTGTAATACTTACGTATATATGCTCTAAATTAGCACTATTAGGGGCATAGAAATACTCTCCTCCTGTCGATTGAGCTATCTCTTGTAAATCAAGCTCTGATTCTCTAGCCTTTCTCACAACCTTTTCCCTTGTGAAATCAAAACCTTGTAACCCTATAGTATATATCGGTATGTTAAGCGACTGAGCATGAGCTATAAGTAAATCATTATTGGGAGGATATCCACCTCCATGCTCATATGAGCTATTATTCTCTCCCCCATCAGTAAGGGCTATCACCGCCTTACGAGGATTTGATTCTTGTGATACATCATCAAGACCTTGCCAGATGGCATCGTATAATGCTGTTGCTCCTCCAGTATAAAGGCCATCAATAGCACTAATTAAAGCCTGCTTATCATTAGTAAATGGCTGATTGACTGTGACATCACTTGCGAAACTAATTACCTCTGCTCGATCAGAAGAAGACATAAAGTTTACAAAAGTTTTTGCTGCTGTCTTAGCATCATTCAAAGGTTGGTCATCACCATTTTCTCCTTCCATACTTCCACTTCGGTCAATTACAATAGAAGTAGATGCAGGGTAGCAAGCTGTCCCTGGAGCTTGTGTTACAGATAAATTAGATATCCTATTCCCACTTATCTCTACCTCAAAGTTATTAGTCGTAGCCCCTATAATAGGGGTATTGCTAACAGGATCAAGTATTTGTACATATACTGCTACTTTACTTGGATAATTGGTATAATCAATCTGATTTATAACAACATTCCAATGGTCAGCACCTGCACTTGGTAGGCTAACTGCACCATATGTTCCAACAGAAACAGTGGAATTTGCATTAACCACTACTGGAATATGAAGAGTATCATAACTAGAATTAGCGGGCGGTTCTATAGTAAGGTCCACCTTCCCTGCAGGGACACTTTTAAGTAGGAAGTATCCATTACTGTCTGTATAAGTAGAGTTAGAAGAGCCTACTGCACTAACCCTTGCACCCTGCAATGGTTTATATCCAGCGGGCATTTGATTAGGCTCTCTTACAACTATCATCGCTCCTCTACTAGCTGTAGCCTGAGTATCTGGGACATAAACATACCCATCGACATTGCCAAACTGCTGGCATCCTGGGCATCCAGCCTGCCCCATTATAAATAGACCCAAAACTAAAAAGAGCCCTAAAAATCTTAGATACTTCTTCATACCTCTTACACCTCCTAATATACTAAATAATCAGTAATGAGCAATGAGTAAATTTTCCTCTCGCTTATCACTAACTACACTATGGCTTTCCCTATACTTTTTACGGTCCCCAGGAAGGAAATCTATCATTAGCCCAGTTGTTTGTGATGTTAATCTGATTAGAGCCATCTATATTCATTACATATATTTCACCATAGCGAACAAATGCAATCTTAGTTCCATCTGGTGAAAAACAGGGGTAGTCATCATCCTCACTATCATATGTAAGTCTAGTCTGATTAGAGCCATCTCTGTTCATTATGTATATTTCATTATTTCCATCTCGATTGCTTGTAAAGGCGATCTTTGTATCATCCGGGGAAAAACAAGGTCTTCTATCATCAGCTGGATTATTTGTAATTCTAATTAGGTAAGAACCACTTATATCAATTGTATAAATATCCCATTGTGCATACCAATTTAACCCCTGGAATAAAATCTTTACCCCATCTGAGGAAAAACAAGGGCATTTGGCGTCACCCTGGCTATATAGTTGAGTCTGATTAGTCCCATCTGCATTCATTATATAAAGCTCCCAATTTCCAGTTCGGTTAGATGTAAATACAATCTTAGACCCATCCGGAGAGAAGCAAGGATCTGCCTCTAAAGCTGAGGTATAAGTAAGTCTAGTTACATTACCACTAGCATTCATTACATAGATATCTCCATTACGGACATATACGATTTTACTGCCATCTCTTGAAATATGCGGACTTTCTTCGTTAGCTGAGGTATAAGTAAGCCTAGTTATATTAGATCCATCTGCATCCATCATATATATCTCGTAATTTCCAGTTCGGTCAGAAGTAAATACAATCCTACCGGTTAGAGGAGTTTGAGGCTGAAGTTGGAAGTCTACCGTGACAGTCTGTCCAGCTAATACAGTCACTGTCTTCTTCTGGTTATAGTAACCTGCCTTAGAGGCTGTGACTGTTCTCTGACCTGTTGGGACATTGTTTATCTGATACTGTCCTTGAGAATTAGTTTGAGCTGATAGACTAGTACCTTCGACTGAAACAGTTACCCCTTCGATAGGTTGACCAGTGATACTACTTTTTACTGTACCTGCTATAGTTCCAAAAGCCTGGATAGTTACACTTATCACTGGACTTTCTCCAACATTCCCTGCATTATCATATGCCTTTGCCTGGATAGAATGCTGGGTACCAGAAGTAAGTGGGTCTGTATTCCAGCTGTAACTATACGGACTTGATGTATCTTCTCCTACTTTACTGCCATCTATATAGAACTCTACCTTGGCTATTCCACTTGGAGCTTTAGTCTTCTTACTTCTTTCTGTTACTTGAGCCTGAATGGTAACGGTCCCTGAGACAGTCTGTCCATTTTGAGGATTTGTAATCGTCACTTGTGGAGCCTGCGTATCTCCTATAGTTACTGTTATCTGAGGACTTTCTCCAACATTCCCAGCATTATCATAAGCCTTAGCCTGAATTGTATGGGTTGAGCCATAAGTAAGTGTATCTGTATTCCAGCTATATTCATAAGGACTAGAGGTATCTTCTCCTACTTTACTGCCATCTATATAGAACTCTACCTTGGCTATTCCACTTGGAGCTTTAGTCTTCTTACTTCTTTCTGTTACTTGAGCCTGAATGGTAACAGTCCCTGATACTGTCTGTCCATTTTGAGGATTTGTAATCGTCACTTGTGGAGCCTGTGTATCTCCTATAGTTACTGTTATCTGAGGGCTTTCCCCTATATTCCCAGCATTGTCATAAGCCTTTGCCTGAATTGTATGGGTTGAGCCAAAAGTAAGTGTATCTGTATTCCAGTTATACTCATAAGGGCTAGAGGTATCTTCTCCTTTCTTTTGTCCATCTATGTAGAATTCTACCTTGGCTACACCTACATTATCAGTGGCGGTTGCCTTTACTGTAACTGCGCCAGATACTGTAGAGTTATTTGCTGGGGATGTAATTATTACATTTGGTTTTGTAGTATCCCCAGTAACTCCACCTCCTCCACATCCTGTGCATCCCGATTGCCCCATTATAAACAAACCTAGTATTACAAGCAGTGCTATGAGCTTTAAGTATTTCTTCATAAACATTCACCTCCTAAAAAATATATCACATAATAGATAAGCGAAAGATAAAATTTTTAACACTTCTACCTCCACAATCCAGATACCTCTTTATCAACTTTTTTATAAATACTCAAGTAAAGTGTATCTACCTAAACGTCCCTTCCCCCCATAATCACCTTTCTAAAAGAAGCTCTTATCTTTAGAGAGATACTACAGCAGTTTAAAATTTCCATCCAAGTCCTAGACTTACACCACTGGCTACTCCTGCTAAGATTGTTTTTGCCTCTAAAAAGAGGTTAGCAAGGCTATATCGTGCTAAGATTTGAAATCCCACCTCCGCATCAGAGTAAGATATGTCTGGTGTTAAAAGGGAAAGAATGTAATATCCTAAACCTGCTCCAATAGCAAAGTCTTTCTTAGAGGTAAGGTAATAAAGCCCATTGAAGTCAACATCCATGCCAAGCTCATAGTCAGTCCCATTTACTTGGGAAGTATATAAATTCCACCCTCCCAGCACCTCAAGATTAATGAGGGGAATCGGCATAGAGTCACCGAACCCTATTGTAATGAATGGACTTTCCCAAATGTTATTACTAGGTATGAAAAGACCCAACTTTACTCTTGATGGCTTTAGATTTTCAACTATAAAGTGAAATAGATCCATCCCTATTTCGATACCTTCCTCTTGAGCAAAAACAATTGTCGGGACTATCATTATCATTCCTATAAGTAAAATACACACTACAAACTTCCACATACTCATCTCCTCCTTAATATTTTTTAATAAATTACTAATACCAATATATAGTAACCAGTAATGAGTGGCAGGTTAAATACTGCTTACCAATCACCCATCACTAGTTATTTAAGTCATTTATCTTTCTCCTACGGTCCTCATAAAGAAAATCGATCATCTGCTAGCTTATTTGTAATATTAGTCTGGTTAGACCCATCTGAATTCATTACATAAGTTTCATAGTTTCCATTACTAATAGTATACTTCCACCCCTCTATTCTGAAGTATCTGGATATTGTTCATATCGTCAGAGCCTGGAGTAAGGTCCAAAAGATTATTTTCTAGCCAAACGATATCTCCTTGTCCTAACCCAGTATTACTGACTAATGGGCTGATATCGCTTATCTGGTTAGAATCAAGGTCCAAACTTTGCAGTTTGGTAAGGTTAGCTAATGAACTAATGTTACTTATTTGGTTTCCAATAAGGCCCAGCCCTTGCAAGTTAGTGAGGTTAGCTAATGGACTAATGTCACTTATTTGATTTCCAATAAGGCCCAGCCATTGCAAGTTAGTGAGGTTAGCTAATGGACTAATATCTCTTATTTGGTTTGCACTAAGGGCCAAACCTTGCAAGTTAGTGAGGTTAACTAATGGACTAATGTCACTTATTTGATTTCTTTCAAGACCTAACCATAGCAAGTTAGTAAGGCTACCTAGAGGTCTAATATTACTTATTCTATTATACGTAAGGTCCAAATATTGCAAGTTAGTGAGGTTAGCTAGTGGACTAATATCACTTATCTGATTATACATAAGATACAGCCATTGGAGTTTAGTGAGGTTAGCTAATGGGCTGATGTCACTTATCTGATTATACCCAAGGCTCAAGTTTTGCAGGTTGATTGCGTATTCGAGGCCAGATAGGTTCTGTATACCCCTATTACTGGCATCTAAATCTGCCAATCTTGCCATATCTGCTCTTGTAATAGGTTGCCCTGCAGGTATCCCTAGAGCGCTCCGCACCGCTTGTTCAAGATTAGGGTCAGCAAATGTTACTACATCTGGTGACGAGCTTTGAAGTTGAAAATCCACTGTGGTAGTCTGTCCAGCTACTATATTCACTGCCTTACTCTGGCTATTGTAACCAGCCTTAGATGCAGTAACTGTCTTATTGCCAGCAGAAACATTTGATATCTGATAATAACCTTGAGAATTAGTTTGAGTTTGCAAACTAGTTCCTTCGACAGAGACAGTTGCACTCGCTATAGGTTGATTGTTGGTATCTTTTACAGTGCCTACTATAGTGCCTATCCATGGTTCTCCCGTTACTACTATTACTCTATCAAGAGGCGTAGCGGTAAAAAGTATATCTTTAGCTCTAAGGGTAATAGATCCTATTTTTGTCAATTTGTCTTTTAGGCAAAACACTATTCCAAATATCTTAAATACTTTCTTCACAGATTCTTGAGAAGCTTTCTTCCCTATCTCTTTTATTAAAAGCATTCCAGTATCCCTTACCATATCTATAACTAAACTATGAATCTCATCTTGAGAAATGCTACCAGAAATTACAGCTAACACAGAACTACTATACTTATCGTATATTTCTTTAGATACATCTCTGATAATATCTCTTAAGTATTCTAAGACTTCCCCTTTAATACAGAGAAGACTTGCAGCATCTAAGCCTCCTGCTATTACATTCCCTAAGAATGTATAGCAATGGAAAGTAAAAGGAACAATGTCCCCCGTATCTATACTTCCCCTTAGATAACCGAAATCTTCCTGTAGATTGTCCCACTTTGTTAAAGCATAACCTCCTGAATATAAATTTACCTCGTATACTTTATTATTCTCTACTTTGACTCCATAGTCAGCAGGCATTATTCCCTCAAATATACTTTCTACAGTAGAAAAACGCTCTGCTATACTATTGGATGGTAGACTAAGTAATACTCTTAGCCCTTGTTGCTTCAATTTAAATACACTCCAAGGAGTACAGTCTTTAAGGAAATCAAGACTTTGGAATTGGCTAGAATCTAATTCTCTTATATGTACAATGTAATCTACCCCTACTCCCCAAAATCCTTGTTTTAGGCTTGGAGTTATTTTGGAATTTAAATAGTGTACCTCTGTTAAATCAAGATCTCCTAACTCGATATATCCTCCCCCTTCAGGATATCTTTTAATTTTTATATCTTTATTAGTAGTTGGGATAAAGTTCGATTTAACCTCTTTATATTCAGAAGGCAAAGAGTTATAGACAGAATCTATTGCTTCATTATACGCACTGGTAAAAGCAGGTTCATTATAGGGGTCAGGAGAATTAGCTACCTGTTCAATAACACTAGCTAGGGCAGTTACCTTTGGATTATTAGAAATTATAGGCATTACAATATTTATTTTTTCAGTATCAGTAGTAGCAAAAAGCGGATTTAAAAGAACCAATGCTTCAGCTGTAGTTTGAGAGTTAATAAGTAATTCAGATCCCGATAACTGCTTCTTTGATTTTTGTAAGTTTTTCTTAGACATCCCTCGAGGAGTTAATAACCCTGTATTAATAGAGAAGAGGGCAAAATCTTTTCTCTTCGATACTGCAGCAGTAATCTCAGGGGAGTCTACTCGAATAGGTATAGAAAAAGTACCATCTTCGTTAACTTCAGAGCTTCCCTGACTATTTACAACCTCAAAATCTGTTGTTTGAATCCCTTGTGGGGTTTCTACTATTCCTGTAACTGTACCAACCTCTCCTATAGTTACAGTTACTACTGGACTTTCTCCTACATTCCCAGCATTATCATAAGCTTTTGCCTGGATAGTATGTGTAGAATTATACTGAAGGTTATCTGTATTCCAGTTATACTCGTAAGGGCTAGAGGTATCTTCTCCTACTTTATTGTTGTCTATATAGAACTCTACCTTTACTACGCCTACATTGTCAGTGGCGGTTGCATTTATCAAAACTATACCGGAAACCGTAGAGTTATTTGCTGGAGATGAGATGATTACATTTGGTTTTGTAGTATCTCCCCCCGGACACCCTTGGCATCCATTTAATCCCATTACAAATAAAGCAAGGATTATAAAAAAAATTATTAATCTAAATAACTTTTTCATACCCTTTTACCTCCTAAAAATTAAAACATATAGAAAGTTCGTTTCTTTTCGTTGTCTATCCTCTTCTTACCTAATTAAGGTGAGGTAGAAACAGAAAACTCTCTTAGATAAGAGATAGATTCAGCCTGTCCTCCCAAATCTGAATACCATTTATCAGCTTCTACAATCCATCCATAAGTTTTCCCTGACTCTAAAATAGGAGCAGGTGAAGGGTCTCCTCCAGTTCCGTAAGTAATAGAAGTAGTAGAGGCATCTATATTCCAATTTTCCCATACCCACTCCCACCATTCCCATTCAGTCTTTTTCAAAATTCGGATGTAGTAGCTATCTGCACCTGGCACAGGGTTCCAGCTAAAAATAGGTGTAGGTCCAACAGTTGCACCATTAGGAGGAGAGCTTAAAATACAAGGTTCAAGGGGTTTTGTCCTTATAGTCCCCTGTAGAGGGCTTTCCCCATTATCATTCCATGAAGAATAGGTGTAGTATTTACTGGAGACTCCAGGAGTGATCGAAGGGTCGAGGTCGAGAGTTTCTGCATAAAACCAATCGCCATAACTATTAAGTAATATACTGTCTATAAGTGTAAAAGGACCAGAAGGGTTATCACTTTTATAGAAACGAACTCCTTTAACCCCTATATTAGAAATATCAGTAGAGCTTGGAGATATCTGAACTTCTAACCGAATGAATGACCTATAGCCTGTAGAATCTCTTGTAAGGATAGGCAAAGAATTAGGATTAAATTCTAGTTTCCTGTCTTTATTAGGATTGAATTTTAGACTTCTTACATCTACCTCGCTAGGAATAGTATATGCTGCTACCCACATCCCAAAAGACGGCTCGGCAATTGTGTGTCCACTCCCAGTAGTAAGATTGAAGTTTTGTGTCTTTGTCTCACCTAAATTTACTGTCACACTAGTACTAGCATCATTAAATGTCTCTTTACTCACGGTCACTGTATAAGTTCCAAATGGGACTCCGAGTTCGTATCTACCACTCTCATCAGTTAGGGTACTATATGTTCTGCCGCTACCTGTAGCAGTAACAGTAGCCTTGTAAATGAGAGTATTGGAGATACTTCCATACACGACTCCAGAAATCTTACCAAAAACTACACTTTCTATACCATCTCCACATCCTGGGCATCCAGCCTGCCCCATTACAAATAAACCAAGAACTATAAAAAGCACTAACAGCCTTGAGTATTTCTTCACTTTAATCACCTCCAAAAAATTATTAAGATTTTCGGAAACTCTCAAACCTCTTCTAATCTCAACTTTCTAGATAGCAAACTTACTCTTCACCCCCACTGTTTAAACCCCTCTAAGACTACCATCTGAATTCTACCTTCGTCAGGTTAACTCGACTAAATTGCCTCTCAAACCATTAAGACTACCATATCTTTTCCTCTCTAGGTATCACTCCCTTCCTTTCCCCTATCTTCTAGTAGAGATTATAGTTTGTTTATTTAGGCTGTCAATAATACTTGAAAAGATAAAGTATACAATTTTTATCAGTAATAAAGCTTCAGAGATGTTTTAGTAAATCTTCTATTCGTATAGCTTTTAAATCTTACCCCTAAAATCCTAACTATTGCGAATAAAAGAGATAAATGCATTCGTATAATGTATATTAT
>Ga0315282_10009360_pt1 | contig 15585 bp, 9 predicted proteins | sample YL17G07_20_MG_FD_203693 | JGI IMG/M metagenome (GOLD analysis project Ga0315282, IMG submission 203693) | Sediment microbial communities from Yellowstone Lake, YNP, Wyoming, USA - YL17G07_20 | ecosystem: Environmental > Aquatic > Freshwater > Lake > Sediment | place: USA: Wyoming | collected...
TGCCCCCCAAGAGTTCTGCTGCTGGGAATTGCCCCTGAATCTATCCAGCGGCGAATAGTCTCGGTTGTCACCTGGCAGTATTCTGCCATTTCTGAAATACTAATGACGCGTTTCATCTCTTTGGTACTCCTTCCTGATCTTTAAATCCTGCATTTAAGATTATCAATTATAAAAAGAACGCCATTAATTGGAGGTTGTTAATAACATGTATGTTGATCATATGCAATAAAATTTTTTAATTTTTAAATAAAAAGTTATCTGAATAAGTATTTCTATACTTTCTTCAGAATATTATATCTTTTGAACCCTCTTGCATGGCTTATGTACTTGATTTAAAAGATTTTTCTAAAAGCGACACACCGCTTATTTTATTATCAATTAATTTAACGGTTATTACAAAAATACCGAATAATATATTTTATTGGTCCAAAACGAGTCAAATATTTTGTGATAAGCCTTACATTTCTAGCTCAAAAATCATTGCATCCATGCCCTGTATTATCATCTCTTCATCATTTCAAAACACAAAATATATTTCAGATGATTTATTTAATTTGAATCATCCCATCAACATTCAGAACAAAAATTTTTGACTGCTTAATACGAACCAATAGAGATTATCAGAATAGATTTCCCATTTGATTATACTGATTGTCTAATATCTTCCCTTGACTGATCTTTATTTTCTCTGATAGAAAAATTCTCTCCATACTGATAGGATTGAAAAATGAATATTGATAAATCCGTAAGGACGTTGATATCAGATGATTCATTATCTCTCCATTACATTTCTTGTATCCCCGATACTCCAAAAGGAATGTTTGTCTTAGTTCACGGTCTTGGTGAGCACTCAGGCAGATATGAAGAGCTTTTCCAGGTCGCCTGCGATATGCATCTGGCCGTATTTGCAATGGATCTGCGAGGACATGGAAGATCTGAGGGATTACGCGGCCATATGGATTATTTTGACCAAGTTTTAAGTGATCTTGACATGTTGGTGGTCGAATCCCACAAGCAGATTCAGAAAGGACCATTGTTTTTATTAGGCCATTCATTGGGCGGCCTTATCGCAATAAATTATGCGTTGGTCTATCCGGATAAGATTTCGGGCTTGATCGTGGTTTCACCCGCATTGAAATTGGCCGTAAAGGTGCCTGCGTATAAAACCAAACTCGGCGAATTGGCGTCTAATTTTTTGCCTCGGTTTTCAATGGGAAATGAAATAGACCCCAATCTGTTGTCTCACGATAAAGATGTTGTGAAAAACTATATTAATGATCCCCTTGTCCACGCTCGTATCAGCGCGCGGATGTACACCGAAATGACGGCAGCCATGGATCGCGCCACCGTGAATGCTCCGCATCTTACTATTCCGTGTTTAATCGTTCACGGAACCGCCGATAAGATTGTATCTATTGATGGAAGCAAAACATTTTTCGCCAATGCCGGATCTCCCGACAAAAAATCCATTTGGTATGACGGCATGTATCACGAATGCCTTCATGAAACCCAGAGAAAAAAAGTTTTTGATGACCTTCGCGCATGGATGAACAGCCATATCGCTTGATATCCTAAATTCAGTCTCCTTCTTTTTTGGGTTCTGGAGACTTTAATGTCCATTACAGATATTATCCGGCACCAAGCAATCAAAAGACCCGAAAATATTTTTATTTATTTTGCGGATGAAGCCATATCCTTCAAAACTCTTGAAAACCTTACCAACAAAATAGCAAACGGCCTTATCCAGCGCGGTTTTTCAAGCGGCAAAACGGCCGCTGTATTAATGGGAAACCGGCCCGAGGCCGTCCTTTCTTTTTTGGCTGTGACCAAGATGGGCGGCATAGCGGTTCCGATCAATCCATCGCTGAAAGAATACGAGATAGGCTACATTCTGAATAACAGCCAGGCAGAAGTGCTGATCACCATTCGTCAATATTTGCCTCTCATTCAGTTATTAAAACCTCAATGCCCGTTCTTGAGGCGAATATACATGATCGGCGGAAAAACGCCGGAAGGAATGATCTCGTTTGAAGAGCTGATCCAGGCATCGGGATCCCCTCCCGTTTCCGTTGCAAAAGATGCAAATCCGGCAAGCATCATCTACACCCAAGGCGTCATGGGCAGGCCCAGGGGCGCGGTCCTGACCCATCAGAATTATCAGATCAATGCGGCGCAAATCATCCGGGCACTTCATATGGATTACGAAGACGTGGTGATGGCCGTTCTGCCCCTTTCTCATGTATTGGCGCAAGTGCTTACCATGTTCACTCCTTTGTACGCCGGGGCCGCCGTTGTATTAATGCGCGGGTTTTCGCCGTACAATTTTCTTCCAGCCCTCTCTCAACATAAGGTTACATGCTTTGTCGGGGTGCCGACGATATTCGCCATTCTCAACAATCTGCCGGAAATCGCTATGTACGATTTAAGCTCTCTTCGCCTTTGCGTTTGTGGCGCGGCGCCTCTTTCTGTCGATATCATAGAAGCGTTCGAACGTCGCTACCAGACCAGCATACTGGAAGGCTACGGCCTCACGGAGGCCACCTGCGCCGTAACCATCAACCCTATCAAAGGAAAGCGCAAGATCGGCTCCGTAGGCTATCCGCTGCATGGCATCGAAATTAAAATCGTGGATGTAAACAACAATCCGCTGGAGCCGGAGCAAGAGGGCGAAATCCTTATCCGCAGTCAAACCGTCATGAACGGCTATTTCAACGATCCGAACATGACATCAGAGGCCATCGATCCGGAGGGTTGGCTGCACACAGGCGATATCGGATATCTGGATGAAGACGGTTATCTTTGGATCAAAGGCCGAGCCAAAGAGATGATCATTCGCGGGGGTGAAAATATCTATCCGAGAGAAATCGAGGCCGTGTTGGAGAAAGAGCCGCGGGTGGATGAAGTTGCGGTCGTCGGCGTTCCCGATCCGATTTGGGGCGAACAAGTATGGGCGTTTATGGTCCTTAAAACCGACGCCACGGCTCAGGAAGAAGAAATCAAAGAATTTTGCCGCATTCATCTGGCGGATTTCAAATGCCCTCAGGTGATCAAATTCGTCGCCAGCCTTCCTAAAACGGCCACCGGAAAAGTTCGAAAAGCTTTGTTGGTTCAAACAGAACAATAGAAGTGCAATCCATCGAGACACGGTCAGCATTCGTTAAGGTCTGATCGCCGCAAATAGTAGAACAATCAGAATGGAATCATCAATTCGAGGCTTCCCGAATATTCGTCTTTGTAAATCCGGGAATTTTTGCCTGCCAAGGGAATCTCGGTGGAAAGCGCAAAACGAATTGGGATTCCTAATCTATAAATGGGTGCATATATGCGAAATAAAACAGATTGGCATTGCGAGGCCCCGAAAGAATCAAGCCCTTCCTTTCCGATATAGTGCATAAAAGCGGCGCTGTCCGAATTTATAAGCGGTTGATCTGCCCAAGAAAACCCATATCCCATGGTAAAAAGAACGTAACGCATATCAAAAAAAATCGAGGCTCGGCTGTCCAAGCTCGAGCCAAACACCACGTGATACTCTCCATTCAAGCCGGACATATCCTGAAAATCTGCTGTATAATAACCATCGCGGCTCAACAATCTGACAAAATCGGAATTTGGTTTCAAGAATTTCGGGTACATCCGAGCGCTTTGAAAGTAATAAGCGTAATCGACCTCCACAGCGAACCCAAGCAATCGCGCCTTCCCTGGCATCCTGACATCCACGGCATGGGAAATGCCTGGAGCAAAAGCTCCTTTGCCCTCATCGATTTGCGGCCCTAATCCATACATGAGGGCTTCGTTCGGGTCCGCCAATCGGCCGGTTGGAAAAATCATACGGCCTATTGTCGAAAGCGAAACATATTCATTTCTAAAATAGTTCCAAGCGACACCGCTCTGAATATCTCCCAGGTCATATGTGGTGGTTTTGTAATATGTCTCCGGTTTTGGCCTGCCCAACAATTCAAGAATTCCCCAAAGATCGTCTTGAGAAGTAATCTGATAGCCACCCGGGGTTTTGGAATAGAATTTTGGGTGAAGCCAAATTTCTTCCCACCGAAAAGGAACTTCCAGAAAAAAGCATAATGAATCTGTGAACCCATAACTCACCTTGGTACTCACTTCGTTTCCATGGCCTTTGGCGTTGAGCTTGAGATCGCTATATCGTCCATTCACTTCAAACGGATTGGGGACTCTCATTGAAGGGACCAAATCATCAGCCTTGCCTTTGGAATTATAACGAGAATCAAAGCGAAAAAAGGTGTAGTCGACATTTAATCCCAGCACACCTCGGGGTACGCGCCAAGTGGAAACTCCCCACATCGTCCGATCCATCTCGGAGATTTGCTTTGTCCTCGCTAGAAAGTAATTTCCATAATCCGAAAAAAACTTTTTCGACCCGCCGTAAGAGTCCGAATAAATATCGACGTCGTTCGTAGATCCCGATGATTTCTCGGCAGACTGATCCTTCGAAGATTCTTCGGCAAGCGCCGGACAATAAGACATGAATGCAATACAGAAAATTAAAGCCGCAATTATTCCGGCCGGCAAAACCGACCGTATTCGCTCTGAAGATGTCTTTTGATTTCCGATGCCTGTCACAATAAATTCAAGACTGCGTCGATTAAAGCCAAAAGATCTTTAAGCTCGTACAACAGCGGCCGTATTCCGTCCGGTCCCGGATCGTGCAGAGGAGCTGCTAAATCGATCTCGTGAATCCCGAAAGTCGCCAAGATGTTCACAACGATATCCACCCAATGCAGATCGAAGTAGTCGAAAAGCGGCAGAAGCGAATCAAACTGGAACGGCTCTCCATCATAAAAATTCGTTTGGAGCCCCAAGAAAATCTGCTGCAAGGCATTCGCAAGCCCATAATCCAATTCGCCTACGCCGGGAATCACCATCGACTCGTCCACATCCCAGAACTGATTGTAATTTGAATCGATGTAGTGAATCGGCCGAACCCACTGGTTCACATCCACATCGTCTTTCAACGATTGCACGACATCTGCCAGTTCGCCGAACATAAGACCGATATTCTTGCTTGCATCCTGCACGCGCCTTTGATCGGCGAGGGCTCCGAAATCCCGATAAATCGGATCGTTCAACAGATCATTCAGAATGCCCTCGACATCCTGTAGGATCGATTGGATCGCATCGATGTCTTCATCCGTCAGTTCATTGAAATTCATATTTTGAATAACGCTTAAATCCAGATCAATGTTGTTGATATATGTAATGGAAAAATTGAGATTCAGCCCCAAGATCAAGTTGATCGCTCCGCTGAACAACTGGCCTATGGAGTTGACAAAATGAACCTCCGTCATGTCGTTCACGCCCGACAGCGAAGGCTGAAAGAGCAAATTGAAAAATGTGAATGAGAATGGGTCGATGTAAAACTGAAAATTTCTATGCTGTTCTAGATCGCGTGCTTTGGAGAACATTTCATGCGCGATGCTTGCGGTAAAACCCTTCACGGTTTCCTGGATGGTGCTCCCATAATTCGGGAAACAAACCGGACTTACCGCATCGCAGGAGCCTTGCACATTTAAAAAGCAATCTATCTGTGTGGATGCATACAGACTGGGACAAGCTTTGACGCAATCGTTAAGTGTAAAATCCGTTTGCTGAAGATAGCCGCAATCCTGCGTCTTTCGACAAAACTCTTCACATTGGCCTTCGGTAGGCGGATACGTTCCCTTAAAGCACAATTTCATCTCTTCGCAAGTTCCGCTTTCCTGAAGACAATCAACGGCGGACGAATCAAACGGCAGCGAATAGGATGAAACGCATTCATAGTAAGTCATGTTATAAAGCGAAAGAAGATCGCATTGATCCAATAGCTGGCATATGCGGCTCGTGGATTCGGGGCTCAAATGGGAGGCCGAGGTCGAAGGAGCGATCAACTCGGTGATCATATTAAACGTGTTTGCGATTTGCAGAACATCGGCCAGGCAGATGCCGTATTCCCCATCCAGATTTGTGCTGTCTCGGTTTAGAACTTCCGTAAATACAAGAAATGCTTCAACACCTTTATCCTGCGAAAGCAAGGACTTGCCCTCGTCGATCAGGTCTTCCACCGAGGGTTTTTTCGGCCCATTTCCGCAACCCAAAAAGGCTGATAAAAAACATAACAATATTGCAGTGATAGCAATTTGCATGAGCACTTTTTTCATTTCAGGCCTCCGCATGCCTGTGAAACTTCGAAACATCTCTTCGTATAAAGTCCGTAAATCTTTCTATTTTCGCTTATGAACTATATCCATGTTGACGAAAACAAGTCAACCAAATCGCATCGGATAATCCCAAAGCTTTTTCGTCCTGAATTTCGTGTGATATAATCAATTTATTAAACCTCAGAATCTAAGGAAAAAATAATGAAGAGGAAAATCCATATTATAATTGGTTTTATTGTCGTTTTCGCCAAGGATCATTCAGCTTGTGGAAGCGCCGCCGAAAAACGTACGGGCGTCCGGCGGACGCCCTGATTTTGGGGCGACCGCCGGTCGCCCGTATAAAGCCATCGCATTCCCTTGCATCATATCATCGGCGAAAACGACAAGAAAAAGCGAGAAATGAAGCACAGATTATTAGAATTCCTTATACTACTTCGCTATCAATGCTCGTACTACGTAACGAAGTTACTTTGTAGAGTAGTAATGGAGTTACTCGTGCTTCGCAGAGTAGCAGGGGTCGCTTCTCGATAGCTACGTAGTATTGTACTTATACTTCGTAGCCATCTAACATAGTTCTATGGTTGATGGCGAAGTAGTATTAATACTTCTCGAACAATCTCCCCCACGTGGTTTCTTTAAGCCATTTTTTAACGCGGCGGATTCCCTTAAACGGATACCAGATGTAATCGTGGAAGAAATAAGATCCTAAAACAAAGAAATATACAAGCGGCGTATGGAAAAAGAACTGCTGGAATTTTTTCAATGGTCCCCACCAGAAGTGTTTTACAAAGCCGGTTGCGGCGTTGTGGCCCACGGTAAAGTGGAAGTCGACGTTCGAGACATCCTCGCCCACCACCTCGATTTCACGCGGATCGCCTACGCCGTAACCTTTTTCGTGGCAAATCCGGATACAGGGAATGCTTAAAGGATCGAAGCCCATCATTTTGGCTGCGATGGCATCGATGGCCACCGGATCTCCGCTCGCCATAATGTAATCCGTTATCACCGGCCACATGGTGCGCGGCCCGGGCCCGTTTCCGGCAGTTGTGGCATCCATGACGTTGAACATCCCCGCGTGGATCTCGCGCTGGATCATGAGCAGATCGGCCAGCGTCTCATGAATCCATGTGTGCGTGTAATGTCGCCGCGTGTTGAGCAGGCCGCCGAATGCGTTTTTCAATGCTCCGGTGTATTGCGTGTACACATGGCATTTCATGGTCGGCAGATGCACGATGTTTTTTCCGAAAAAGAAGTCGGGCAGATAGATTCCTTCCGGATATATTTTGTGCAATACCAGGGTCTGGCCTTTGGGCTCGTAGCGAATCCACTTCATGTCTTGCTCGCGGAAGTTATACAGAACCGGGATGTTGTATTTCTTGAACACCGGAACGAATTTGTTAAGCCGCTCTCCTTTGAAAGCATTGATCACAACCGTCTCGTTCTGCACGCATACCTGATTTTCGTAGCCTTGATTTTTCAAGCTCAAATAAACGCCTTCCAGTTGCCAGGGCGTGGTATTTGCGCCGGGATATAAAAAGTGCCAAGAAATGTTATCTTTGAGGATGGTGATCGCGGATTTATCCAGGAAAATATCGGCCTCTGCAAGCCGCAATAATTTATCGTAATCTTCGAGCACGGTTTCGGGCTTTGCTTTCAAAACCGCAACCTTGGCGCGAGCAGTCATGCGATCCTCCTAAATATGCCTACAATACTCTTTCTTCAGATCAAAAGTGTATAGATCATTTGACCGATATGCGCAATCGGCATGTGAACAAAACGAATTATTGGTGGATATGATTACACATCGCTCCAATGCGATATTCGTCGTGCGAATCCACGCCTTGCCCATATTCGATTTATCATGTAGAAGAATGCGGCTGAAACAAGGGCATTGTTGTGAAATAACATTTTTTTTGCGACAGGATGATATGACAATGAAAGGAAACCCCACCGCTTTCTTGTTTTTAATTCAATGCATAATCGCAATATTTGTAATCCTCAATCCGTTCGGGAATATCCCGCTCGTGCTTTCCTTCACCTCAGGCTCAGACAGATCAAGGCGCAATCATGTGATCTTGCGTTCTTCCATAACGGCGTTGATCATCCTCTTTATATTTGCGCTGATCGGCCAGTTTCTATTCAATCTGTTTCACATCACTATCGGCGCGTTTCGCATTGCCGGCGGAATCCTTTTGTTCACGATCAGCCTCTCTATGCTGTACGGCGAACGCTCCAAAGCCAAAATCACTTCCGATGAAGTGGCCGAAGCAACCACAAAAGAAGATGTGGCCGTTACGCCGCTCGGCATCCCGCTGATGGCAGGCCCCGGCGCGATCGCCACTGTCATCAGCTTAATGGATCAGGCGCATCATTGGTGGCCGGACAAAATTTTGGTGCTCTTCTCAATCCCGCTTGCCGTTATCGTGGGATATTATGTGCTCCGCTTGGGATCGCCGATCATGACCTTGGTGGGCGAATCCGGGCTTCGGGTAACGACCCGCATCATGGGTTTGATTCTGGCCGTAATCGCCGTGCAATTCGTCATCAACGGCGTCCACGATGCATTGCCCCAAATCTTGCATCGATGAATCGGGATAATCTGCGCGAAAAACAATTCATTAAAAAATTTGACGAAGAAGAGGGCATTGCTTGCGGATCAATGTCCCAAGTCGAATCCTTTTTCTTTAAAAATCCGCACGCAAGCTTTAGCGACTGTCGGATCGTACAATATTCCCATTTTCTTTGTGATCTCTTCCAAAGCCGGGTCAATACCGAGCGCAGGTCGATAAGGCCGGTGCGAGGCCATGGCTTCTACAACATCGGCTACTGCCAGGATTTTTGCCTCTAAAAGGATCTCATTGCTTTTAAGGCCCGAAGGATAGCCTATCCCGTTAATCCGTTCATGATGCTGCAAAATGATCTTTGCAACAGGCCATGGAAAATCAATCGGATGAAGGATCTCATACCCCACCAACGGATGGGCTTTAAAGAGCCCGAACTCGGCCTCGGTGAGCTTGCCCGGCTTGTTTAAAATATCCGAAGGAACATATATCTTGCCTATGTCGTGCAATATTCCGGCGACTTTAATGCCCTCAATCTGATTGTCCGTAAGGTGCAACTCTTTTGCAATTTCAATCGCAAGGTAGGCTACTCGTCTTTGATGACCGGCGGTGTACGGATCTCTTCTTTCAGCCGTAACAGAAAGAGCGTCGACCGTTTGATACAAAGTGTTTCTTAATTTCTCAAAGCTTTCCTCAAGCTGCTTGGCGGTCATTTTCCGTTCGGTGATATCGTGCATGGTGACTACCGCTCCGAATCTCTGGCCGCAAGAATCCGTCAGTTGCCCTCCGGTCACCATAAAATATTGCTGCTTGTTTTCGCCGGATTTGACCCATATTTCTTGGTTATCGATCTTTTCGCCACGCAAAACTCGGGAAAGCGGCGTTTGATCTTTTGATATCGACTTGTCGCCGTTTGCCAAATAGATCCGATTCCCCGATGTCAGTTCATCCAAGGAATTGGGGGGATGATCCAATTTGTGCGCATCCATTGCAGCGCGATTAAACAGCGTGACTTTGCCTTGCGGATCACATGCAATGACGCCATCAGACATTTGATCCAATACGGATAAAAGGAACATCCGATCCTGTCCCTGTTCTTTTTTGCTTTGCATGGCTTCATTTTCCAGTTGTTTCTTTTCTGTCAGGTCTTCGATGACAAGCAGCAAATAATTTTCCCTTTTTTCTTTTCCCAGTGTGATTGCACACATGTGATGGCGCAAATGCCGGCGACGGCCATAGAGATCGGTCGTTTCAAGATGGATCCCGTATTGGGTCTTGCGCGTATTAAAGGCCTCGATTGCATATTTTGTAATATCCTGAATCGGTAAAAAATTAAAAATGCATTGACCCAAGATATGGGCGGGTTTAATGGAAAACTCGTCATAAAATGTGCGATTGGCATAAACAACGATAAACTCTTTATTTACAACCAAGATCCAAGAGGGAACCTTTTCGAGTATCTTCTCGGCATAATCATGTAAAGTAAGCTCAATTTCTTTTTCGGGTAACGCGGTAGGCGCCTGTTGATTCGGCTTTTGATCAACTCTTTCAGCCGCTTTTTTATCAGTGGTTTTCGATTCAAGATAAATAAAGAATAAACAAGTAGCCACAATCACCAATGAACCAATTAATATTGCCCAAATATTATGGACATAAGAGACAATTATATTGGCCACAACCACAATAATAAAAAGGATTAAAAAGATTCTGAGCTTTTGACTCGTAGAATTTGAAAATGACACCAAGGCACCTCTTTTAATTAATCATTATACTATATTATTCGGATAAAAATAAAAACAAATGACATGGTTAATTCGGGAATTGCTTGAAATTCTCGATAAGAACAAACATTTTTGCATTAAATGAAATCGGCAAAGAAATATTACCCCTGTTCGTAACTTTTCAAAGCAACCATTAAAACAATTCGTCAATAAACTATTTGATGCCGTTGTTATTCCGAAAAAAAAATTCGCTCATTACTATTGGGTTAAAAATTCACTAATTTAGGAAAGAGAAATTATTTTAGGATAACGAATCCAAGAAATTATTATTACGACGCCAATGGCAAAACCCGATCCCATCATTACATAATTGACGGGAAATCGATCTACTAAAGCTCCAAGACCCAGCGACCCAAGAGGCATCATCCCCATTACTCCTATGGCATACAAGGCAAAAATGCGGCCGCGCATATCCGGGCGAGCCCGGCGTTGCAATAAAGTATTCACGCTGGCTATGGACAGCACCGACCCAAAACCAATGGCAATTACGCTGGGCACCGCCGTATATACACTCCGTGACAGGGCAACCCCAAACAGCCCCAAAATCATCAAAGCCACCCCGATCACTACTGATCTGCCGTTGGCGCCTTTCCCTTTTCTGATCACGATCAAAAGTCCGCCGCCCAATGCGCCGCTTCCGATGGAGCTCATCATGGCGGCGTACCCGCCGGCACTAAGCCCGAGCATGCGATTGGCCACCAAGGGCATTAAACCCATCCATGCCATACCTAAAAGGGACGACGCTGCAATCAACAGCAGCAGCGACGTTATGGCGGGCTCTTCCATCACATATCCCCACAAGCCGCCTGCTTTTGAATTTTGTCGATCCTCGGTGCGCACCGAAACGCCGGTATTGTGAATTCGCGAGAGGGCATATATGGCTGCCAAAAAACTCGCCGCATTGATGGCGAAACAATGCCCCGCCGAATAACGCGCAAGAATAACGCCGGCAATGGATGGCCCTATCACCCTTGCGGTGTTAAATAAAATCGAGTTCAAGGCCACGGCATTGGCCACGATCTCCGGTCCCACCAGTTCCACAACCATGGACTGCCGCGTGGGTGCATCCAATGCCGAAACGATGCCTCCGCAGATCGCGATGACCATGATCATGTGCACTGTAACCACATGGGTCAAGGTCAGCGCGGCAAGCGCAATGGCAAGAACACAAAAGACGGAATTTGTAATCAAAAGCAGATTCCGCTTTGAAAATCTGTCCGCGAGATTTCCGCCGGCCAGAGACAATAAAATCATCGGGACGGCAGAGCAGAAGCTGATTAGCCCCAAATAGCTCCCGCTGGATGTGAGTTCATAAACCAACCAACCCTGGGCCACGATCTGCATCCAGGTGCCGATAATCGAAACGATATATCCGCTGAAATAATAGGCATAGGCCGGCACCCGCAAGGCGGGCAGATAACTCGCCCAGAACCCCACAGGCGCCTTGCTCTCTAACTCATACCCTTCCCATCCGCCTGTCGGATTTCGCTGCATCCGCATGAAGGTAAAGTGCACAAAAGAGGTTGTCAATGAGAATAATTAAAGGATAATCGCTTTGCGAACATTTGCTTGCGCATTATTTTTACCGCCTGATACAATCCGACGGATTTTCAGGCCGACAGACGGAGCGAAATGCCGAAACGATATATTGCCGATCTTCACATCCATTCGAAATATTCGAGGGCCACTAGCCCCAAGTGCGACCTGCCGCATCTGGCCAAATCTGCGGCAGCCAAGGGAATTCACGTGTTAGGCACGGGTGATTTCACTCATCCCGGATGGCGGAAGGAGATCACATCGCAACTCACCGAATCAAGCGAAGGCGCTTTTTCATTGCGGCCCGAGTTCGTTCTCCCCGGCACGCCGAGCGCAGCGGATATCCGGTTCGTCCTGACCTGCGAGATCAGCTCCATTTATCGCCAAAGCGACAGGGTCCGCAAAGTGCACAGCTTGGTATTTATGCCGGATGCCCCGGCAATGGATCGATTTGTCGCTGCGCTATCTAAAATGGGAAACCTGAACAGCGATGGCAGGCCGATTCTGGGGCTTTCTGCAAAGGATCTGCTTGAAACCGTGCTTAGTGCTGATGATCGCGCGTACCTGGTTCCGGCTCATGTATGGACGCCGTGGTTTTCAGTGCTCGGCAGCAAATCCGGCTTCGACAGCTTAGAAGAATGCTTCGGCGATTTAACATCGCATATCTTTGCCGCGGAGACAGGCTTAAGCTCCGATCCGGCCATGTGCCGCCGCTGCGAAATTCTTGACCGCTGCACTCTTATCTCCAACTCCGATGCGCATTCGCCGGAAAAGTTGGGGCGCGAGGCAAATATTTTTTTCGGCGAGCCGGCGTTTGCGGCGATACGACAAGCCATGATTCATCCGAGTCCGGACTCCTTTGGCGGCACAATCGAATTTTTTCCTGAAGAAGGAAAATACCACTTGGACGGCCACAGGGCGTGCGGCGTGCGACTGACTCCCAAAGAAACCCAAGCTCACAAAGGCATTTGTCCTGCGTGTGGTAAGCCTGTGACCATTGGCGTTCTGAATCGTGTCGAGGCTTTGGCTACAAGGGCGGTTGAGAGCAAAGCCGCAACAGCCCCGCCGTATTATTCGTTGATTCCTATAGAAGAATTGTGCGCTGAACTTGTGGGAACCGGCGTCGGAACGACAAAGGCGGATCAATTGGTTGAGCGCCTTCGAGTCAGGATCGGCCCGGATTTATATGTATTAATGGATGCGCCTCTGGCCGATATCGAGCGCGCCTGCGGTTCGCTTTTTGCCGAAGCGGTGCGTCGCGTGCGCGCAGGTGAAGTTCATCTGGAAGGCGGTTTTGACGGCGAATATGGCGTAGTGAGGGCATTCGCCGAGCGGGAAATCGAGAAGCTCATGGGCCAGATGACTTTGATCCGGACCGAATCAGGCCCTGCTCCACAGAAACAGCCTAAAGCGAAAAAGAAAGAGCCGAAGCCTGATCTTTTTGATGCGGTTCCTCAAAAAGATGCGCCAGTCACATATCCGCTTAAAAAGTTAGATCAGGAGCAATCAGATGCTGCATATGCGCAACCCGGCACTCTTCTTATAATTGCCGGACCCGGCGCCGGCAAAACCCGCACGCTGATCGAGCGCATCGCGCATCGCATTGAGAGCGGCGTTCCACCCGAAAATGTGCTGGCCATCACTTTCACGCGAAGGGCATCCGAAGAAATGGCGCAAAGGCTGGCGAAAAGGCTCGGAGATCGCAGCCGTTTCGCCACCGTGAGAACATTTCACGGATTCGCAAAAAGCCTGCTGGATGCTCATCGGGCCGAAATGGGCCGGCCTCCTCTTTTTGTACTGGACGAATATGACCGAAGTTCCATCATGCGGTGCCTTCCGGGTGTACCGGAAAAGATGCGAAGCCAAAGAAACGCCGTTGCTATGGAGCGAATGTGGCGCAAATGCATTCCTCTGGAAGAATGGCCGCCGGATTTGAAGGAGGCGTACAAAGCATATCGACTTCGCGCGGATGAAATGAATTGTATCGATCTGGGTGAGTTGGTTTTAGAGGCGGTGAGGATATTGGAATCTGAATCCGATGAAGTCCAGCGATGGTCTCATATGTTTCAATTTGCGGCTGTAGACGAAGGCCAGGACATGGATCCGGCTCAAGCCCGGCTTTTGGATCTTTTATGCCCGCCGGGCTCGGATCTCACCATTATCGGCGATCCGGACCAATCGATTTATTCCTTCCGCGGCGCAAATCCATCTTTATTTATGCGCTTTGCGGAAAGGCCGGATGCCCGAGTGATTCGACTGTCGACATCTTATAGACTCCACGGAATGCTTATCGGAGCCGTTTCCGGGATACTCGACAAAGATGAACCTTTGGCTCTTCGACCTGCTCCGGGACATGAAAGCGGTCCACGCGTATTGTCTTTTGCGGCCGCTACAGAACGCTCCGAAGCTGATTTGATCTGCCAGATTTCAGAGCGATTGATCGGCGGCCTTTCGCACCAGTCGCTCGACATCGGCCGCGCTTTGGGCTCGGATATTGAGGAGGTGGCCGGGTTTGCGGACATCGCTGTTTTGGTGCGCACCCATGCGCAGATTTCCGCAATAGCCGACGCAATGGATAAAGCGCAGCTTCCGTATCAGATCTGCGGTCAGGTGCCGCTCTCCAAACGAAAAGGCGCTGCCCAAGTCTTGTCTCTGATGGCGGCAGCCGTTCGTCCGGAGCAAGACAGCGCCCTTCTCGGATTGCTTGAAGATGAACCGGATGCCGCTTCCATTTTTCTGGCGGAAACAGCCGCCGAAATCAGCCTGCCCATGACAAAAGCCATAGCACAAGCGGCCGCAACGGCTCCCGATGCGGCTTCTCGACGCTCGCTTACGGCAATGCATCTGAATTTGGAGGCTATGGCGGCTGATGCCCCATTTATCTCTGCGTCCTCTGCGTTGAGAAAAGCCGCTTCGATCCTTTTTGGCGATCCTCCCCCGGAAGGAGAAGAGCGCGTAAACATCGCAAGGTTGATCTCCATTGCCGAAGAAAACCGCATGAATACCGATGAATTCCTCGATTTAATGAAGTTTGAATCTCCGGGTGATGATGTAGATGCGCGGGCCGAACGCATCTCGCTTCTTACCATGCATGCCGCCAAGGGGCTGGAATGGCCGGTGGTGTTTTTAGCCGGTTGCGACGAGGGCCTTTACTCCCACGTTGCCGTGAATGGCCCGAACATCGAGGAAGAAGCCCGCTTGATGTACGTTTCTATGACGCGCGCTAAACGCCTTTTGATCGTTTCTTGGCCTAAAACGAGAATCATCGGGGGCACTCGGGCAGTAAGAACGCCTTCGGTGTTTTTGAAGAGGATTCACTCACGATTTATTAAGATTTTTGAGCCTTCTGTAACGTCGTCTAAGCCCAAAGATCGCCAACTCGTGCTAATATAAGAAATATTAATGGGGAAATGAGGCTGTGTAAAAGTGAAATCGCCGACACATTTTCTAAAACATTAACCGGACAAACAAGGAAAACAGTAAGTATGAAACAGCGAACAATTTATATCGGAGTTGTTATCGTCGCTATGGCGGGGCTCA
>Ga0315282_10009362_pt1 | contig 15582 bp, 13 predicted proteins | sample YL17G07_20_MG_FD_203693 | JGI IMG/M metagenome (GOLD analysis project Ga0315282, IMG submission 203693) | Sediment microbial communities from Yellowstone Lake, YNP, Wyoming, USA - YL17G07_20 | ecosystem: Environmental > Aquatic > Freshwater > Lake > Sediment | place: USA: Wyoming | collected...
TTGGACATAAACGCAGCCACGGGATTGGCTATCTCCCGTTTCGCCTTGCACTTCAGACAATAGCCTTCCATACTGCAGAACACTCCCGTTTCTTAAAAGGATTTGTTATCGTCCAAAAGATTGAAATCAATCCGGGTTTCCAGGCAGGCGACCGATCCTATAGCAAATCGCCGATTTTCCGGACGTCCTGAGACTTTCCCCGTTGGCAGACGAGGATCGCATCGTCTGTTTCTACAATGATGATATCGTTCAATCCCACCGTCGCCAGGATGCGATGGGAATCCGTTTTGCGAATCACGGTAACGGATTGCGAACCGACATCGCGAACCCCTCCGGGTTTTTCCGCCTGCAGTTCCGGATGATCCCGGTAGAGCTCGACGAGTGCGTCCCAGCAGCCGATGTCGGTCCATCCCAAACCGCGCGCCGGCAAAACGGCCACCCGGTCCGATGGTTCCAATATCCCGTAATCAAGCGAAAGGTCCGGCAGGGTTTCCCATAGCTCCCGCAAAGCCTGACCCTTGTCTTCCTTCTGCAGCAACCCGGCCATCCGTTCCAACGCCCGGGCGATAACCGGCTGGCTTCGGCGGTACTCTTCTTCGATGATGTCCGACCGCCAAAAGAACATTCCGGAATTCCAAAAAAATCCGCCGCGGGAAATCATATCCTGCGCTTCTTCCGCCGTGGGCTTTTCCTTGAAGCGCCGCACGCGGAATGCGGGTAACCCGTCCACGGCGTCCAGCGGTTCGCCCTGTTCCACATATCCGTACCCGGTGGCCGGATGGGTCGGTTCGATTCCCAGCGTGACCAAATACCCCTTCTCCGCAAGCGACCGGGCGGCCTGCACCAGACTGCGGTACCGCTCCAGATCCGCAATGTAGTGGTCCGAAGGCAAGCAGGCCATAACGAACTTGGGAATGCGGGTTCGAAGCACGGCGAGCGCGTAGGCGATGGCCGGGGCGGTGTTGCGGGGACCCGGCTCGCATAAAAGATTCTCCTCCAAAACTCCGGCGGCAGACGATCGGATCGACGGAATCAGGTCCCCATTCGAAACGACGAATATATTTTCCGGCGGGACGAGCGCCTGCAAGCGGGCTGCGGTCAGTTGAAACAGCGACCGGCCGCCGAGGAGCGGCAGGAATTGCTTGGGCGACCCGGGCCGGGAGAGCGGCCACAACCGCGTGCCGCCGCCTCCGGCCATGAGAACCGCCAGCAGGGGAAGGGATTGTCCGTGTGCCGTTTTCATCTACTCCCGCTTTTCTCCCGAATACACCGTTCGCAGGGCGATGTACTGCATTCCTCCAACCGGTCGTACCATCCCCTTCAACTCCATCATCGCCAAAGCGCCCGAAACTTCTTCTACCGGCAAATTCACCTTGGCCCGCAGAAGATCGATGTGCAGCGGCTCCGAACTGAGCGCGTCGAGGATCTTGGCCTCCACCGGGCTATCCGGAATGGCCATCCGCATCTGGATGCTGGGAACGATCCGGTTCAAATCCAGGGCGCACAACAATTCATCCGGCGATATGGCCGGATGCGCTCCATTCGCGATCAACCGGTTGCATCCCCGGCTCGACTCGCTCAATACGCTCCCCGGGACCGCGAATACATCCCTTCCATAATCCGCCGCGTAGGACGCGGTAAGCAGCGCTCCGCTTTCCTCTCCCGCCTCCACCACGAGCGTGGCCACCGCCAGCCCGGCGATAATCCGGTTGCGAGGTGGAAAATTCACCGCATCGGGCGGAGTTCCCGGCGGATAATCGCTGATCAGCGCCCCGGATTCCTCGATCCTGCGCGCCAACCGCCCATGCTCGGGCGGATACACCACATCCACGCCGCAGCCGAACACCGCCAGGGTCCGTCCGTGGCGCTCAAGCGCCGCGTTGTGGGCCTCGGAGTCGATCCCCCGCGCCATGCCGCTGACCACGGTAATTCCGTTGGCAGCCAGCAGGGAGGCGAACATCCGGGTGACTTCACGCCCGTAAGCCGTCGTCTTGCGGGTTCCTACGACTGCCACCGCGAGATTATCCGCTTCCTGAAGCACACCGCGCACATACAGCACAGGGGGCGGGGTGGGGAGTTCTTTCAGCCGGAGCGGATACTCTGAATCCTCCCACAGGAGCGCCCGGATACCGCGCTCCGCGCACCGATTCATCAGGGATTCCGGATCGAGACGGATGCGATTGGATACAATCGCATCGGTTGTGCGTTCATCCAATCCGGCTTCCAAAAGGCCGCTTCGGGAAGCGCCCCAGGCTGATTGCAGATTCCCGAACGCCTTCAGCATCCGTTGCACCCGCGCGGAGCCGACCCCGCGGATGTGGTTGAAAGCGATCCAATAAGCTCGTTCTTCTGTTGTCATGCTTCCCCCTGATACGCAAAATTCGGGGGGAGAATACCACGAGCGCAACCTCGGGGTCAAGTTGGCCCGTTTTTAGGCTATTTAATGGGCTTTTCAGGCAGGTTGATTTGTAGCCTGCGTTTTCATACCCGGAATGCAATGGGAACTGAAATGAACGAATGCTCAGGACAAATCAAACCCCGCATTGATTCCGGGAGCGCCTACAAGCCTACGGAAACACCGCCGAGGCGGTGATTTTAAGGGATGGGGAAGCTTTGAATTTATAATATTCCCATGCGTGTTGCCATGCTTTCCTACCATACCTGCCCGCTGGCGGTTCTCGGCGGCAAGGACACGGGCGGGATGAACGTTTACGTCCGCGAATTGACCCGTTCCCTGGGCAAGGCGGGAATCCGCGTGGACGTTTTCACCCGTTCCCAGGATGAACATGTGCCGCATGTGGTCCACGATTTGGGCAACGGGAACCGCGTGATTCATATTGCAGCCGGGCCGGAAACCCCCTTGCCCAGGGATCAATGGTCCCGCTACGTTCCCGACTTCACCGAAGCGATCCAGGAATTCTGCTTCGGTCAGGACGCCTGCTACGATTTGGTCCACAGCCATTACTGGCTCTCCGGTCTGGCCGGGTTGACCCTGCAGCGGGAATGGAACATCCCATTGGTCCACATGTTTCACACCCTGGGGGAAATGAAAACGCGCCTGGGCGGGAGCTTGGAAGATCCGCTGCGCCGGCAAGCGGAGGAATCCATCCTCGGCGGAGCAACCCGCATCGTGGCCGCAACCCCCGCCGAACGGATGCAATTGCAATGGCTCTACCATGCGGACCTTCGCAAAATCGTCGTCATTCCCCCCGGCGTTGACACGGAGCTCTTTCATCCCATTCCCAGCGAGGTGGCGCGCGAACGGATCGGTCTTGCGCGGGATTCCCAGATGATTTTGTACGTCGGCCGGATCGAGCGCTTGAAGGGCGTGGAGACACTCCTACACGCCGCGGCCTTGCTGCAGCAACGCGGCCTGCTCGCCCCTTCCTGCCCGTGCGTGGCGGTGATCGGCGGAGATCCCGACAACCCGCAGGAGGAGATGCGGTACCTTCAGGAACTCCGGGATTCACTCCACGTCGAAAATGTCGTTTCTTTTTTGGGACGGCGGCCGCAAAACGAATTGCCGGATTATTATTCCGCCGCGCAAGCCGTGGTAATGCCCTCCCAATACGAATCCTTCGGCATGGTCGCGCTGGAAGCCATGGCCTGCGGAACTCCGGTGGTGGCATCCGGGGTGGGGGGATTGCTTTACCTGGTGCGCGATGGACAGACCGGGTTCCACATCCCGGATTCCGATCCGGCGGCGCTTGCCGAGAGTCTGCAAAGGCTGCTGACCGAACCGCATCTGCGCCATGAATTGGGGAGACACGCGGCCAACATGGCCCGCTCCTACTCCTGGGAGCGGATTACCGAACAGGTGATGACTCTCTATGAAAGTGTTCTGGCGGGGACGCTGGAAGCGGACGGAATCCCGGGCCACGCGCACTGATCGCGGTGGTCAACCCAGGAAGGAACCAGTGGATTGGTACAGAGTGCAGCGGTGCGAGAGGTAGGAAACCAACTCCAATAATTTATTCTCCCGCTCCCGTTTGTGCAGCGACAACCGCAACTCCTTCGCGCGATGCTGGTACTTGTCCAGAAGATCCTTCGCCACCAGCGGGTCCACCTTGACCCATCGGCTGATCCGATGCATCAGGAAGGGGTGGTGTTCCTTGATGAAATCCGCGGCCGGCAGGTAGTTCCGCAACAGACCGGACCGCAGGGGGGTTTTATGGAACAGTCTCCGCAAATCTCCATCCACATACCCCGTGGCTTCGCGGCGGTACCGGCGGATGTTGGCTTTGAGGAATTGCGCCAGGGTGTCCGTCATCTCCGAGATGGGTTCATCGAGCAAGGAAGGATCATTCTCCAGTTCCGGATCCGTCCGGCGCAATTCCCGCACCACCGAATCCACAAAATCCAATTTTCGCAATGCGCCCGGAAACCGGCGGTATTTGCGGCGCCAATTCCGCCGCGAAGTAAACCAGACGCAGAAGGTCTCCGCAAAATCGTCGTCGGGGTGCTTTTGGGCATAATGATCCCCGCTCGGATTGACGAAATCGCGACTCCACGGATTGGCCCGTTCCACATACCGGTTGGTCACCGGATAGGTGTGGAAAAAATGTCCGCGGACGTTAAAGGTGTCCCGGAAATCCTTCCGGCGGTACAGTTTATAGGCATAACAAAAGGCGTGTCCCGTCTCGTGCCGGAGGGTGGCAAGGATTTCCTCCGGACTGTAGGACCACCTTCGGAATTCTTTGTGCAGGTCACGGATCAAGGGATGGGTATCGTAAAAACCGACCGCGATATTCGTGGTTCCCTCCACCGTTCCATATCCGGTGGAGAGATAAAAATTGGGTTGGATGCGATCGAGTTTTACCCGTTTTAAATCTTCCCGGAGCAGGCCAATAGCCTCGCCGACGGGTCCATCATCGACGGAAATCGGCAGCCGGGAGAGAGGAGAAAGCAAAAACTCCAGTTTTGCGGTTTTGGGCCCGAACAGGAGATGTCGCGAACGGCGCACGGAAACACACCTGCAGAAAAAATTCCAGCGCGGCGGGAATGTTCCGGCGCACCGGTCACGGAAAACCAGGCGCCCCCGGAGGGACTCGAACCCCCAGCCTACTGATTCGAAGTCAGCCGCTCTATCCTTTGAGCTACGGGGGCAAATGCCAATTCTTGAAAAGAAACGGGATTGTCCGGTTTTTACCTGCGGATCGCGATCCCATTCCCGGACCAACGGGAAAATTATAACCCTCCAAGAGGGCATGTCAATTATCAGGATATCGGTAAAGAAATTGGTATTTTCCGGTTGAAATAATCGGAGTATGGGGACCTTATAGGTTATTTATTATCATCGGCTATTTAGAAATTGAAAAATATGTGTAGTGGTATTGAACCTTCCCATCCCGGATCCCCAGCGTATCGTTCCCATCTCTGACCGCACCCACCGAACTGATCGCCGTCCAGGTAAAGTGCCGCGAGTTTCCGCTGCCGCTGGTGCCGGTGATTTGAAAAACCGCGCCGGGAAGCCGCTTGGTGAACAACTCCGTGTACCAATCGATAATCGCGCTGGCACCGACGATGGTGCGTGCGCTGGTCACATGCGCGGCATTATCCTGATAGAGTGCGATGACCCGGTAAGGATCGTGGGTATTCCATGTGGCGGGAAGCCTCTGGGCGATATCGGCCGTGGAGGCTGGAGGCCAGGGGAAGTTGGCCACCGCATTCCACAAATCCAAATAGGCCGATTGGGTGGAATAATCCCAGGAAAAGAAATTCACCCCGGTCATGTTCAATTCCAGGGCTTTCTGCATGAAGGCTGTCAATTCCGAAGCCGCCGGCCGCCAACCGGCATTGGAATACGCCGGTCCGGTGGGAATGATCGGGCGCCGCGGAGAGATCTGCTGGAACTCGTCATAGCAAAGTTGCAACTGGTCCGGTCCGTTGTGCGACTGCTCCCAATACACTTGCGGGAAATTGTAATCGCAATATTCGAGGAACACGCTCCACGGAAACGCAGTATGGTACGCCGGAAAACGGTACGAGGAAAGCGCGATGGGAAGGCTGCCCAATCCGGCGCGCAGTTGGCGGCAAAAAGTCTGGGCCACCGCCGCCCGGCCCGAATACTGATATTCCTTTTCGGCATCGACCACATATCCGTCCAACTGCAACGCCGTGGTCCGTTGGACCGCCACTCGCGCTTCGGCGATCGGATCGTATCCATAAACGTAATGCCAACCCCAGGCCTGGATCCCCTTGGCGTGGAGGGCCGCGACGACCGGAGGAATCAAATCCCGGCCGTTCTTATCGATGTTGAAGGCATTCCCCGCATCGGCAATTTTTATCAGGACATGGGTCAATCCCGCCGCCGCGGCGCGCGCGGCAATCCGGGTAGGATCCCCTTGTTCGCAATGTGGAATTTGCCAAATAAAGAACCCTTTGCCGCAGAGTGCCATCGACTCCTCCGGTGCGAGCAGGGACGATCGTCGGAATGCTTTCGAGTAGCCTGGGTATTCCCTCAGGCATACCCCGAGGGTTAATGGCGTGCAAGGAGAATGCCAGAAGTCCTTTTTTGGGCAAAATAAGCCGATCTTTTTCTCCAGCGAGGTATACTTTAAAGACATATATCCATCCATGGATACCGAAGAGTTTTTCCAGGGTCTCTCGTATTTATCGGCCGGCGACCGCGACATCATCGAACGGGCCTACCGGATGGCGCTATACGCCCATGAAGGGCAAACCCGCGCGTCGGGCGAACCGTACGTTCAACACTGCGTGGCGGTGGCCCATATTTTGGCGGAATTGCAGATGCCGGGCGCGGCCATAGCCGCCGGCTTGCTGCACGACACGGTGGAGGATACTCCGGTCACATTGGAAATGATCCGCAAAGAGTTCGGCGATGAGGTGGCTGCGCTCGTGGACGGGGTCACCAAACTCACCCAATTGCCGCGGGTCAGCCGCGACGAAAGGAAACTTTCCCCCCAGGAAGAGGATGACCGCCGGAAAGCCTTGGATGTCGAGACGCTGAGAAAAATCTTCTTTTCCATGGGGGATGACGTCCGGGTGGTGGTGATCAAGCTGGCGGACCGTTTGCACAACATGCGCACGCTCGACCATCTCCCTGCGGAGAGACAAAAAGCCATCGCCCAGGAAACGTTGGAACTATTCGCCCCGCTGGCCAACCGCCTCGGGATCTGGCAAATGAAATGGGAATTGGAGGATTTATCGTTTCATTATGTGAATCCGTCCAAATACAAAGAGATCGCCGCCAAACTCGAGGAACGCCGCTCCGATCGCGAAGCGATGATGCAATCCATTGTGGAACACCTGCGGCGGGAGTTTGCAGCGGCCGGTTTGAAAGCGGAGGTCTCCGGGAGGCCCAAGCACATTTATTCGATCTACCGCAAGATGCAGCGCAAGGGGGTTCCCTTCGAATCGGTCCACGACGTCCGCGCCGTGCGGGTGGTGGTTCCGGACATTCCCAGCTGCTACGTCGCCCTGGGAATTATCCACAACCACTGGGTTCCGCTGCCGGGTGAGTTCGATGATTACATCGCCTCCCCCAAAGACAATTTCTACCAGTCGCTGCACACCGCCGTCGTTTACGAAGACGGGAAAACGCTGGAATTTCAAATCCGCACTCCGGAGATGCATCGGAGCGCGGAACTTGGAATCGCCGCGCACTGGCGGTACAAGGAGGAAGGGACCAAACGCGACGAATCCTTCGAACGGCGGGTCTTGTGGCTGCGCAGCCTGATGGACTGGCGCCAGGATGTGGACGATGCTGGTGATTTCCTCGACGGATTAAAAACCGACGTCCTGCAAGAGCGCGTCTACGCGTTCACCCCCAAAGGGGACGTGGTCGATCTGCCGGCCGGCTCGACGCCGATCGATTTCGCCTACCATGTGCATACGGAAATCGGGCATAGATGCCGTGGGGCCCGGGTGAACGGGAAAATGGTTTCGTTGGATTATTCCCTGCACACCGGCGACCAGGTGGAAGTGATCACCACCCGCAGCGGAGGCCCCAGCCGCGATTGGTTAAACCCGCACCTGGGTCTGGTCAAATCCCAACGCGCGGCCAGCAAGATCCGACAATGGTTTAAGAAGCAGGATCTGGAGCAGAAGATATCCATCGGCCGGGACGTGGTGGAACGCGAGCTCCACCGTCTGGGGGAAGAAGGGACCACGCTGGAAAGCCTGGCCAAGCAGATCGGATATCCCACGGTCAATGACTTCCTGGCCGCCGTGGGTTCGGGGGACGTTTCCCCCGCGCGCATCGTCTCGAAGATCCTCGAAAGCGAACAGACCGGACTGGAGATCGTTTCCGCGCCCGCCGCCGCGGCGCCCGCCACCACCGGAGAGATCAACATCACCGGATTGCGCGGGATGCTTACCAACCTCGCCCGCTGCTGCAATCCGGTCCCGGGGGATTCGATCGTCGGATATATCACCCGCGGACATGGAGCCACCGTTCACCGCACCGATTGTGCCAACATCCTGCGCATCCCCGACAAGGAACGCCTGGTGCGGGTTTCCTGGGGCCGCGTCGTCAGCACCTATCCCGTCGAGGTGAGGATCACCGCCTACGACCGGGAGGGTCTGCTCCGGGACGTCTCCGCGCTGGTCACGGAAGATCACATTAACATGCGCCAGGTCAGTGTGAATACCAAAGCCCACCAGGCCACGATCGACATGTCCATCGAAGTCACCGATTTGAGCCAGTTGAGCCGGGTGCTAAGCCGGATCGAAGCCCTGCCAAACGTCCTGGAAGCCAGGCGGGTGCGGTCCTAACCCCTCCCGTGGCCCGTCTTTTTTTGGAAATCCCTTGACCGGAAGAATTTTCTGCCGTAGAGTAAAAACAATGCGGCGGGGGCGACGGGCGGGGTTGGAATTTGCTTCATCGTGAATGCGTTATACTTTAGGGGCTTTTTTCGGAGGAGGATTCATGCCCAGGATACGTTGCCGGTACATGGACTGCATTTTCCTGGAGGAAAATTTTTGCGGTGCAGCCGCAATTGAACTCGATCCGGATGCCGGATGCCTGACGTATTCGCAAACCGCTGAAGCGGAAGCCGAAGAGGAGTGGGAAGAGGACGAGTTCGATGAGGACTGGGAAAACGAAGAAGAGGGCTTCGAGGTCGAAGACGAGGACGAGGAAGAAAATTGGGACGAAGAAGAACACTAGGGTTTCCAACCGCGCACCGGCGGCGCGGATTCACAGGCAAGGTCCGGACCAACCGAGAAAACAACGGGCGGGAAAATTCTCGCCCTTTTTTATTATTTCCGCGGAGCGGTCTGCAGAGTCCGGTTGAGGATATCCTCCTGCTGCCGCCGGTTGACATCCACTCTTGACCGGTCCCGGTTGTTTTTATGGGATGAAGGTTCGTCGCCGTCAGATTGCGCTTTGAGAAACGCCGCCTCCATGGCGGTAATGGACTTGGGTTCCGGCTCCTCGGGAGGTTCTTCTTCAACCTTCGGCTGCGGTTTGGCCTCGATCGTTTTCCGGCTCAAGTGAACCTGTTTCTTTTTGCGGTCGATTTCCAAAATCACCGCATCGGTTTCCTCCCCCACTTTGACCACCGAGGAAATATCCTTGACGAATTCGTTGGAAAGTTCGCTGATGTGGATCAGCCCCGGCCGTTCGGTGCCAAAATCCACAAACGCGCCGAATTTTTCCACCCGGGTGATCTTGCCATGGACGGTCATCCCCGGACGGAGGTCGTTCCAATCGTAGGCCAGGGGCTGAATCATCGTCAGCTGCAATTCCCCTTTTTGTGAATCCACTTTGCGAACCCACACCTGGATTTCCTGTCCCACCTGTAAAACGTCCTGAACGCGGTTGACGCCGTCTTTTCCCAGCGCGGAAATGTGCAGCAATCCATCGCGTTCGGCTCCCACATCGATCACCGCTCCGGAAAGTTCTATCCGTTTGACCTTCCCGAGCAGGGACATTTTGGGCTTCAATTCGGTCAACATTGTTTTTCCAGGGTTTGCGGGTTGGTCTGACATCATGGCCTCCGATCGTACGGACCGTCGGTTCTCCTTAATTCCGCTATCAGGCTACGGAGTATTCAAGAGCCGATTGGGATGGGGGGCGTTTACCAGGATCGTCGAGGAAAGCCCGATACCGTCCAAGTATAAACGGGGGTCGGTGCTCCGGTCACACCCCCGCAAGCCCGACCCCATCAGGTCCGCTTTGAAACGGCGGCATTATACCCGCGCGGGATCGATTCCGCAAGAGAAGCAACCGGAAGAATCCCGGCTCTATTTCATGCCGGACAACCGGTTTTCCACGACGGCAAGCAGGGATTGGTAGGAGCGCTGGAACGCATCGATGCCTTCCCGCTCCAATTGATCGGTAACCTGATCCAAGGAGATTCCAATTTCCGCCAACTGTCCCGGCAGAGAGCGCGCGCCCCCGAGATCGTCCTCGATTCGGATGGCTGGATTCCCATGATCGCGGTAGGCCGCAAGCGTGGCGGGGGGCATGGTATTGACGCTCTCGGGTGCGATCAGCGCCTCGACGTAGAAGGTGTCCGGGTAGGAGGGATCCTTTGTGCTTGTAGACGCCCACAGCGGGCGCTGGAGCCTCGCGCCGCGCGCCGATAGGGTAGACCACCTTGGGTTCCCGCGAAACGCCAGGAATTCCTGGTAGGCCAGGCGCGCGTTGGCAATCGCCGCCTTTCCGCGGAGCGCCCGAAACTGCTCCGGACTCACGCGGGCTTCCCCGGTCATCTGATCCAACCGGCGGTCGATGAGGGTGTCCAGCCGCGACACAAAAAACGAAGCGACGGAGGAGACGGCGTCGAGGGGCAACCCGAGCGCCGCGCGATCCTCCAATCCGGCGGCATAGGCATCCATCACCTCCCGGTAGCGGTTTACGGAAAACAGCAGGGTGACATTCACCCGGATCCCGTCCGCGGTCGCCCGGCGAACGGCTCCCAGGCAAGCCCGTGTGCCCGGAATTTTTATCATCAAGTTCGGGCGATCCACCATCCGGGATAACCGCTTGGCTTCCCGCAACGTGGCGTCGGGATCGCCGGCCAGGGCGGGGGACACCTCCAGAGAGATGAAACCGTCCGCCCCGCGGCTCTCCTCATGCACCGGTAGAAAAATATCCGCCGCAGTGCGGATATCTTCCAGCGCAAGAACCTCATACGCCTGTTCGGCCGAGTACCGTTTTTCGGAAAGGGCGCGAAGTGCGGAGTGATATTCCTCGGTGTGGGCAATGGCGTTTTCAAAAATCGTCGGGTTGGAGGTCACCCCGCGCACTTCGCCGGCGCGCACCATCCGGAGCAGTTCGCCATCTTCCAGCACCCCCCGGCGGATATTGTCATACCAAACCGATTGCCCCATCCGGTTTAAGCGTACCAACGGATTGTCCGTCATACCCCGGTGTCTCCCGTGGTGGAATTTTCGATCTGTTGGATTTTTTCCACCCTTCGCAGGTGGCGTTCTTCGCGGGAGAAACTCGCTCCCAGAAAGGCGCGAACCAGCTCCCGTGCGAGCTCGGGTCCGATTACACGGGATCCCAGGCACAGCACGTTCATATTGTCATGCTCGACCCCTTGGTGCGCCGAATAGGTGTCGTGGCACATGCCGGCATAGATCCCCTGGATTTTATTGGCGGCGATGCAAGCTCCCACCCCCGATCCGCAAATGAAAACCCCGCGCGGGGCGCGTCGTTCGGTAATTTCTTTGCCCAGCGTTTCCACATAATCCGGGTAGTCGACGGGATCTCCGGAATTGGTGCCCACATCGATTACCGTGTGCCCCGCATCGGCTATCGCTTCCCGGACCGCCTCTTTCAGCCGGAATCCGGCGTGATCACAACCCAACGCAATATTCATAATCCGCTCCTGGTGGGCATCGCCACTAGATGATCCATGAACATGGGCGAGCATTTCTTCTTCGCGTCCATTTTATCATGCGAGATAAAAATTTTTTCGCGGGCTATTTGGAATTCCCGGACGGCACTCCCCAGATGCGTGCGCTGCCATCGGATCCGACGGACAGGATCCAACGCCCGTCGGGGGAAAAGGCCAATCCGTTTACCCACCCGTTGTGGGCCGCCAGGATCCGCACCAGCTTCCCGCTCTTCAGGGACCAAAACCGAATTGACCCTTCCATCCCGGCGGCAGCCAGAAGGTTTCCATCCGGCGAGATGGCCAGGGCAAAAATGGAACCGGAATATCCGGCAAAGTGACGGAGCGATTTCTTGGTGTCAACATCCCATAGCTGCACATCGCCCTGATCGTTTCCGGCCGCCAACTGCGAGCCGGAGGCAACCAAACCCCGCACGGAAGGATTTCCCTTGGAGGTTAATTCCATTTGACCATCCTCGGCCAAGTCCCACACCAAGACAGTTCCATTCTCCAGACCGGCCGCCAGAGTTGGACTTTGATTTTTGGGGGATTGAAAAAATGCAAGACTGGTCGGCGAGGAGGGCACAGGTAAACTACGGCTTTTCCCGGACGCCAGATCAAAGATCAGCAGCGGACTGCCGCCGGCGGCGACCAGACTCCCGTCCGGGGAAAATGCGATTGTCATTAGGCCGGGTATGTGCTGTTCGATCCGCGGGGTCAGGGTTTTCAAATCAAACACCCGCAAGAAGCCCGCCAGCCCGTCGGCCACCGCCAGCAGGCCACCGGTTGGCGAGAATTCAGCGGACATCGCCGCGTTGCTGGCCGGCCTAGCATTGCCGAGGACAATGGCTTTCCCCTGCCGGAGATTCCACAGATAAATCAGTCCGTTTTCATCGGCCAGAGCCGCCCAATCTCCGGTCGGATAAACAGAAGCCGAACGCACCCCGCTGAAAAAATCCGGAAAGGCTGTTTCCTCTTCCAGGGTTTTCGCATCGATTTGCAACGCCCGTTCTCCGATGGATACCGCCGCTAATTGCGAACCATCCAGAGACAGCTGCAGCGAATCGATTTTCGTAAATGTCAACACTTTTTCCCTGCGGAGAGTGCCTGCATCCGGATCCCAGATCCGCACGGTGCCGTCGCCGGCGCCGGTAATCAGTTCCGACCCGTCCTTCGACCACGCCACACTCCAGGCGCCGTACGTGTGGCCCTGAAGCAACTGCAGGGGTTCGTCCGTGAGATAGTTCCAGATTTGGACCGTCCCGTCGCCGCAGGCGGACGCCAAACGCTTGCCGTCCGGGGAAAAAGCAATATTGAAAATCAATCCGAATTGCGTCTGCAGGCGCGGAAGTTCTTCGCCCGTGGCCAGATTCCACCGGGAAACATATCCCTGGTCCCCTCCTGTCACCAACACTTTATTCTCGGGCGAGAAAGCCAGGCTGCGGATCCCATAACCCCAATACCCGAGCAGCGGATTGAGAAACTGATAGCGGGCCATTCCGGAACTGAGATCCCACACGACGATCGAACCGTCCTCGGCTCCCGAGGCCAGCCAAGCGGAGGCTCCGGCCGGATGATCGGGTCGCGAAAAGGCCAAGCCGTGGACCGGGCGGGAATGGGCAACCAGTTCCTTCGATACTTTCCCGGATGCGGCGTCAAGGATCAGAACCCGGCCGTCCTCCTGCCCGGCGGCCACCCATTTCCCATCCGGAGAGAATTGGACTGCCAGGATCGGCGAATCGGATGAATAAAAAGTCCGGAACTCCCCCGTTTCGGTTTGCCGGATCTCAATCCCCAGCGCCGTTCCGATTGCCAGCCGGTTTCCGTCCGGAGCGAAGGCGGCGGCCGCGGGCCATCCCCGGCCGAACCGCGCCAGCTCCGCAATACTTCCGACATTCGATTCGGAAATCACATCCCGTCCTTGCGGGACGATCGGCGCGGCAAGGGTGGTGGTTTCCTGCGGGGGAGTCGGCGCGAAGGGAGTGATATGGGTACGGGACACGCTCCCTCCGAATAAATTCGAACGGACGAGAAAAACCGTCGCAAGCAAAATCCCGATGACAGCAATGGCGAGAGCCACCGCCCACAGGATGTTCTTTCGAAGAGGAGTGCTGCCTGCCCGCATGCGATGGTCCGATCTATCGATCGTCCCGATTGGACCGGTCGACCACCCATTGCAGGATCAACAGGATCAGGGCGATCAATCCGACCGGGATGAGCGCGATCAAAAAGAACGCCAGCCCGCAACCGGCGGCGGGCGTCCCATAGGTCAGGGCGATAAGGAGGATACCAAACACCCCGATGAGCCCCAATCCTGCCCAAATAAGCCGTTTTTTGGTCTGGGTGGCATATTTCCGAAGATCGGTCGGTTTCTTTTCCACCAGGATGTCTGCCTTCGGGAAAATTGTATCATTCCGCAGTCTATGGACACTTGACGCTCGGATGGCCTATGACTATGATAAATACGCTGCGGCTCCGGTCCTCGGCCATAGATTCTTCCTCTTTTGGAGAGTTTTTTTGGTTATCCTAGAGTTGCGGGAACTGGCTCAAGTACTTGATCGAAAGGTGAATTCCATCCAAAGGGAATTTTCCGCCATCGCTGAGCGGCTGTCGACGCTGCGCCGGAAATGGACCGAAGGGGAAGAATTCGAACGTCCCGCCATCGTTAAAGAACAGGAAGAGCTGAAGGAAAAACAACTTCTTTTGGCCGAACAAGTGAATGTCTGGAGAGACCGCCTACGCTCGATCGAAACCCCGTCAGGCGAACAGGCGCTGAAGAACTCCATGGACGAACTGCTCGGATGCGGCGATGCGGAGATCGTCGATGCGGTGCAGAATGCCAAGCAGCTGATGGCCATGGACCCCGAGGAAAAGGCGGCTTTATTCAGTAAAAGCGTGGCAGTCTCCGCGAACACGCCGGTGGGCAGGCTAATGGAGCGGGCGCGGACGTCCTACGATCTCCGCAACGGCGGGCCGGGCTTCCGCCAGGAAGCAGCCGTGGAATTCGCCAACCGTTCGGGAATGTCGCAGGATGATTCGGTAATCGCGGATCTGGAGACGGCCTCCCAGAATTCCGACGCCATCATCGCCGACGTTGCGATGCGCACCCTGATCCAGGTCCTCCGATTCCGAGCCGTCCGGGCCGCTGAACTGGATACCGTATATCAGGCCGTCCAGAAACTTGTCAAAATCAAAAATCCGCTCGTCATCCCGGTATTGACTGAGATCCTGCGCACGCCCCGCCAGGGATATGTGTACGTGGACGGCTCCCTCCAGGAGGGATCCAACGGGCCTTCGCGCATGCTGGCCTTGATCGCCCTGGTGGATTGGCGCACCCAGGAAGCCCAGGCTGCGATCCGCACCCGCTTGTTCGACAAGGAACCGGATATTCTTAACGCCGCGGAACGCGCGCTGGAAGCCTTCCCCGGCGAGTGGACCGGAAAGACCACCTGAGGGAGATTGGACATGGATCTAGCGATGACGACCACCGCTTTTACGCTCGACGGATACCGCATCGTCCGGAACCTCGGTCTGGTGCGGGGAATTACCGTCCGGTCGCGCAGCGTTCTGGGAAACCTCGCAGGCGGAATTCAGACGATCTTCGGGGGGAATATCACCATCTTTACCGAGTTGTGCGAACATGCCCGACTGGAAGCCTTCCAATTGCTGTTGCAGCACGCGCAGGAGCTTGGCGCCAATGCGATCGTCGGAATTCGCTACGATGCCAATGAGGTGATGGACGGAGTCACGGAAGTGTTGGCATACGGTACGG
>Ga0315282_10009363_pt1 | contig 15581 bp, 19 predicted proteins | sample YL17G07_20_MG_FD_203693 | JGI IMG/M metagenome (GOLD analysis project Ga0315282, IMG submission 203693) | Sediment microbial communities from Yellowstone Lake, YNP, Wyoming, USA - YL17G07_20 | ecosystem: Environmental > Aquatic > Freshwater > Lake > Sediment | place: USA: Wyoming | collected...
CCGGAGCAATCTGGGCCGGCCTCATTTTTTTTGGGGGGGGCAGCGAGCCGCTGCGGGCAATAATAATTTCCCCCGCGTAACGCAAGGGCTGCTGTTGGTTCAGCGTGGGGGGGCGGTGGCGTGTGTCTTGAGGGATGGAAGCGTGCCCTTCGCGCTGGTTTAGCGTCTGAAGCCACAGCAAGAAACAGCAAAGAGGCCCTCTATCGCCGGGCGGGCTCGTGCTCTGCCTCTGGCGCCAGGGATGCCCTTGCACCCGCTGACGTCACGGCTTCCCCCCGCGCACTTGAGGGCTTCGCCCCGGGAGGAAGTGCGCGCCGCTTGCATTGCAGGCCCCATCAACCACTGGGGCTCCTGGAGTCATTAAGCTGGAACTTGCCACCGTGGCGCCTGGAGTGGTGCAGGCCTGCCTGCCAAGCGGACAGGGGAAGCCGTGGCGGCGGGTACCCGCAAGGGCTATCCCAAATGGCGCCGTCAAGGCAAAGCACGGATGGTGAAGAGAAGAGCTTCACTTGGATGCTTGGTGGAAGAGGGACGCACTTCGCCAAGTGAATGCTGAAAGAAAGGAGCCGAGTAGCCACCGCCGACCCGCTCGGCAGCGCGAGCGGGACTCCGGCCCCATGCTGAGCGCTCAGCAGCCCGTGAGCCTCATGGGGCCGGCAGTGGTCTAGGCCCTCGGCCTAGGCCGGCAGCGGGCCGGCCACCCATCAGCCGCATCAACGGAACATGAACAAGGTGTTGAGACTTCTAGTCGCGCGGCCCGTCAGTCGGCCGCTTCAGCGCCACCGCCGACCCGCTCGCAGCGCGAGCGGGACTCCGGCCCCACGCTGAGCGCTCAGCAGCCCGTGAGCCTCATGGGGCCGGCAGTGGTTCTAGGCCTGTGGCCTAGGCCGGCAGTGGTTCTAGGCCCTCGGCCTAGCTAGGCCGCCTGCTGGGGAGCCTCGTTGCCAAATAGCGGGTGGCAGGGCGAGTAGGCCGCCTGTTTGAGGACGACCTGCTTGGCCAGGCACTTGTCGTCGTTGACGATGACCGGGCCGGCCAGGTTGACGGTGGCCTTCTCGGGGGCGCCGGGGGGGATGTTCACCACGGCGAAGACCTTGAGGTGCTCGGGCTTCACCGGGCTGATGCCCTCGAGCTCGGCCTCGCAGACGCGCACCCGGTAGCCCGGCATCAGGAGCAGGGGATTCATGACCACCCAGGCCAGCCCCGGCTCCTCGACCGACTGCAGCCACATGAAGGGCGAGCCCTCCTTGCGGTGGGGCAGCAGGACGAAGCGGGTGCGGGCGGGGAAGCCGATCATGCCCTTGGGCATAATAATGACCCTGTCCTCGGCCACCTCGACGGTGCCCGCGCCCTTGGTCTCAAGCCGGAGCATTGCCATCACCTCCATTCGTTAGCCCGCGCGTCTGCCACATGCGGTCCGCATGCTCGAGTGCCTCGGGGGTCGCGGCGACCGCCTCGCGGTTCTCGGCCTGGATGCGGCGGTAGACCTCTTCGCGGTGCACGACGCAGTGAGGTGGGGCCTCGATGCCCAGGCGCACCTGTTTGCCCTTCACCTCCATCACCATCACCTTGACGTCATCGCCGATGGTGATGCTCTCGCCGGCCTTTCGGGTCAGAACCAGCATTGGGCTCCCTCCATGAGCCGTGGCGCGCGGCTGGCCTTCCTAGAGATAGGAGGCCAGGTTTAGTTGCTGGGTGGTGGAGGCCGCCTGCAGAGCGGCCTGGTAGTTGAGCTGCTTGGCCTGGAGCGCGGTGATGGCCTCGATCATGTCGGTGTCCTCGATCTCGGACAGGCGGTCGGTGTCGGCCAGCTTGGTGTCGGCGACTATGCTCACGCGCAGGTCCAGGCGGTTCACCTTCGAGCCCACGTCGGCCACCTTGGCCGAGAAGTTGGCGGTGCAGTTCTGCAGGTCAGCCATGGTGCCGGCAATAGCCGTCGGGTCGTTGGCCCGCAGGGCGTCGCGCAGGTTGATGAGGGTGGCGAAGACGTCGGCCGAGCCCTGGAAGGCCTCCTGGCCCGTGAGGCTCGACTCCATCTTGGCCGAGGGCCCGAGCTTGAGCTCATGGTGGCCGTCGTCGCCCTGGTAGGTGACGGCGGTGATGTCGCCCGTGCCGTTGCGGGTCGCCTCGAAGGCCTTGGTGTCGTCGCGGAACCCGGAGAAGATGTAGCGGCCGCCGTACTGGGTGTTGCCCAGGCTGACCGCCTCCTCGAGCAGGTTGTTGACCTCCTCGGCGGCCATCGTGCGCTGCGAGGCGCTGTAGGTCGAGTTGTTCATCTGGGTGGCCAGCTCGCGGGCGCGGATGATCACCTCGTCCTGGGTCTCGGTCATCGCACTCTCGGTGGACTGGAGCCAGCCCTTCCAGGCCTCGCAGTTGCGCTTCTGCTGGTCCATGGCGGTGAGCCGGCCGCGGATGGCCTGCGCGCTGACCGCCCCGACGGGGTCGTCCGAGGGCAGGAGCAGGCGCTTGCCGGAGGAGATCTGCTGGTTGAGCTGCTGGATGTCCGAGTTCAGGCGCCCCAGGTTGCTGTTGATGCCGCGGTAGATGATGCTTTCGGTAACGCGCATTATCTCATCTCCACCAGGGTCTTGAGCATGTCGTCGGCCACGGTGAGCAGCTTGGCCGCGGCCGTGTAGGCGTGCTGGAACTTGAGCATGTTGCTCAGCTCCTCGTCGAGCGACACCCCGGTCTGGGAGTCGCGCCGGGCCACGAGCTGGTCGATCATCTGCTCCTGGAACCCCTTCTGGCGCCCCACCGAGGCTGCCTCGACACCGATGTCGCCGAGCAGCTCCCCGGCGGCCTCGCCGAAGGTCTGCGTCGTGCCGCCGATGGAGAGCCGGCTGTCGGCCAGGTCGGCGATGGCCAGGGCGTTGCGGCCGTCGCCCAGCCCGAAGGTGCTGTCGGCCTGCACCTGGGAAGCGGTGACGTTGTCGGCCGTCGCACTCACGGCGATTGTCCCGGCGTCGTGGCCGGAGAAGAAGGTGTTGATCCCCAGCGCGGCCAGGACGTGCGAGGAGTCGTCGGAGAAGGCGAAGGAGGCGCCGCCCTCGCCGGCCGCCGCCGAGACGGTGAGCCGGCCGTTCGTCACCGACGCGCTCAAGCCGTTCACGCCGTCGATGGCCGTGGCGAGCTGGTTGAGCGTCATGCCGGCCGTGATGGTGATCGTGCTGCCGCCGGCCACCAGGGGGGTGCCGCCCGCGTCGTAGACGTGGACCTTGAGGCTCGCCGCGCCCGAGTCGTCGATGCGGTCGTGGAAGTCGAGGCCCGAGGCCGCCGCGGACATGGCCGCCGTGGGGTCGTCGGCGATCTCGGTCATGGTCGCCGAGGTGAGGGCGGTCTTGCCCACACCCTGGCTGTGCACGCTGTTGACCTCGAAGACGAGGGAGGAGGCCAGGTCGTCGAGGCCGGTGACGCAGCCGGGCAGGGTGTCCTGGAGCATGGTCAGGTAGCCGCCGAGCTTGCCGCCATCGATCTGGCTGCTGATGTCCTCGCTGGTGGGCAGCGAGCCGTGCCAGGTGATGGAAAGCTGCCCGCCGGAGGAGTCGGTGTCCAGCTCGTAGGAGTTGCCGCCGTCGACCATCAGGCGGCCGGCGATGAAGACGGTCGTCTGGCCGTTGGGCTGCTCGAAGTAGTTGACGCCCACCGACTCGGAGATCTTGTGCAGGAGCAGGTCGCGCTGGTCGCGCAGGTCGTTGGCGCTCGCCCCGCCGGCCTCCATGCCCACGATCTCGTTGTTGAGGGTGGCCACCTGCGAGAGCATGTCGTTGACGGAGTCCACTTCCTGGGTGACGCGCGACTTGACCTCGGACTCGAGCGACACCACCTGGTCGCGGCGCGCCCCGATGAGGCTGACCAGCTCCTCGGCGTGCTGCACCACGGCCAGCCGCTCGGCGGTGCCCCCGGGGTTGTTGGCCACGTCCTGCCAGCCCGCCCAGAAGGCGCTGAGCTGGTTTTCCAGGCCGCCGTCCTCCGTCTCGTTAAACACACTCTGGAGGATGCCCAGGTACTCGTCGCGGGCGCTGAGGTCGCCCAGGGTCGAGGTCTTGCGGTCGATGTTCATCGAGGCGAAGGCGTTGTAGGCCCGCTGCACCTGGTCGAGCTGCACGCCGGTGCCCAAGAGGACGCGGCCCAGCGGCAGGCTCTGGCGCGGGGAGAGGCTCACGCTCTGGCGCGAGTAGCCCTCGGTCTCGGCATTGGCGATGTTGTGGCCGGTGACCTCCAGGGCGGCGCGCTGCGTGAGCAAGGCCGTCTGGGTAATGTCGAGGACGGCGCCAACACCCATGGTCTAGACCTCCGAACTGAGCACGGCAGGCACCGCCTTGGCCTTGGCCCCGCCGTAGCCGCCCGCGCTGGCGGGGGCCCCGGTGAGGATGGCCAGGGTGCCGTCGATGTATTCGAGTGCGTCGGCCACGCAGCGTCGGTTGCCCTCACTCAGGGCAGCCACCTCGCGGCGCAGCCGGTTGATCTCTTCCCGCAGCCGCCGAAGCCTCGGCCTCTCGGACCTGTGCAGGAGCCCGATTGCGCCCGACAGGTTGCGGGGCCCCTCGCCCCCGGCGGCCCGGATGGCCTCCGCGGTGGCCTCCTGGCTCGCGGCCAGGCGCTCGGTCAGCTCGGAGCGGCGCGCGCAGGCCGCATACAGCTCCTCGACCTGGCCGGACATGATGCCCGCCGCCTCCTGCTTGAGGGCGGCCACCAGGTCGGCGGTAAGCCGGCACTCGGCCTCCAGGGCCTCGCCCAGCCGCGCCACCACCACTCCCTTGACTCCCTTATCGACCTTTGACGGCGTCATCTTGACAACCTCTGTATAGACTCGCCCCCGTCCACGTCCTGGTGGGGCTCGCTGCTTGTCGCCTGGCCCGCCGCCTGGTAGGCCTTGGCTGCCCCGCTGCGCCCGGGGTGCACCAGCCGCCGCCCGCTCATCTGTCGGTAGAGCATGTCCGACAGGCCGATGCCCCGGCCCTTGGCCAGGCTGGTGGCCACCTGCTGGTCGCAGATGCTGTAGTAGACGTCCTCGCCGGAGCCGTGCAGGTAGCCCTCCTGGGGCACCGTGGAGCGCATCGACTGGAGCAGCTTGTAGATGAAGACCGACTCCATGTCCTGGCAGACCTTCTTGAGCTTGGCCGGGGTGGCCTGGCCGCTCGCGCCCGCGCCGCCCGCCGGGGCGACGTCGGCCGGGAGGGGCGGCAGCAGGGCCGGATTCACACTCAAGGGCATCAGATGATCTCCAGCTCGGCCTGGAGGGCGCCGGCGGCCTTCATGGCCTGGAAGATGGAGATGAGGTCGCGGGGGGTGACCCCGATGGCGTTCAGGCCGCGCACGACCTCGCCGATGGACACCGCCGCGGGGACCATCACCAGGCGCATCTCCTGCTCGTTCACCGCCACCTCGGTCTGCGGCGTGGTCACCGTCTGGCCGGCCCCGAAGGGCTGCGGCTGGGAGACGTCCTGCTTTTCCTTAATGGTTATGCTGAGGTTGCCGTGGGCAATGGCCAGGGCGGACAGGCGCACGTTCTCGCCCATGACCACCGTGCCGGTGCGCTCGTTGAGCACCACCTTGGCCACGCTGTCGGGGGTGACGTCCAGGCGCTCCACCTCGGCCACCAGTGGGGCCAGCCGCCCCCGGTAGGAGGGAGGGACGTCGAGCTGCACCCGGCCCGAGTCGAGGGCGCGGGCAAAGGCGCCGCCCAGGTGCGTGTTCATGACCGCGGCGATGCGCCCCGCGGTGGTGAAGTCGGGCTGCTCGAGGGCGAAGAGGAGCGGCCCCGGGCCGGTCAGCTCGAAGGGGATCTCGCGCTCGATCGAGGCCCCGCCGCTGATGCGCCCCACCGTGGGGTGGTTCTTCTGCGCCCCGCCCCCGGCCGCACCCCCGGCCGAGAAGCCGCCCACGATGAGCGGCCCCTGGACCAGGGCATAGACCTGATTGTCCACGCCTTTGAGGGCGCACAAGAGGAGGTTGCCGCCCTGGAGGCTCTGGCAGTCGCCCACCGAGGAGACCATGGCGTCGATGCGGCTGCCCACGGTGGCGAAGGGGGGCAGCTCGGCCGTGATCATGACCGTGGCCACGTTCTGGACGCGCAGGGTGTTGGCCGCGACCTTGATGCCGCCCAGGCGCTCGGCCAGGTTGGCCAGGGCCTGCATGGTGAAGGTGACCTGCTGCTTGTCGCCGGTGCCCTTGAGGCCGACGACCAGGCCGTAGCCGACGAGCTGGTTGCCGCGCACGCCGCGGATGTTGGTCAGGTCCTTGAGGCGGGCCCCCCAGGCGGCGGGGGCCGAGAGCGCCAGGGTCAGAGTCAGGGTCAGAGTCATGGCCAGGGCCAACCCCGCGCGGGTCTTAGGCGAGCTTGCGCGCATCATTAAAAGGGCCATACCCAGTCCGCGACCCGGGTAAGCCAGCCCGGGCTCTGCTTGTCGGCCACCACGCCGCGGCCGTAGTACTCGATGCGGGCGTCGGCGACGTAGGAGGACAGGACGGTGTTGTCGGGGGAGATGTCGGAGGGGCGGACCACGCCCGAGAGCACTATCACCTGGTCTTCGTTGTTGATTTTGACCCGGCGGCTGCCCGCGATGATCAGGTTGCCGTTGGGCAGCACCTCGGTCACCCGCATGGAGATGGAGGCGCTCATGGTCGACTCGCCCGAGGTTTCGCCGTCGCCCTTGAACTTCGAGGCTATCTCGCCCTTGAGCAGGTTCTTGCCGTCGAGTGTCCCCGAGTTGTTGGCCAGGAAGGACTCGGCCACACCCAGGGAGTTCTCGGCCCCGGCCTCGAGGGTGGAGGAGCGCTGGGCGTTGGTGGAGGCCTTGCGGTTGGCCCGCGAGGTCTCGGCGATGCGCACGGTGATGATGTCGCCCACGTCCTTGGCCCGCAGGTCGGCCAGGAGGTGGCTCGGCTGGCTCGAGGAGTAGAGCGAGCCCGGCTCGGGCGGCACCTGCACCAGGCGCGGCGTGGGGTGCCCGGCCATCGGCTCGGGCAAGGGGATGAACTGGTTGAAGAGCTGCGAGCAGCCCGAAAGCAGGCAGGCGGCGAGCAGGCAGGTGGCGAAGGTGATGGCCCGTGGGGCCGCCTCCAGGCTAAGGCGGCGTAGATTCATTGGCTTACCTCTCAAAGGGGACGCGCACCGTGGCGCCGTCGACAATCACGGCCAGCACCTCGCGCTTGCTGTCGGCATTCATTACACGCACCGTGTCACCCACCCGGCCGCCCTCGCAGGCCGTGCCCCGGGTGGCGATGGTCAGCGGCCCGGACTCGATCAGCAGGGTGACCGCGGTCCCCTTGCTCAGGACCGGCGGCTGCTCCAGATCGCGGCGCAGCACGACCGAGCCGGCCTCGATGCGCCGCCCGGCCCGCTTGCCCACGGCCGCCTCGATGCTCTGCACCGGCTCTCCGGCATTAAGTTCTCGTGATTCCATGGTAATGTCAGCATCTTCGAGCACTGCGTGGCGCTCGATGGTGCGGGCCGCGCAGGCCACCTGCCGGCGTAGCGACACCGCGGCCGAGGTGCGCAGCTTGCGGGCGAACTTGCCGTCCACGCGGCACACCAGGGCCAGGTTGACGTTGCCCAGGCAGCGGTCGTTGCCCCCGGGCAGCTCGAAGAGCAAATCAAGCTTGCCTTCGGGCACTTGCGGCTCCTCGGCCACCTTGAAGCCCGACACACTCACCTCACCGCCGCCGGCCAGGCGGGCACTCAGGGCCGCCTTGAGGGCCTCGACCATCCGGGCCCGGCTGACGACCTGATGGCCGCGGACGGCCACGACGTGGGGCGGGCAGGCCACCTCGACCGAGCCGCGGGGCACGGCCACGGAGAGCTTGGAGAGCAGCTCGGCCCTTGAGAGCACCAGGGCCTTGCCGGGCTCTGGGGCGCGCCCCATGGGCACGTCGGCCAGGGCCGCGCAGCCCCCGCCGAGCTCGGCCAGCTCGCCCAGGGTCATCTCCTCATGGGCGACCTTGGCCTGCTCCCGGAAGCCGATGCGGTCAGCCGCACCGGCCGCGGGCGTGGCCAGGCAGAGGCAGAGGAAGGCGGTCGAGAGCAGCCTGGTCATCTATTAGCGCCTCACGTTGTTGGCCATCTGGAGCATCTCGTCGGCGGTCTGGATGGCCTTGGAGTTCACCTCGTAGGCCCGCTGGCCCACGATCATCTGGACCATCTCCTCGACGACCGAGACATTGGACATCTCGAGGAAGCCCTGGGTCATGGTGCCGAGGCCGTCGATGCCCGGCTGCCCGGTGATGGGCTCACCACTGGCCTCGGTGGGGCGGTAGAGGCCGCGGCCTATTGCACTGAGCCCCGCGGGGTTGGGGAAGTCGTAGATCTGGAGCTGGGTGGCGGCCAGCTCGGTGCCGTCGTAGCCGGTTGCGACCATCATGCCGCCGGAGTCGATCGAGATGGTCACGGTGCCCTGCGGCACGACGAACTCGGGCTGGAGGCGGTCGCCGTCGGAGGTGCAGACGTAGCCCTCGCTGTCGAGCTTGAAAGCGCCCGCCCGGCTGTAGAGCTCCTCGTTATTGCTGAGGATCTTGAAGAAGCCCTTGCCCTCGATTGCCCAGTCGAGCTCGTTCTTGGTCTCGGTGTAGTCGCCCTGGCTGAAGATTTTTTGCACGGCGACCGGCTTGGTGCCCATGCCGACCTGGATGCCCGTGGGGACCTGGCCGCCCGAGGCCGTGGTGGCGCCCGCCTGGCGGTGGGTCTGGTACATCAGGTCCTGGAAGTCGGCGCGGCTGCGCTTGAAGCCGGTCGTGTTGACGTTGGCCAGGTTATTGGCAATGACGTCAATGTTCAGTTGCTGGGCCGCCATTCCCGAGGCGGCCGACCACATGGCGCGAATCATCCTTTAAGTCTCCTATCTGACCTCGGCTACCTCGATGCTCTTGGAGTCCATCTGGCCATAGGCCTGGAGCATCTTCTGGTAGGTCTCGTACTGCCGCAGGGCATCGACCATGGAGACCATCTCCTCGACCGTATTGACGTTCGAGAGCTCCAGGGAACCCTGGCGGACCAGGTATGACTGCGTGGGGGGGCCGGGGTCGCCGTTGGCCGCGAAGAGGGAATCCCCGGCCTTTTCGAGGGGGGCACCCTCGGGGAACTGGGCCAGCTCGAGGCGGCCCGCCTGCTGCCCGCCGGCGGAGACGGTGCCGTCCCGGCCGATATTGATGGTGCCCTGACCGCTGATGGTGATCTTCTGGTTGCCCGCGCCCAGCACCGGGTAGCCGTCCTGGCTGACCAGCGTGCCGTCCTTGGCCAGGGCGAAGCTGCCGCGGCGGGTGTAGCGGGTCCCCTGCGGGGTCTGGAGGCGGAAGAAGCCGCTGCCCTCGATGGCGACGTCGAGGGGGTTGCCCGTCTCCTCGAGGCCGCCCTGCATCAGGTCGGGCCAGAGGCTGGTCACCCGCACCCGGCTGGCGTCCCAGTTGGGGCCGAAGCCGACGGGCATCAGGCCGGAGGCGCTGACCGCGGGCTCGGCCTGGGGCTTGCCGGAGGTACGGGGCGAGGGCGGGTGGAGCAGATCGGCGAAGGTCAGCCGGTCGCGCTTGAAGCCTGCCGTGGCCGCGTTGGCCAGGTTGTTGGCGATGATCTCGAAGCGCCGCTCCTGGGTGAGTGCCCCGAAGGCGGCCGAGATGACTCCCGTGTCCATGCGCAGTTCTCCTCATGCGGCGGAAGTAGCAACAGACATGCCACGGCACGGGGGCGAAAATGGCCGCGGCCTGGCGGCGGCGCAGGCGGCAATGCCTAGTCATCAGAACTGGTTGTGTGAAGGGGTGCCTGGCGGCGGCACCGGCGGCCGGTGGGCGCGTGGGGGAGGCTGCCGGAAAATGTTGCCGCGGCAGGCCGAAAATGGGACGGCGGCGCGGCCATGAGTAGTCTTACGTGAGGGTGGCTGCGGGGGCTGCGAGGGAAGTATTTGCTTGACTTATTTGGTTCAGGAACGGTAGAATGTCTACACCTTCTCGCTACCAGATCAGGGGGCGCCTAGCGCACGGGAGGCCGGAAGCGAGGTATTATGTCCAGCGAAACCCTCCACTTGCCATCCTCGGGTAGCCTCACGCCGCGCCACCGCAGGCGCTACGTCCGCCTGGCCCCCCTGTTGGCCCTGCTCGTTCTGGCCCCGGCCACGCTGCTCACCGACCGCATCCTGGATCTGCTCTCCCCGCGCACCGAGTCCGGCTGGGCCGGCGGCATGGCCGGTGAGGAGGGGCTGAACCTCTCCCCCTCGGCGCAGCTCGACACCCAGCTCTTCCGCCAGCGCATTACCCGCGGTGGCGCCCCGGCCGGTGGGGCCCCGGGCATCGAGGAGGAAGTGCTCCCCGACGATGAGGCAGGCGGCAGCTCCGGCCCCATCTCTGACGCGCTCGCCAGCGAGGACGGCGGCACCGGCGAACCCGGCCCCGGCGGCACCTCGGGCGGCGGCGACGGCCTGCCCATGCGCCAAATGCTCGCGGCGGCCCACGAGCTCTATCCTCAGATAGGGGGCTCCTCGGGTGAGGGCGGCGGCGGTGGTGGTGGCGGCATCTCGGGCGAGGGCGGCCCCCCCGGCGATGACAACCCCATAGTCATCCCGCCTGACGGCGGCAACGGCGACGGCGACGGCGACGGCAACAACAACCCCACGCGCCCCGTGCCTGAGCCGGGCACCCTGGCCCTGCTGGCCCTGGGGGCGGGAGTGGCGGGGGTGGTGCGGCGGCGGCGCCGCTAGCCAGGCCACACATAGATAGCCAATGAGCCCTCGCGGCGTGACGCCCGGGGGCTTTCTTTTGGGCTGGTGATGAAAGAACAAATTTTTATTGAAGGAATAAATAAAAATTATTGACATGGCCGCCGCCGCCACGCTACGCTGGCCGCCCAGTGGAGGGCCATGTGCTGAGCGAAGGGGCAGCCACCAGCTTTAGCGGCGCAGAGAGCGGGCAGGTCAGCGGGACGCTGGTGCGCGTGCGCGGCGTCTACCCCTCCCTCAACCGCGCCCTGCGCCAGGTGGCCGACTTCGTCCTGGCCGAGCCCGAGCGGGTCATCCGCGCCTCGGTCAGCGAGGTGGCCGCCGCAGCCCGCGTGAGCGACGCCACCGTGGTCCGCCTGGCCCGCCTGCTCGGCTTCCGCGGCTACCAGGACCTCAAGATCACGCTCGCCCGCGACCTCGTCTCCCCCCTGGACAGCCTGGTCGAGGACTTAGGGGCCGACGACTCCCCCGAGATAGTAGTGCGCAAGGTCTTCGCGGCCAACGTCCGCTGCCTCCAGGACACCCTCCAGGTGCTCGACGCCGCCGAGATAAACCGGGCGGCTGTCCTGCTGGGGAGCGCGCGAAAAATCCTCATCATCGGGGTGGGGACGTCTGCACCCAACGCCAAGGACGCCGCCAACAAGCTCTTCCGGCTGGGGCTGAGTGTCGAGGCCGAGACCGACGGCCACCTCCAGGTGATGAAGGCGGCCCTGCTCACCAGAGACGACTGCGCCCTGGCCATCAGCCACTCGGGCTCCACCAAGGACCCCATCGAGACGCTGCGGGTGGCGGCCGAGCGCGGCGCCTCGACGATCTGCATCACCAACAACTCGCTCTCGCCCATCACCAAGGTCGCCCGGGTGCGCCTGGTGACCGCCTCGCGGGAGACGATGTTCCGCTCCGAGGCGATGAGTTCGCGCCTGGCCCAGGCCAGCATCGTCGATGCCCTCTTCACCCTCGTCGCCATGGCCGAGCCCGAGCGGGCCCAGCGCCACATCCAGCTGATCGAGGACGCCATCGTCATCAAGCAGTATTGAGGCAAAATTTGAGGGATAAAACTTTGGAAACCATCGACCTGCGCTCCTACGTCTACCTCGACAGCCTCCAGCCGCAACTGGCGGCCTTCATGGGCACCACGGCCTACGGCTTCCTGCCCGTGCCCGGCGTGGCCTCGCTGTGGATCGAGACGGCCCCGGGGCTGATCATCAACCGCATCATGGACATTGCCCTCAAGGCGACGCGCTGCCAGCCCGCGGTGCAGGTGGTCGAGCGCGCCTACGGGCTGATGGAGGTCCACGACCACGACAAGGGCAGCGTGCTCGCGGCCGGCCAGGCGGTGCTCGACTTTCTCGGGGTGGCCGAGGAGTCGCGCTACAAGCCCCGCGTCGTCTCCTCGCAGGTCATCCGGGGGATCGAGGCCTACCAGTGCCAGCTCATCAACCGGGGCAGGCGCGGCAGCCTGGTGTTGCCCGGCGAGTCGCTCTTCATCCTGGAGACGGTGCCGGCGGCATATGTGACCATCGGCTGCAACGAGGCCGAGAAGGCCGCGCGCATCAAGCTCAACGAGGTCAAGCCCTACGGGGCCTTCGGGCGGCTGTATCTGTCCGGCCCCGAGGCCGAGATAGACGCCGCCAGAGAGGCGGCCCTGGCGGTGCTCGCGTCGATATCCGGGCAGGAGATGCCCGCCAAGGGTTGAGGGCCGCGGGGTCAATCACGCAAGCGAGAACGACTTTTCTTGAAGGAGAAGGAAGATGGCTGACGCTTTGGGGATGATCGAAACGAAGGGTTTTGCGGCCATGGTCGAGGCGGCCGACGCGATGGTGAAGGCCGCGCGGGTCGAGCTGGTCGGCTACGAGAAGGTGGGCGGGGCATATGTCACCGCCATCGTGCGCGGTGACGTCGCCGCGGTGAAGGCGGCCACCGAGGCTGGGGCGCGGAGTGCGGAGCGGGTGGGCGAGCTGATCGCCGTGCACATCATCCCCCGGCCGCACGTCAACGTGGACCTCGTCCTGCCGCTCGGGCGCAAGGCCGAGGCCGCGCAGGAGTCGGGCCGCTAACAGGCCGCGAAGAACGCCCATCTGCGGCGTTGCGCGAAATCCTTCGTCCCTGCGGCGCACGCTCATGTACGCCTCATTCCGAAGGATGTAGCGGGCCTTGCATCTGGACATTTCTAGAACGGCCTGGGCAGCCCCTGTTTTTCAACAGGCCGCCAGGGCCGGAGGAGCTTAAGACCATGCAGCTTGGCCGGGTGGTGGGCACGCTCGTGGCCACCCGCAAGGACGAGCGCCTGAGCGGGCTCAAGTTCCTGGTGGTGCGCGACCTCACCCTGGAGCTTGAAGAGCCGGGCTCGGGCGTGGTGGCGGCCGACGCGGTGGGGGCGGGGGTGGGTGAGGTGGTCCTCTACGCCACCGGCTCCTCGGCCCGCCAGACGGCGCTGACCGACGGCAGGCCGGTAGACGCGGCCATCATGGCCATCGTCGACAGCTTCGACGTCGGCGGCCAGACGAAGTACACCAAGTAAATCAAGGAGCAGGCCGTGGCGCAGGCACAGGGGGTCAGCCCCGAGCTGATCGAGCAGGTGGTGGCCAGGGTCGTCTCCCGCCTCAAGGACGAGCGCGGGCGGCACGCCCCGGCGGCACCCGAGGACTCCGGCACCTTTGCCAATGTCGATGAGGCGCTGGCGGCGGCCCGTGAGGCCCAGGCACGGCTGGACGCGGGCGGCCTGGAGTTGAGGCGCGCGATCGTGGCGGGCATCCGCGAGGCCTGCCTGCCCGAGTGCGAGCGGCTGGCCAGGCTGGCGGTTGAGGAGACCGGCTATGGCCGCCACACGGACAAGGTCGAGAAGAACCGTCTGGCGGTGAGGAAGACGCCGGGCTGCGAGGCGCTGGCCCCCCGCGCCGTGTCGGGCGACGACGGCCTGACACTCACCGAGCGCGCCCCGTGGGGCGTCATCGGCTCGATAACGCCGGTGACCAACCCGACCGAGACGATCATCTGCAACGCCATCGGCATGATCGCTGCGGGCAACGCCGTGGTCTTCAACCCGCACCCCGGCGCCAAGCGCGTCTCGACGCTCGCCGTGCACCTGGTCAACGAAGGGGTGCGCCGCGCCGGCGGGCCGCCGAACCTGGCCGCCACGACATCTGAGCCGACCATCGAGAGCGCCCAGGCGCTGATGCGCCACCCTGGCGTCAACCTGCTCGTCGTCACCGGGGGGCCGGGGGTGGTGCGCGCGGCCATGGCCAGCGGCAAGCGGGCCATCTGTGCCGGGCCGGGCAACCCGCCGGTGATCGTCGATGAGACGGCCGACCTCGTGAGGGCTGCCCGCGACATCATCCGCGGCGCCTCGCTCGACAACAACATCGTCTGCGTGGTCGAGAAGGAGATCATCGCCGTCGAGGCTATCGCGGACAGGCTTGCCGGCCTGCTCGAGGAGAGCGGGGCCAGAAGGCTGAGCCCCGAGGAGTTCCGCAAGCTCACGCCGCAGCTCTTCGAGGGCGACCCCAAGGAGCACCACACCAACCGGCAGATGGTGGGCAAGGACGCCGCGCACATTTTGGCCGCGGCCGGGATAGGCTGCCCGAAGGAGGCCCGCCTGGCCTTCGCCGAGGCGGATGCGGACCACCCGCTGGTGCTCACCGAGCAGCTGATGCCCGTCATCCCGCTGGTGCGCGTGCCCAATGTGGCCGAGGCCATCCGCCTGGCCATCAAGGTTGAAGGGGGGCGCCGGCACACGGCCATCATGCACTCGCGCAACATCGAGAGCCTGTCCGCCATGGCCCGGGCCTGCAACACCTCGGTCTTCGTCAAGAACGCGCCCTCGTTCGCCGGCCTGGGGCTCGAAGGCGAGGACTACTGCTCCTACACCATCGCCTCGCCCACCGGGGAGGGGCTGACCTGTAGCGCCCACTTCACCCGCGAGCGGCGCTGCACGCTCAAAGACTACTTCAGGATCATCTGATGCGGCATAACCTCATGCATCCTGCACTCGGCCTGATAGAGACGAGCACCATCGTGGCCGGCATCGAGGTCGCGGACGCCCTGGCCAAGCGGGCACCCGTCGTCCTGCTGAGGCTGTTTGCGCTCACGCCGGGGAAGCTCGTCGTCGCCTTCGCCGGGGACGAGGCCGCCGTCGAGGAATCATATCGCCGGGGCCTGGAGGTGGCTGGAGGCGCGGTGCTCGACTCGCTCTACCTGCCCGGGGTCGAGCCGCGGGTGACCGAGGCGCTGCTGTCTGGCGGGGTGCGGGCGCAGGCCGAAGGGGCCGCCCTCGGGGCCGTGGAGACGCACACCGTGGCCGCCTGCGCACTCGCGGCAGACGCTGCCCTCAAGGCCGCAGGTGTGGCGCTGATCGAGATGCGGCTGCGCCGGGAGCTGGGCGGCAAGGGCTACTTCCTGATCTGCGGGGCCCAGGATGCGGTCGAGGCCGCGGTCGAGGCGGCCATCGAGGCAATCGCCCGCCTGTCGGGCTCGACGATGCTCGCCGGGACGCTCGTCATCCCCCGGCCCCACGAGGACATGCTGCGAGAGCTGCTGGCGGCACACGAAGGAGGCATATGGAGCTAGGGCGCGTCATCGGGCGGCTCCAGGCCACGCAGAGAACCGAGAACCTCGACGGAGTGAAGTTCCTCATCGTCCAGCCGCTCGGTGAGGACCTCTCCCCGGCGGGCCGCCCCCTGGTGGCCGTCGACGGCGCGCAGGCCGGCCCCGGCGACCTCGTCTACTGGGTAAAGGGGCGCGAGGGGGCGATGGTGCTGCCTGAGCCCTACGCCTGCGTCGATGCCGGGATCGCGGGGATAGTCGATAGCGTTGACCTGGAGGGAGAGTAGCCATGCAGGCCGCGCGCGTCATCGGCACCGTCACCGCCACCCGCAAGCACGA
>Ga0315282_10009365_pt1 | contig 15579 bp, 12 predicted proteins | sample YL17G07_20_MG_FD_203693 | JGI IMG/M metagenome (GOLD analysis project Ga0315282, IMG submission 203693) | Sediment microbial communities from Yellowstone Lake, YNP, Wyoming, USA - YL17G07_20 | ecosystem: Environmental > Aquatic > Freshwater > Lake > Sediment | place: USA: Wyoming | collected...
ATTCACGTATTCCCCTGGTGGTACGGAAATTGAAGAAGAAAAATGGACAAAGGATAAACCTTTTGTTAAGTTACCACCTCCTTCTATTGCAGTAATTCCTCTTTCACAGCATACAGGTGCCCCTAATGCCTCTGTTGTCAAAATTGGTGATCATGTAAAAATTGGAATGGTAATAAGCTCAACGAGTGCTCCTGTATCTGCACCAGTCCATGCCTCAGTGTCTGGAGATGTTATTGCAATAGAAGATAGGCTTTGTCCTGCAGGAAATAAGATTCAAAGTATTATCATTAAGAACGATTTTAAAGAAGAAGAAGCTGAGTTCGAGCACGTGGACTCTATCGAAAATTTTACCCCAGAAGAGCTCATAAAGAAAATAAGAGATGCAGGAATTGTTGGGTTAGGTGGAGCTGCGTTTCCTACTTCCATTAAACTTTCTCCGCCAAAAAATAAAGTAATTGAAACGGTTATAGGAAATGGTGCTGAATGTGAAGCCTATCTTACCACTGATTACCGAGTAATGATTGAATTCCCAGACGAAATTATAAACGGTATTTTAATAGAGCTAAAAATATTAAATGCAAAAAGAGGAATCATAGCAGTCGAGGACAACAAAACAGATGCTGCTGACTTGTTAGCTAAAAAAATAAGAGAAAGAAATTTGGAGGATAAGATCGAGGTTGTTTTGCTTAAAACTAAGTATCCTCAAGGTGGCGAAAAACAACTTATAAAAGCTGTTTTAGGAAGAGAGGTCCCGTCTGGAGGATTGCCACTCGATGTTGGGACAGTAGTACAAAATGTAGGAACCCTGAAGGCAATAAGCGAAGCAATTTTCGACGGAAAGCCGCTTATAGAAAGAGGTATCACAATATCTGGTACTGCAATTAAGAACCCTGGGAATTATATAGTAAGAATAGGTACGCAGGTTAGCGAGATTATTGATAAAGTCGGTGGATTGAACAAAAAACTTAGAAAACTTGTCTTCGGCGGTCCAATGACTGGCGTTGCCCAATCTTCTTTAGAAGTACCTGTCTTGAAAGGCACCTCAGGAATCTTGTTTTTTGGTGAAGAATCTTTAGAAATGGCGCCAGAAGAAGAATCACCATGTATTAGATGCGCAAGTTGTGTTGATTCCTGCCCAATTGGTCTTCTTCCGGTTTTTTTAGATCATGCTTATAGAAGAAATGATATGAAACTAGCAGAATCTCTCTATGCGGTAGACTGTATTGAATGCGGTGCGTGCTCATTTGTTTGTCCTGCAAAAAGACACCTTACAGAAAATATAAAAAAAGCGAAACAATCAATTCTTAAGCAGAGGAAAATTGAAGCTGCAAAACAAGCTGCATTTGAAAAGCTTAAACAAAAAAGATTACAGGAAGCTAAGGAAAAGGAGGCAAAGAAATGACTGAAGATATGGTAGATCTCGTTGTAACTTCAGCGCCTCACGTAAGAAAGAAAATAGCAACTTCTACAATAATGAGAGATGTTCTAATTGCTTTAGTACCTGCAACAGTCGGTGGCTTATACTTTTTTGGCACAGGGCATACTTTAGGAGTCATTATTGTTGCAGTACTTTCTACTATTCTGGCAGAATATTTGGGAAACCTTATATTTAGAAAGAAAAGCACTTTATGGGATTTTTCCTCTGGTGTTACAGGACTTCTGCTTGCGCTTGTCCTTCCCCCAGGCTCGCCGTATTGGATGGTGGTTGTAGGTGCATTTTCTGCAATTTTTATTGGCAAGATTATTTTTGGTGGTATCGGTTCTAACCCGTTTAATCCAGCTCTTGTTGGGAGAGCTGTTTTAATGGTTTCCTGGCCGTCGTTTATGACTGTCTGGATTAAGCCCTTTTACTGGAAAATTGGCAGTCAATCGATTGATGCTGTGACTTCTGCAACACCTCTTAACATAATTAAGTTGAATGGCTACTCTAATTTAGTTTCACTGTTCGGTTCAAAAGGAGCTCTTTACAAAGCTCTTTTTTTGGGGAATGTTGGCGGTTCTATAGGCGAAACTTCCGCGTTGTTAATTTTAATTGGAGGAATATACCTTCTGATAAGAAAGGTTATAGACTGGAGAATACCTGTAAGTTATATAATGACAGTTTTTATTTTATCTTTTATATTTGGCAGAGATCCTGTTTTCTCAATTCTTGCCGGCGGGCTTTTTCTTGGGGCATTTTTTATGGCAACGGATTATAGTTCTTCTCCTGTAACCCCAAATGGTAAAGTTGTTTTTGGGATTTTTATCGGCTTTGTAACCGTGTTAATACGACAATTCGGTGCATACCCTGAAGGGGTAATGTTCTCGATCCTTCTTGGCAACGCCTTTGTCCCTTATTTTGACAAACTACGACCTCATGTTTATGGCGTTTTTGCAAAAAGGGGAGGCAAAGCATGAAATCACTGGTAAAATTTACAATAACACTTGGAGCCCTAGGTGTTATTGTTGGCCTTTTGCTTGTAATGGTGTATAGAACAACTCTTCCAGTTATAAATTTACAGGATCTTAAAGCTTTAAATGAAGGTCTTGCAGGTGTTTTCCCCGGAGATAATACTTTTGAAAAACTAAATGAAGCACTTAAGTCCTCAGATCAAACAATAACTATTGGTGACTGTTATGAAGTTAAAAATGGCGGAAATATAGTAGGGCTTGTTGTGACCGTAAGCTCGCCAGGAAGCCAGGCTGCGATAAAGATGCTTGTTGGAGTGGAGAAGGATGGGACTATTAAGGGTGTGAAAATTCTTTCTATGTCCGAGACACCAGGACTCGGAGCCAATGCAGATAATCCTACTTATTTTGTCAATAAGGATAAGAAACTAACGTTCCTTGGTCAGTTTACTGGGAAAAATGTTGAAAAAGATGCTTTTGTTCCAAAGCAGGATATCGTTGCAATAACTGGAGCGACTATTACATCGAATGCTGTTTCTAAAGGAGTGAAAATTGCAGGTAAAGTTGGCTACAATTATTTGAAGGGGGTGGCGCCGTGAAAAAATACTTAAAAATTGTCTGGGATGGAATTGTCCCTACAAATCCTGTTCTTATAATACAAATAGGTCTTTGTTCGGTTATTGCTGTTTCTAACTCTGTAAAAAGCGCCCTACTTATGACATTTTCTTTCGGCCTAGTCTTAATCCCATCGGAAATAATAGTTTCTTCAATCCGAAAACTTATCCCCGATGAAATAAGAGTACCAATGTTTGTTGTTGTAATAGCTGCATTTACAACTATGGCAGTGCTTCTTTCAAGGGCATATTTTACTGCAATATACGACGTGATTAAGCTTTATATTTTGCTTATAGTTGTTAACTGCATTATTATTGGCAGGGCAGAAGCTTTTTCTTACGTTAATCCTGTGATAGACTCGCTTTTTGATGGAATTGGAATGACATTGGGCTATGGATGGGTGCTTACTGCAATTGCAGTGGTTAGAGAATTGCTCGGCAAAGGTACATTGGCAGGAATTCAAGTTTTACCTTTAAGCTATCAGCCTGCATTAATTATGATTCTTCCTCCCGCTGGTTTCTTGATGATTGGTATCCTTGTTGGAGCTCTTGAAACATATTTAAGAAAGAAGGGAGATAAAAAATGAGCTTGTCGCAATATCTTATTGGTTTGGCAAAAATTTTTGTTTCATCTTCAATTATTAATAATATTATCTTAATCCAATTTCTTGGATTGTGCTCTTATATAGGTCTTACAGATAATATGAGTTCTTCTATTGGCATGAGCTTCGCAGTTATTTTTGTTACTGTTTCGTCTTCGATATTAACCTGGGTTATTGACCACTGGATTTTGATTCCGTCTCACTTGCAGCCAGTTCTTCAAATTACTTCTTTTATTCTTGTTATTGGCTCTTTCGTCGGGCTTGTGCAGATATATCTTAAAAAGGCCTCTCCCAATTTGTATAAGGCCATGGGGATATACCTTCCTCTTATCGCGACTAACTGTATTATCCTTGGCGTTGCTTTTATTAATTCGTTGAATAATTATGACTTTATCCAATCGATTGTTGAGGCAATAGGCATTGCCCTTGGATACAGCCTTGCGATGATAATGCTTGCTGGCATTAGAGAAAGATTGCGCAATTCTGATGTTCCCCAGTTTTTTAAGGGCAAGGCAATTGCGTTTATGATATCTGGTATTTTGGCTCTTGCATTTTTAGGTTTTCAAGGTATGATTAAATAAGAGAGGTTTCATATGAAAGACATTATTATTTCTGTTGCAACACTTGGTGGTTTTGGAGCCCTTTTTGGTGTTTTGCTTGGAGTTTTTAACGAGAAATTTAAAGTTGAGGAAAGCCCTCTTGTACAGGCGATATATGAGGTCCTTCCACATGGAGAATGTGGCGCGTGTGGCTTTCCAGGTTGTAAACCTTGTGCAGAGGCTATAGCCGAGAGTAAGGCACCTGTAGATGCCTGCACTGTTGGTGGAAAGGAGACTGCTCAAAAAATAAAAGAAGTTATTGATAATTTCAAAAAAGAAGGCCAGATGCACCATTAGACTTTTGTCTGTAAAATTTTGATTTTTTTATAAATTTATGATAATATTTAAAAGGGGCAAGATGGTTAGGACAAAGTTGTTGTTTTTACTAATTTTTGTATTAGTTTTCACATGGATTTCTGTTCCTGTTGTAATGTCCTATAGTGAAATTTCAGTAGAAATTTCCAATAACCTATCTTTCCCTTTAGAAAAATCAGTTCAATTCTCAGTTGAACTCCCCGGATTTAAGGCGTCTAATAATATTTCAGTAAATGATGGACCCGCTAAGCTTCCTATTGAAATCGTTAAAGTGGAAAACAATATAGTTACTTTGAAATCTCTATTGGAATTCAAGGCTTTTGAGAAAAAACGGCTAATGATACGATACGGGGATGATATAAGCAAGGAATACACTAAGATTTTTAAACCAGATTTTATAGGCAATTATTTTATTGGATTTGGGAGCGACAATCTTTATATAGTTTCAATGGCTACTCAAAATTCCGTGAAAATTAGCGATTCTAAAGGAAAAGTTCTTCTTGATAAAACTCTTGGTTTAAACGAAACTGCTGATTTAATCCTTGGAAAGGACCAAATTTTCGAAATCAGGAGTGATAAGCCTGTTTTTGCTGAACTAAGTTCTCTCAAGCTAGATTATGTCAGCAATAGCTCTGATGATACTACCTCGGTTTATGGTAGTTATTTTACTATATTTATACCTAAAGAAATTTTTGTTTCTGCTTACAAAAATACTCATATCAAGATACAAAACCTTAAAGGTGAAGTTATTTTTGATGGAGATTTGCCAGAAAGAGGGGTTTATAGTAATTTATCTTTAAAACCTGATTTTTATACAATTGAAACAGATGTTCCCGTAAGTATACAATTTGGCTATTCAGACGATAACATTTACACAATTTTTTATGGGAATTTAAATTCTTTTAAGGGAGTCTCTTTTGGAGACATTATTTATTCATCACTTTATCCTGATACTACTGTGACGTTTAAAACAAAAGATAAGATCTATGATCCTGAAAATTTAAAAACCCCGGGTGATTATTCATTGAAGGAAGTGGTAAAAGAATTTAGTGAGGAAACTACTGAATATGAATTTGTTTACATAAAATTCTCCGCCCCGGTATTTATTTATTCAAATTCTAGCTCGGGCAATGCAGGAGGAGAGCAAATATCCTCCATTGATGGTTCAGGGAAGACTTTTGTGTTTAGAACGGGAAAGATTTATAATTTTGATAGTATAAACCATAAAAGAAAAGTGGTGGTTGTTGCAGAAAACGATAATACTAATGTTAGTTTTAATGGAAAAAGTTTAGTTTTAAATTCTTTAGAAAGTTATAGTGAAAATCTTGCAAATAGTTTTTCTCTTGTTAAAATAGAAAGTGATAAACCTATTGTTGTGTTTGAAACAGGAATTGATAGTGACCTTGAATGTTTATCGGTTCTTCTTCCAATTCTTGATGAATACTCTATCTCGCCAGTCACGATAGTAAAGAGCAGCGGCAATGAATCAGTTCAAACTGAATTGCCTGCCCTTATGAAAAAGATTAAGGAGTTTTTCGGAAAAATGGGACAAGGAATAATTTCTTTAAAATTTTATGATGGATTAAAGAATTTTTGGCAGAAAATTCTTTCATTATTAATGCCTGTTTCTCAAAGCTTAAAACCCTATCTTTCTAATTATTTTCCATCATTAACAGTAGAGTTGCTCTCAGTTATAATCTTTTACATTATTTTGTTTATTGTAATTATCATACTTCTTTTTGCTTTTAAACCGAGAAAGAGAAAAACTGTGCCAAAAGTTACAATTGAAGAAATAAGCGGGAAACCCGTCTCTTTCAATATAGATACTTTAGAGGAAAAAGAGGCTATCTTGGTAGAGGAAGAAAAGCCGAGAATAATGAAACTATCCGAAACAGAAAAACAAGCTCCCGTGAAGGCTGAGAAAGGAGTAAGCGCTCTTAAAGAACAGGAGAAGCAAAAACCCGAAGAAATAATAATTACCGAGAAACAATTTGGCAGAAAATTTACACGATTTAGATCTAAAGAAGTAAAAAAAATTTCACTTCCAGAAGAGCTTGCAAAAACATCTGGACAGGTAGAGAAAATACCACAAAAAATTGAAGAAAAAGCTGAAAAGCCTTTAAAAGAAAAAATAATTGAAAAAGAAAAACCAGTTACAGAAGAATTAAAGCCGATTGAATCGGTTGAACAAAAAGTAGAACAGGCTCCTGCTATTAGCGAAGAGGAAAAGAAGAAAGCTGAAGAAATGGAAAAGGAAAAAGTAGAAGAACCCTTGTCTTCTATAGAGATTCTTTTAGGAAAGCTTAAAAAAGAAGAGAAACCCGAAAAAAAGTTAGAACAAGTACCTGAGAAACCAGTCTCTGCACCTCAAGAAATTAAACCTGTTCTGAAAAAAACTTTTGAACACACTTTTGTAGCAGATGCAGAATCGCTTAACAGGATTTTTGAGGTCATTGCTAATGATGAAAATACAAAAAAGTTGGTAATAAGCAAAGTTTTTGTATCTGCTACTGAACGAGAAAAAATAAATTTCGATATTAACGATAAGTATAGATTAGGTTTAATAGCACTCACACCTATAGAATTAAGGATTGCTGAGGATATCGGCAAGAGGATTAATGCTAAGGCTGGTACAGGAGAAGCAATTCTAATTGCACGTAAGATTAGAGCACTCGATGTTGTAGTTTCAGATAGACCTGCGATTACAAATTACCAAGGTATATTAATTAATAAAATAGAAGACATTGTATAATTTTAGCAGACTTGTTTTCTAAAAAATAAGTTGAGTACCAGTGTTAATATTATATTTATACCTAACCTGAGCGATTCTCCAAACTTTCCTTTATTTCTTTGGAATTGCAAATACAGCAATTACAGAAGAGTAAATCGCCGTTTTTGCGATTCTATTTTTCTTGGATAAAACGTAGATTTGATATAGAACCTACTGAAAAAGAGCGTAGGTTACAGAGGAATAAATTTGAGCACATAAAAAAAGATAGTGCTCATACTTACTGGGACAGCATCTTTAACCCCCTTTAAGGTTCTCCTATTATTTTATTACAAACTGTCCAATCAATTAGGGGGCTGGGACACTTCCATTTTTTGTGTCATAAAGATCTCTCACTTCTTCTTCAACAAAGGAGAAATCTATCTCTTTTTTTAATCCTTTGTAATCGCACTCTTTTTGCGATTTATGTCGAGAAGTATATGCTTCTCAGGTAAAAGATTATCAAAGACATAGCTATCAAAGAAATTGACATTTTTGTTCTGTTTTCCTATCCTTCTCTACCTCCAACAGTTTGTTTATTCCTATCGTAATTCTATCATAAATGCTAGAAAAATCAATACAAATGCTTCTTTTACTCCTCTGTAATCTGCAATCCTTCTCAGCAGATTTATTGGGATTTTTTGAAAGATTTTACTTGATCAAAACAACCGAAAGAGAGGGTTTTTCAGAGGCCTCCGTACATATATTTGACTTTCGCTTGTATTTTGTTATAATTTCAAAAGTGAAATTATTCACACGGATGTTGAAATTCTTTACGTTTAAGGAGGTAAAATGGCTGAATCGAAATATCCACAAGTAGACTACGAGATTAGACGTTGGGGTACAAGCCCCGAGTCTCTCATTTAGGTACTTCATGGAAGCCAGGAATGTATTGGCTATTTGCCAAAAGAGGCATTGCAATATATCTCAGAAAAGTTGAACGTTCCTATATCTAAGGTTTATAGAGTCGTCACTTTATACACTTATTCTATGGCTTGAATATATTATACAAGGAGGTAAAAAATGAAAGGAAGGTCACTAACAGACGCTTTGCATGACATTCAGAGTGGAAACAAAGAAAACTATATTTCGGGAAAAGATGCGTTAACTGTTTCCGAAAAGAGCAAGGTTTCGCTATCAAAGATTTACGGATTTGCAACTTTTTATTCAATGTTTTCAGTCAAGGCTCGAGGCAAGCACATTATAAGGGTATGCAAAAGCCTTTCCTGTCATATGGGAAAGGCGGAAGAGGTAATTGAAAAACTCGAAGAAGTACTTGGCGTTGAAATTGGAGAAACAACAGAGGATGGTGAATTTACCCTTGAAGAAAGTAGCTGTCTTGGAATGTGCTCTGTCTCCCCTGCAATGATGATTGATGAAATTCCATTTGGTAACCTCACTGTGAATCAGATCCCAGAAATTATAAAGAAAGTGAAGAGGGAAGGAAGTCAAGAGAAAATTTACACAGAGCAGATCCTTTCGGCTCAAGGAAGAGTAGTGTTGAAGAATGTTGGAGTGATTAATCCTGAAAGTATTGATGAATACATTGTCTCTCGTGGATATCTTGCTCTTAAAAAGGCAATTGACAATGGATCTCAATGGGTTATTAACGAATTGAAAAAATCAGAGCTCAGGGGAAGAGGGGGGGCAGGATTTCCGACAGGTAAAAAGTGGGAATTCACTGCTAAGGCTTCAGGACCTCAAAAATATTTGATTTGCAATGCCGATGAAGGTGAGCCCGGCACATTCAAAGATAGGGTAATAATGGAAGGGGACCCCCACTCTATTATTGAAGGAATGATTATTGCAGCGTTTGCAACGGGTTGCAATAACGGTTACGTCTATATAAGAGGTGAATATGACCTATCCATAAGAAGAATTGAAAAGGCAATTGAGGATGCAAGAAGCCACGGTTTCCTTGGTAGAAATATTCTTGGAAGCGGTTTTCCATTTGATATTGAGATTCATAAGGGAGCGGGTTCCTATGTCGTTGGAGAAGAAACAACTCTTATGGAATCAATTGAAGGGCATAGAGGAGAACCAAGGAAAAAGCCACCATATCCTCCAACCTTTGGGTTGTTGGGCAAGCCTACAGTTATCAATAATGTTGAAACACTTGCTAATGTACCGCCAATCATCGCGAACGGGGCAGATTGGTACAGGACAATTGGAGTCCCGGAGTCTTATGGAACAAAACTTTTCAGCTTATCGGGTGATGTGAACTGGAAGGGTGTCATTGAGGCTCCTTTCGGTACCCGACTTTCGTATATTGTAAACGAGCTTGGTGGTGGGGTAAGGAATGGCAAAAAACTTAGAGGTGTTATCCTTGGAGGGGTATCTGGGACTCTTCTCACTCCTGACCAATTTGATATCCCTGTTGATTTTAACTCACTCGCAACTATAGAGGCTGGCCCTGGCTCAGGTTCAATAATTGTTATGGATGAGACAAGATCTATAGTTGATATTGCTAAAAACATTGCTTATTTCTTCAAGTATGAAAGTTGTGGAAAGTGTACACCTTGCAGAATTGGCACCGAGCAACTTATGAATATAATTGATAGGATTTTAGAAGGCTCTGGTAAAGAAAGTGACCTTGAAGTTATTGAAAGATTAGGGCAGGATATGAGGTTAACATCTTTTTGTCCTCTCGGGCAAACTGCCCCAAATATTATTGTTCAATCAATCCAAAAGTTCAGGAGCAAGTGGCTTGAACACATGAAAGAAAAGAAACTTGAAGGAGGAGGTAGCTATGAGCGATAAACTTATAAATGTGAAAATTGATGGCAAAGACTATCAGTTCCCTTCGGGTCTTAAAATCTTAGATGCTTGCAAGCGAGTTGGTATTGAAATTCCTACACTCTGTTACCTTGAGGGAATTTCCGAGGAAGGCTCCTGCGGAATGTGTGTTGTTGAAGTAAAAGGCTCGAAAACCTTACAGAGAACCTGTATTACAGAAATTGCTGAAGGTATGGAGATTACAACGAACTCGTCTATTGTTTATGATGCGCGTAAGATGAACCTTGAGCTTGCACTTGCTCATCATCCGCTTGATTGTATGACCTGTGATGCAGATGGTGATTGTAAGTTGCAAGATCTTGCGTATCAATTCGGAATCAAGAAGAGTGAGTTCCTCGACGAGAAAGAGGCGTTTGAGTATCTAAAAGAAACTCCGTGGGATTTAAATCCATTCATTCAGTTTGACCCGCAGAAGTGTATTCTCTGTAGAAGATGTGTTGATGCTTGTGAAAATCAGGCAATTGTTGAAGCCATTGGAATTGCTCTGAGAAGCTACAAATCGACCGTGTCAACCCCATTTAATTTGCCTCTTGAAGAGACCAACTGTCAGTTCTGCGCTGCTTGTGTACAGGCATGCCCCACGGGAGCAATGGTTGAAAAGCCAAGAGTGGGGAAAGGGAAAATCTTCCAGCTTGAGGAAACTGATACCGTTTGTGCATACTGCGGAACTGGTTGTGAGGTTACCCTTTACAGGGATAAGAAGAATGATCTAATAATGACAAGAGGAATTGAAGATTCGATTGTTAACAAGGGAAGCCTTTGTGTAAAGGGACGTTATGGCCATGAATATGTAAATAGTAAAGACAGGCTCACGAAACCTCTTATCAAGGAAAACGGTAAATTTAGGGAAACTACTTGGGAGGAAGCTCTCGAATACACTGTAAAGAGACTCAAGGAGATAAAAGAGAAATATGGGCCAGATGCAATTGGAGTGCTTGGTTCCTCAAGATGCACAAACGAGGATAATTATATCGTTCAAAAGTTTGCCCGCGCTGTTATTGGAACAAACAATGTTGATAACTGCGCACGATTGTGCCATGCCTCAACAATTGTAGGTCTTGGGAAGGCGCTTGGTGCGGCAGCTGCAACTAATCCAATTGAGGATATAAAGAATGCCGATGTAATGTTTGTAATTGGTTCTAATATGACTGAGACGCATCCTGTAATTTCGCAGTTTGTTAAGGAAAACCAGAAGAAGAGGGGTGCAAAACTTATTGTTTGTGACCCAAGGAAAACTGATCTTGCAAGAATTTCTGATATTTATATTCAGCACTATCCTGGCACAGATGTCGCACTTCTCAATGGTATTATGAAAATAATAATTGATAAAGGCCTTGTTAATAAAGAGTTCGTAGAGGCTCACACGGAAGGATATGAGGATTTTGTGAAGGTAATTTCAAAATACGACCTTAATACAGTCTCAAAAATAACAGGAGTGGATAAAGTACTCATTGAGAAAGCTGCCGAGTGCTATGCTAAAGCTCCCAATGCAACAATATTCTATACAATGGGCATTACGCAGCATTCGGTTGGAACAGATAATGTGCTTAGTATTGCAAACCTTGCTCTTGTAACAGGACACATCGGAAGTGAGGGAAATGGTATCAATCCTTTGAGAGGTCAAGCAAATGTTCAGGGAGCCTGTGATATGGGAGCTCTCCCTGATGTATATACAGGCTATCAGAAAGTGATTGATCCTGCTGCAAGGGAGAAATTTGAGAAGGCATGGGGAGTAAAGCTTCCCGAGAAACCAGGCCTTGCTGTCTCCGAGTTTGGAGATGCAGTCCTTGAAGGTAAACTGAAGGCAGTGTTTGCAATGGGTGAAAACCCGCTTATGACGGAGCCTGATATTAACCACGTAAGAGAAGGTTTTGAGAAACTTGAATTCTTAGCTGTTCAGGAGATATTCCTTTCTGAAACTGCAGAACTTGCAGATGTTGTTTTCCCAGCAGCTGCGGCATATGAGAAGGAAGGAACATTCACAAATACTGAAAGAAGAGTTCAACTTCTTAGACCTGCTCGCGAAAAACCCGTTGGGACAAAATTTGACTGGGAGATTATTTCTCACGTTGCAACGAAATTGGGTTATCATATGAAATATAAGAATGCTGCAGAAATTATGGATGAGATAGCAACCCTCACACCATCTTATGCAGGTATTCATCACTATCGTCTTGAAAAAGGTGGGATCCAGTGGCCCTGTCCTAAGAATGATCATGCAGGGACAAAAATTCTCCACTATGGTGGAACCTTCAAAAGACCAAATGGAAAGGCACTTATCAGCCCTGTTGAGTACATCGAGGCAAAGGAGCTTCCGGATAAGGAATATCCTATAATACTTACTACCGGAAGAATTCTTTTCCACTATCACTCAGGAAATGAAACAAGAAGAGTTAAAGTACTTGATGCATTTGTTCCAAGAAACTATGTTGAGATAAACAAGGAAGATGCAGAGAAGCTCAATATAAATCATAAAAATATGGTGAGGGTTTCGACAAGGAGAGGAAGCATTGAACTTGAGGCACGAGTTTCTGAAAAGCCAAAGAAAGGAGTAGTGTTTATTAGCTTCCATTTCCGTGAGGCAAGTGCAAATGTTCTAACAAATGCAGCCCTTGACCCTATTGCAAAGATTCCTGAATATAAAGTTGCAGCATGTAAAATTGAAAAAATTCAATAAAGGAGACAAAAATGAATGAAATGAATTTCTTTCCGCCGGCTCAAATTGCCGAGAAGGTGCGAGATGTTGGTGTTGGGAAGTGCAAAATTCCTACGAAGAAGTTTTTTGTTCTTGCAATTCTTGCAGGTGCTTTTATTGCATTTGGTGCACAACTTTCGATCCTTGTTGGAAGTGATGTAACATTGGGGTTTGGTTTTACCAAGTTTATTGCAGCAAGCGTATTCACAGTTGGACTTATGCTTGTTGTTGTAGCAGGGGCTGAACTTTTTACGGGAGACAACCTTATCGTAATTTCAGCACTTGAAAAGAAAGTAAAGTGGGGGGAGCTTTTGAAAGCCTGGATCGCTGTTTATATTGGTAATTTTATCGGCTCGATTCTTATCGCACTTTTCCTTTTCTGGGGAGGCCTCTGGGGATTAAACGGTAATGCTGTTGGTGCCTCTGCCTTAAAGATTGCAAGTTCAAAAGTTAGTCTTACATTTGTTCAAGGGCTTTTCAGGGGTATTCTCTGTAACTGGCTTGTTTGCCTTGCAGTGTGGATGGCAACTTCATCAAAAGATGTTATCGGAAAGCTATTTGCAATTTATTTTCCCATTATGGCTTTTGTCGCTTCAGGTTTTGAACACTCTGTTGCAAATATGTTCTTTATTCCATACGGCATTTTACTTAAAACAGTACCAAAGGTAGTTGAGGCAACAGGTAAAACACTTCAGGATTTTGCTGGACTGAACTGGGGAACACTTTTCACAAGGAACCTTATTTCAGTAACAATCGGCAATATTATTGGTGGTGCATTTTTTGTAGGAACAATTTACTGGTATGTTTATTTAAAGGAAGGTTCACTTAAGAAGTGAGTGTGGTAATACTTGCTGGAGGAAAAGGAAGAAGGTTCGGAAGCAAAAAGCAATTTTTTACAATAGATGGGGAAAGTCTTGTTGAGAGATGCGTAAGGAGGTTTTCCCCTCTTTTCAGTGATGTTGTTGTTGCAACAAATAATGCTTCAGAATTAATTCCCCTAAAAGAAAAGTACAGAGTAAAAATTGTGGAAGACGAAATGAAGAATTTAGGAGCCATAGTTGGAATATACACAGGATTAAAGAATATTGTTGAAGAAAAAGCCTTTGTTTGTGGTGTTGACATGCCGTTTATTAATTTCAATTTAGTGAAGTATTTGATGTCCAAAGATGGAAAAATTGTTGTTCCATTTGTAAGGGGATTTCCCGAAGCGCTTCACTCAGTTTACTCAAAGGATATTATACCACAAATTCAGGAGCTTCTTAACGAAGGAATCTATAAAATTAGTGAACTATTCAATTTTGTTGAAACACTTTATATTGACGAGCGCGAGGTCAGGCAAGTTGATAAAAACCTTACGTCTTTTTTTAACTTGAACACCAAAAAAGACCTTGAAATTTTGGAGGGAGTGATTGGAAAAAATATTTAAAGTGCAAATTAAGAAAGTTTTTCCCGACCATTTTGAAGACACAGAGGACGTGGTTGTAAATGAATCCCCCTTATTTATTTTTTTAAATAATACAAAGGTAGGAACTGTTTTTCGAATGCCCGGGGAAGATACTGCACTTTCCTATGGCTTTCTTTTTTCAAATTTTTTGATCAAACCCTCTGAGATAAAAACTTTTAATTTAAAAGAAAACGAAGCTTGTTTTGCGACAGATAGAATTTTTAAAAATATTGAGCCAATTGTAATTTATTCTTCTTGTTTTGATGAAAAAGGAAGCAATATTTTAAGCCCGATTAGTTCTGATTTTACAATTGAAAGAAAAAAAATTGAAGGAGCCAAAGAAGCACTGAGGGATATGGATACTGTATTTGGAGAAACTGGAAGTACTCACTATGCCTCCCTTTTTGATGAAATTCATCTTTTATATTTCTTTGAGGATGTAGGAAGGCACAATGCGGTTATGAAGGTCATAGGTAAGATGATTTTAGATTCAAAGATTGGAGATGATAAGTTTCTTCTTTTATCTGGAAGAGTATCATCTGAAATTGTAAGAGTTGCAGCTATATCTCGCATTCCAATGATTATTTCAAAGGGCGCGCCGACATCTCTCTCCATCGCTTTGGCTAAAGAATATAAAATTTCAATTATTGGCTTTTTAAGAGGAGAAAGGTTTAATATATACACTTTTCCAGAAAGAATTAAACTTTAAGGATTATTGCTTGTTTTTGAAGAAAATATAGTCGGTTAATGTTGCTTCCTTCTTTGCTACATCTTCTGCAAATGCTCTAGTTATCTTTACGCTATCAAGAAGGTTTTCTCCGGACAGCACTTTCCCTTTTATTAATTCTGCTAACTTTTCGGCAGTCATACTTCCCTCCTCTTGTTATATAGTTCACAAAATTTAAACTTCTTGAATAATTTCTTTTTATATTTTAAAAGTTTTTTGAAAATTAAAAACTCTCTCAATTAGGATTATTGTAATATTTTAAAAATAACTTCTTCAATTATTGATGTTCTTTTCAATTTAAAAAGATTGAAAGCAACATTTACATCTGCTTATACACTAAGTATTTTTAATTCTCTGTATTTATATATAATTTACACGATGGAATTTATTCATATTCCGGTTTTAATTGATGAAGCACTCGAATACCTTTGTATTAAAAAGGGTGAAATAATATTTGATTGCACAGTTGGCGAAGGAGGACACGGCATAGAGTTTTTAAAAAGAGTAGGGCCAGAGGGTTACTTAGTTGGTATAGATCTTGATTCAAGTGTGCTCAAAAAAGCCGAAGAGAGGTTGTCTACTGTCAGTACTAACTTTAAATTAGTTCGCGGTAATTTTAAGGATATATCCAA
>Ga0315282_10009366_pt1 | contig 15579 bp, 10 predicted proteins | sample YL17G07_20_MG_FD_203693 | JGI IMG/M metagenome (GOLD analysis project Ga0315282, IMG submission 203693) | Sediment microbial communities from Yellowstone Lake, YNP, Wyoming, USA - YL17G07_20 | ecosystem: Environmental > Aquatic > Freshwater > Lake > Sediment | place: USA: Wyoming | collected...
CGCGGTGGTGATGCCTGCCCTGATGAAGTCCAGGCCGCTCATTCTCATGGTTTCCATGCCCAGTTTTATTCCCTCTTTTTTCAGTTCCGCGGCGCTGGCGCCGTTGAGGATGAGGTCTTTCAATTCCTCGTAGAGCATCATCACCTCGTAGACCGCGAGCCTTCCCTTATAGCCGGTTTCCGAGCAGTTGAAGCATCCCTTGCCCTTGTAAAGTATGGTGTCCTTGGCAAGTTCAGGGTCCATGCCCATATCGATGAGCATTTTGGGATTGGTTTCCAGCGGCTCCTTGCATTCCGGGCAGACCTTGCGCACCAGGCGCTGGGCCAGGATGAGGTTGACGGAGCTTGCGACCAGGAACGGCTCCACGCCCATGTTGAGCATGCGGTTGACGGTGCTGGGGGCGTCGTTGGTGTGGAGGGTTGAGAGCACCAGGTGTCCGGTGAGCGCGGCCTTGACCGCGATTTCCGCGGTTTCAAAGTCTCGGATTTCTCCGACCAGGATGATGTCGGGGTCCTGGCGCAGGAACGCGCGCAGGGAGGCTGCGAAATTGAGTCCGATTTCCTCGTGCATCTGCACCTGGTTAATGCCCATGAGGTTGTATTCCACCGGGTCTTCCGCGGTGCAGATGTTGACATCGATTTTGTTCAACTCGCTGATTGCGGAATAAAGCGTGGTGGTTTTTCCGCTCCCGGTGGGGCCTGTGACCAGCACCATGCCGTAGGGCCTCTCAATCGCGTCCTTGAAGAGCTTGATCTGTTTTTCGTTGAATCCGAGCTTGGTCATATCGAGCTGGAGGTTGGACTTGTCCAGCAGCCGCAGCACCACCTTTTCGCCGAACAGGGTGGGGATGACCGAGACCCGGTAGTCCATTTCCTTGTCCTTGCCGTGCTTGATCTTGATGCGGCCGTCCTGCGGCAGCCTGCGCTCCGCGATGTCCATGCCGCTCATGATCTTGATTCTGCTGACAATGGGGTTTTTCATTTTCATGGGCGGCTTCAGCACCTCGTAGAGCATCCCGTCAATGCGGTAGCGGACGCGGAAGGCTTTTTCATACGGCTCGACATGGATGTCGCTTGCGTGCTTTTTTATCGCGTCGGTGAGAATCAGGTTGACCAGCTTGATGACCGGGGCTTCCTCGCTCGCCTTCTCCAGCTCCGAGAGGTTCACCTCCTCGCCCTCGCTCGCCAGCTCGATGTCCATGTCCTCCATGCTCCCCAGCATCTCTTCCATCTTGTCCTCGCCCTGGTAATGCTTCTCCATGGCCTCCTTGATCGACTGCTCGGGCGCCACCACCACTTCCACATTGTACCCGGTCAGGAACTTGATGTCGTCCTGGGCGAAGATGTTGCTGGGGTCGGCCATGGCCACAATCAGGGTGTTGCCGGCGCGGTTGACCGGGATGACCAGATGCTTGCGGGCGACTTCCTCGGGAATCAGCTTGATCACTTCGGGGTCGATTTCAAACTCTTTGAGGTTGACTGCGGGCACGCCGTATTGTTTGCTCAAGAATTCGGTGAGCTGCTCTTCCTTGATGTAGCCGAGCTTGCAGAGGTTGGCGCCGAGCCTTCCGCCCACGCGCTTCTGCTCTTCGAGCGCTTTCTGCAGTTGCGCCGGGGTGATCAGGTTTTCCCGGACCAGCAGTTCGCCGATTTTTTCAGCCATCTTTAGACCTCGCCAGTATTATTGCAACCGTAAATTTTATCTTATGCCAATCCCCCGCGATTGTCAAGGCTGACCCCGGCTTTGCCCGCAAGCGTGCGGCCATCAAACGCGCATAAAGCTTCTTAATGAGTCCCCTTGAATTTAGATGCCACAAATCGCTCAAAGGAATCAGCTTGTTGCCCAAAAAGGAAGCCGGGGTTTTCAGCTTTCGTCCAGTTTGTCCAGGATATTGTCGATTTCCGACTCGTCCCCGGACTCCTCCTTTTTCTCGGCCGGCTTGGCTTCCGGTTCCGGGGGCTTGCCCGCCTGCTTCTGGCTGGCCGGCTCACCCTTTTCGATGATCTGGTCCAACATGGCGTCCAGTTCCTCGGTTTCCTCCGCACCCTTCTCGTCCACCACTGCGCGGTTCATGGCCTTTTCCAGCTCGGCCTCGGTGCTTTCCCCTGCCGGTTCCGGAGCAGGCGCCGGGGGTCTGATGGGAGCCGGCGCCGGCAGGGGCGCTTGCCGGGGCCGGAGCGGTTCGGGCCTGACCGCCTTCTTGGCCGGCTCCTTGATCACGAGTCCCAAGTCCGAGGCGATGCTCTTGACCAGGACCTCGTCCACGGCTTTTTGCTTGAGCAGGTATCCTTCAAACAGGCAATTGTCGCAGACGGTGTTGATCAAGCGGGGTATGCCGCGGGAGAAGAGATGGATATTGTCCAGGGCCTTGCCGCTGAAGAACTGGTTTTTAGCCCCGGCCATGCGCAGCCGGTGGTTGATGTATCCCTCGGTGGACTCGCGGTTGAAGCTCTCCAGCCGGCACTTGACCGCGATGCGCTGGGACAATGGCTCGTCCAGATGGAGATGCTCTTCCAGTTCGGGCAGGCCGAAGAGCACGAAGGTGATGAGGTTGCCGTCCATTTCCAGGTTCAAAAGCCCGCGGAACTCCTCCATGATGTCCTTGCTCCGGAGCATCTGCGCCTCGTCAACCAGGACCACGGTTTTTTTCTTTTTCTCGTGCAGCTCGATCAGGCGGTTGTAAAGCTGGTTCAGGAGCTTGAGCTTTTCCGGGGCCGGATTCTCGATTCCGAGCTGGCGCGCGATGCGGGTCAAGAGCCAGTCCGCGGTTATCTGCGAGTGAATAATCACGAGCAGGGCCGACTCGTATTCCTCTTCCGGGAGGCTGTCCAGCACCCGGCGCGCGAGTATGGTTTTGCCCGCGCCGATTTCTCCGAGCAGCACCGCCATGCCCTTCATGGTGTCCATGGCGTTCATCAGCCTAAGCATGGCGCGCGAATGCTGGGCGCTGTTGTAGTAGAATTTCAGGTTGGGCGCCTGGCCGAAAGGCTCTTCATTCAATCCATAGAAATCGAGATAGTCCATCTTCCGCTCCCGCTAATCAGACATAAGTGATTTTCTTCCGGCTTCTCTTCTTTTCCGCTTCCGCCTTTTCCGCTTCCGGCTCCTTCAGCGCGGCGCTTTCCCAGCTCACTCCCTCGCGGCTGGGCGTGGGAGGAACCGCGGGCTTGCTCCCCGCGAGCCTGGCCTTTAGTTCGGCGATTTTCTGGCCGGTGTCCCTGGTGCCGGGGTCCAAGCTATTGCTCTTCTCGAACATCTTGAGTGATTTGGCAAAGTCGCCGAGTCCCAGCCAGGCCTGGCCCAGCTCGTAGAAGAGCGCGGCTTTTTCCTTCTCGCCAATCTTCGGCTCCACCACGCCCTTCTCGTATTCCTCAATGGCTTTTTCAAACTGGCCGCGCTCGCAGTGGCAAAGCCCGAGCATGATATGGCAATCCAGGGGATTGTGCCCGGCCTTGAGCGCGGTGGAAAATTCCCGGACCGCGTCCTCGCAAAGCCCCATCTCCTTGTAGGCGATGCCCAGGTCATAATGAGTTGAGGCGTCGGTCTCGCTCACCACCTTGCTCACCCCCTCCTTGAACGACTTGAACATATCCTCAAAGCTGTATTTCTCGCTCGTGCCCATCTCCTTGAGGCTGGTGGGCGCGGGTCCGAGGTCTTCTTTTTCCAGTTCCGCGGCCAGGTCGAACATACCGCCTTCATCAGCGGAGGCAAAGGCCGGCGCTTTCGCTTCAGGTTCCTGGATGCCGGCCTGCGGCGAAGGCACCTGGAGCGCTGGAGCGGGTTGGGCCGCGGGTTCCTGGATTTCCGGGCCTTGCTCTTCCGCGGCAAAAGCCGGCTCTTCCGGGAAGCTTAGCGGTTCCGGGGCCGGCGGAGCTTCGGGTGGCGCGGGTGGTTCCGGCTCCACGGCAATGGGTTTGCGAGCTTCTGCCGAGGGTGGCGGAGGCGGGGCTGGTTTTTCCTTTTGAGGCGGAGGAGGCGGGGCTTTGGCTTCCACTTTCGGCGCAGGCGGCTGCTCGGGCAGGGCCTTTTCATGAAGCGCTTTTTCCGAGATGATGACCTCTTCTTCAATCACCTCTTCTTCCGCCGGCTTGGCTTCTGCTTCGGGCTTGGCCTCGGGCGGGCCTTCATAGCCCACCATCACCTCTTCGGTCACAGGCGCTTCCGCCTCTTCTTCAACCACCTCTCCGGGGATTTGCTCTTCCTCTATCTCAACCGGTATTTCTTTTTTGGCCTTAACCGCGGGGGCGCTCGGAGGCGGTGGCGGAGCCTCTTCCTCTTCAATGACGATAGGCGCTTCCTTCTTGGCCGGAGCCGGCGGAGGCGGCGCGGCTTTGGGAGCCTTGGCCTCTAGTTTGGCTTCCAGTCCCTTGACGCGGCGCATGGCCTGCTTGTGGGACGGCTCGGTCTGGAGAATCTCAAGATATACCCGGAGCGCCTCTTCTTCCAGGCCCTGCTGCGCATAAAATTCCGCTTCTTCGATTTCTTCCTTGAAATCCGGCGCGGGCGCGGGCTTGGGTTTGGGAGGCGGAGCTTTTCTTTCCGGAGCCGGCTTGGGCTTGGCCGCGGCCGGAGGCGGGGGCGCTTTGGCCGGAGGAGGCGCTGGTTTTTCCTTGACCTGGGCCGGCTCGGGACCAGGCTTGGCCTCGGCCGGGGCTTCCTCCTCTTCCACCACCACCTCTTCTTCGATCACTTCCGGCTCTTCCACTGCGGGAGCCTCGGCCGGCTGGGGTTTGGGAGCCGGGGCCGCGGCCTGTTTGGTTAATTCCGCGTCGGCCTTTTTGAGCCAGGCCTGGGCCGGCGCCTCATTGGGCGTCAGTTGTAAAATTTCCGCGGCTGCCTGGGCGAGCGATTTGAAATCTCCGCTCTTGTCCGAGTAAAGCGCTATTTTGTGGAGCGCGTCCAGGGCTGCGGCCTGGTTCTTGGAGTCGAGCATGATATTTTTCAGCCGCTTGAGCGCTTCGACATTTTTGGGGTCGGTCTTGAGCACAAGCTGGATATGGCCGAGGGCCTTGTCGCGCAGGCCGTATTTGAAATAGACATCAGCCTCGGTCAGGTTTTCCTGAATCTGCTCCGGGGTGAGCGTGGCTGGCGCCGTCTCCTCTTTTTCCGGCGCCGCAGTCACCACCGCCTCTTCCTCAACCGCCTCGTTCAACTCCTCAATGCCGCCTTCCACCACCTCTTCCTTAGCCTCCGCCACTTCATCGTGCAGCTCCACGACCTCTTCTTCTGCGGGAGCGGCTTCGGCCTTGGCGGCAGCAGCTTTGCCTTCGAGCTGATTCAGTCGCTGGAGCGCTTCCTGGGCTTTCTGGCGCAGGCCCTTCTGCTGATAGGCCTTGGCCAGTTCTTTGAGCTTGACCGCGGCCTCATCCTTCCGGCCCAGCTTCACGCACAGCTCGGCCAGGTTGCTTAGCGACTGGAGGTCGTCCGGGGTAAGCTGGCAGATTTTCACGAGCAAAGGATAGGCCCGGTCGTAAATTTTGCGCTTGATGTAGACGGCGACCAGTTCCTTCAGGTTCTCGGCATTGTCCGGGTCGGCCCTGGCCAGCTTTTCCATCAGGCGCACATATTCTTCAAACCGGTTCTGCTCCTTAAGCTCGTTGAGGGCGCGCTTGAAGACCGCGTACCCGTCCTTCTTGTTGCCGTTCTTGTAATACAGCTCCGCGAGCTTGGTCAGGATCATGACATTGCGCGGGTCAAGCTCGGCCATATTCTTGTAGATGTCCAGGGCCTCCTTGAGCTTGCCGTCCTTTTCGTAATTGCCGGCGATGCGCTGGTACTGGGTCATGGCGTCGCCGACCATTCCCAGGCGCTGGTAGAGGTCGGCCATCAGGAGGTAGATGTCATCGCGGTTTTCATCCAGCTCGAGCACGCGCTTGTAAACCGCGATGGCCTTGGAGAAGAAGCCGTCCCGCGTGTAGAGCTTGGCGGCCTCGCCATAGGTTTTTATGGCTTCCTCATTCTTCTTGAGCTTGGAAAAGAGGTCTCCGAGCCGGGTCCAGGTTTTGACATCCTTGCGGTCGATTTCCAGGGATTTTTGATACTCCTTGACCGCCTTGTCAATCTGACCGCGCTGCGCGAGTTTTTGAGCCGAGGCAATAAGCTTTTCTTTTTCCTTGGACATGCTTATCCCTTGCGTCCCATTCCCTTTCGAGACACTAATCCACCCACTTTGTTTATTTTAGGCTTTATTTTCACCCCCGTCAAGTTGCGCGCCTACCCCCCCTTGGAACCATCTTTCCAGGCCAAACCCCTGGCTTTTCCGCCTTTATTTAGATGCTCACCGCGGCCGTGGGGATGCAAAATTCTCATTAAATACCAGACACATCCATCCGGAATGAGGCGCAGCGGGCAGTCAGGAATCAGGATTTAGGAATCAGGAATTGGGAATTTGGTGCTTCCCTCTTCACCGTGCACCGTGAACCGTTTGCCGTTCACCGCCCAAAAAGTTCCGAATTTTCCAAGTTTCTGCCCGGATTTGGCGGTCAGGGCTTGATTGGGGCTTGAGCAGAGGATGTCTGCAAAAAGCTCTCTTCATTGATTCAATTTTTTGAATATCTTGCGGTTGGATTGGTAGATGGCCAGGAACTGGCTGAAGAGCTGGCGGTAAATTTTCTGGTTTTCCGGAGCGGGTTCGAAGATTCCGGAGAACTGGGTCAGGCCGGGGATGTCATGGAACTTGATGAAGCCGAGCGCGACCGAGGCGATGAAGGCCGCGCCGCGGGCATTGGCCTGCTGGGGGTCTTTGACCTGGCGGATGGTTCGCTCGAGCACATCCGCGAAAATCCTGCACCAGACCTCGGACCTGGCCCCTCCGCCCACGATGTTCAACGGGTCCATTTTCCTGCCAATGAATTTCTCCACATAGCCGAGCATCCATTTGCTGTTATAAGCCACGCCTTCAAAAAACGCGCGCACCAGTTGCTCCGCGCTCGTGGTGAGGGACAGGTTGTAGATTCCGCCGCGGAGCGAGCTGTTGTCCACCGGGGTGCGCTCGCCGTTGAGCCAGGGCGTGAAGATGAGATTGCCCGCGCCGGGCTTGACCGAGGCTGCGAGCCGGCTCAAAAGCTCATAGACATTTTCCGGCGGGTCCGCGTTCTGGAGCGCGTTTTTCCGGAACAGGATGTTATCGACGAGGAAGGGGAGAACTCCTCCGGCGATGTCCTGCTCGCAGACCGAGTAATATTTTCCGGGGATGGAGGTTGGGAGGGAGGCTATGGAATGGAACACATCGGTTTTTTTGAAGGGCACGATGCACTGGACCCAGGAGGAGGTGCCGACATAGAAGTGGCCTTCAAAGTCGCGCACGGCACCGGCGCCGATGCAGGCGGACTGGTGGTCCGGGGACCCGCAGACCACTTTCACATTTTTGCCCAGGCCGAGCTGGTCCGCGACTTCTGGAAGGATATTGCCCAGCACATCGATGGAGCGCTTGAGCGGAGGGAGCTTCTGTTTGTCAATGCCGAGCTTTTTTATCAGCCAGTTGTCGTAATGCACATTATTGATGTCCCGGGTGTTGGCGGCCCAGAAGAGCGCGATGGAGTCAAAGCTCGCGGCGAACTGTCCGGAGAGGCGGAGGTTGAGGTAGTCCTTGCTGCCGAGGAACATTTTGGCCTGGCGATAAATTTCCGGCTGCTCGTTTTTCCAGAACAGGACATGGGCGATGTCGTCCTTTCCGGAAAGCTGGGGGCCTCCCCCGGTCTTCACTATCCAGGGAATCATCTTGACCAGGCTGTATCCTTCAAAGCTCGGGAACCCGGAGATGACTTTGCGCACATAGGGCGCTCCGCGCGAGTCCATCCAGGTGAGCGAGTTGCCCAGGTGCTTGCCGCTTTGCTCCACGGCCACGGTTGACGAGAAGGTTGACGAGACGCACACCGCAACAATGTCATCAATCGGCACGAGCTTTTTCGCCACCAGCTTTTGCGAGGTCTGAACCAGGGCGTCCCACCACAAGCCCGGGTCCTGCTCCGCGCCCCCATTGGGCAAAAAGAGGACCGGGGTTTTTTGCGCTTCCGTATCAATCCTCTCGCCGTGAATGGAAAAGAGCGAGCTCTTCACCGCGGAAGTGCCGTGGTCAATGGCCAGCACATATTTTTTCGCGGCAGAGGAATCAATCATGCTGGATTATTTTTAACGCAAAGACGCAAAGAACGCAAAGACCGGCAAGGCCATCTCAAATCTCATAAAATTCTCGGAGCATCGCGCCAACCCCGATCTTCGGTTTGATTAGCATTTTTATGAGTTCCCTCTACATCAGCCGGGGCTCGGCCGGAGAAGTGCGCTCAATGCTCACTCTCCTGGAGCGTCTTGAGCCGAATCTCAAAGCTCAAATTTCAGAATCTCATAACCAAATCCGAAAACATCTCCCGGCAACTCTGGGGCTGGATGGAGTCCCTCAAGAATTCCGAAATCCAGGGCCAGCGCCGCCTGGATGACAAAGAACGCAAAAACTTCCAAATCCAAAAAGACCAAAAGCAATTCCTGCAAGAACTCCACGAAAAGTTTCCCGAGCACCACAAAAAACCCTGAACCGCCGGTCTTTCCGGAATTTTTCTGAAATCTGAGTTTTGAAATTTGAGATTCTTTTGAGATATGAGCTTTGAGATCTGAGATTTTTTCCACGCCAGTCCATTGATTTTCATGCCCTTTCCAAGATTCTTTTCTCAACTGCAATTTAACACTTGACAAGAAATGGGGGGGTATCGTTAGCCAATAAGGAGGTGCAATAAAATGGCTATTTCTGAAAAAGATAGAAACAAAATTCTATATTTGCGAAACGAAGGGAAAGCTTGCTCTAAAATACAATCAGATGATTTTCCCAACTTGGGTTATTGGGAAATCATGGGTGTAATTTACGGAAAAGGCGTGAGGGCCGCTCTTGGCACAAAGAGGATGATTGCCAACAGATGCAAATGGATCATTGCTACCAAGAGCGATCAAGATCGCGCACGCTGGGCGAGAGAAATAAATGATCTTGCATGGCAATTATACGAAATGATAAAAGACAACCAGAAACGCCTTGAAGAAATAAGAAATCTGACCTCGCTTCAGAATAAATAATTCCAACGCACCGGCAAAGGGAGGGGATCAATATGTTAAAGAAAGTATTCTTATATGGCTTGGCGGTTGTAGGGGGGATAACGATATTAGCTGTAATCGGGGCTTGTTGCATTTTTATCATTGCCATTCTTATTAAAGAGCCTCAAAGCAAGCCAGCCGTTCAAACAATTGTATTAGAGTCAACCCCAAAGGACACATCATTTGAACACGTTTCCAAAATCGTAATGGAGAGAATGGATAAGGGAGAATCGGCCCAGGTTGCTTTGGGTGATTTTGAAGGCCTGGAGGTAAAATGGACTGCCAAGCCGGAATATATTCCAGTCATGATAATCCCCCGTGTGTATTTTCGGTTGGGCAACTAAAATCCTACGGAACTGCCTCCTATGGACTTGACACCGTTAAATACTTGATGTTTTGCGAGAAGAATCAAGGAACAGAATTCACGGTGGAAGGCAAATTGATAGGTGCCAGCGATTGGCCCGAAACACCTCTGATCGTGGAAGTGAATGCGGTAAGCCTCAAAAACAACTAAGAATTCTTTGCGTTCTTTGTGCCTTTGCGGTGAAAATTGATTCTAAATGTCCAATTTCTTGATGTTCCCGCTCTCATCCACCTGCTCGATGATGATTCCACCGAAGGATTTTCCGCCTTCCTTCTTCTCGTCCAGCTTCATCACCTTGGGCAGGAGCGCGAGGAAGTCTGTGGGATTGACGCATGCTTCGGGCGGGAACACTCCCGGGCCTTTGACCTTGCCCATGGCCATGAGCATGGCGCCCATGGCCGCGGGAATGCCGGTGCCCTCTCCCAGGGCCTGGCTCTGCGAAGCCATGCTCGCGCGGTATTCGCGGTATTGACCGTTTTTTCTGCCTTTCACAACCACGCTGACGCATCCGCGCTGGGGGCCGAAATTGGTCTCTTTCAAAATGCGCTCCCGCTCCCGGATGATATAAGCCACGGCAAAGTCATAGGGCACTATCTTTTTGCCTTTGACCAGAAGCGGTTCCCTTGAGCCCAGGCCGAGCTTGAAAATGTCGCGCGTAAGCTCGTAATACGGCTCGGGCAGGACCGTGCCCTTGTTGGTCACCTGCCGGCACTTGATGTGTCGCGGAATGGTCACCTGCTCCGGATGAGGATACGGGTAAAGCAAAGCCTCGCCAATCACCGGGAACTTGAACCTCTCGCGCAGGGCAATGCCGTCCTCGCCGAAATAGTTGACATATTTCAGCTCGCCTTCCAGGAACATCGGAATCTCAATGCTCATGCAGTGATAGCGGTGGCCGATCACTCCCTCGCCCTCAAATGGCTCGCCGCCGTGGGCGTGAAAAATGTCGATGGAGTCAACCTCATCCAAAAGCGTGTCCGCGGCGAATTTGGCGATGATGTTGGTTGCTCCGGGCGAGCTGCCCATGCCAATCAGTGCGCTCACTCCGGCCTTTTTCGCCGCGTCGTCCAGCTTGAGCAGCTCGAGCGTGGTGTCCACATCGTCGCAGATGTCCACATAGTTTATTCTTGCCTGGAGCACGGCCTTGAAGATGGGCATTCCCAGTTTGTAAAACGGCCCGGTGCAATTGAGCGCCATGTCCGCTCCCTTGAGGACGGCCTTGAGGCTCTTCTTGTCCAGAACATCAACCTTTTTGGCCGACACCTTCCTGCCTTTGAGCGAGGCCGCAACCTCTCGCGCCCGGGCCAGGCTCAAGTCCGCGGCAACTATCTCTGAAAAATATTCCTGCCCGGCCAGAGTCTTCATTGCCACGCTCCCCACCGCGCCCGAAGCTCCCAGCACAACTATCTTTGCCATTTCCCCTCACCTCGCAAATCTTTTATCCAACTTGCCACTAAAGCCCCTCTCTTCTGCGCGAGCGACTTCCTGCTTCGTCCCGCCGGAAGCGGGAATTCGCAGGACAAGTTAGTCGCGATTCGTTCCTTGCCATCTTCGCTCCCTCCATTTTGGGGTCAGAGCTATTTTTAATGCAGTTGAAACTTTCACGGCGCCATTGAAGATATTTGCCTCTCCAAAAATGTGAGCAGAATCAAGTTAAACTATTAAGTGTAGGTCTGACCCTATTTCTTGCTGGCGTTCTGCTCTTCCAATTTTTTGCCGTATTCGACCTGCTTTTTGGCGTTCTCTATCGCCGGCTGGCTGTAATATTTCCGCGCGTAGCTTTCTCCAGCGTCCCCCGCCTGGACCAGGTACCAGACCAGGGCCTTCATCCGGATGCGGTTCAGCCGGTCGAAAATTTCGTGCTCTTCCGGGGTGGAAGGCTCTTTTTTCAGAACCGTGCGTGCGTAATTCTTGTCCCCCATAATCTTCTTGAGGGCCGCGACGGACTCCGGCCCGGGAAGGCTGCCCACCGCGTCCAAAGCCCAGCCGTTGGCTTGGTACGGGTCATAGAGCATGGCCATCAGGTCCTTGATTGCCGACCTGTCCCCGGCAATCGCCACGGCCTGGTAAAAGGCCTTGTTTTTGGCATAGTCCCGGGTCTTGATTTTTTCCAGCACCAAAGGCCCGGCCGGCTTGACCAAAGCAGCCGGAAACTGAATCAGCGACTCCACGGCCGCGGTCACGGTCTCCGGGTCGTCGCGCTTGGCAATGACTTTCACGAGCATGTCCGCGAGTTCCGGCGACTTGAGTTTGCCGAAGGCCGCAGCCGCCTGCTTGATGTATCCCTGGTTGAACAAAGCCACATACAAGTCCTTGTTTTCCGGAACCGCGTTCTCCGCCAGGGCGTCTGCGGCCGCGGCTCTCACGCCCGAGTCCTTGGAATCAAGAAAGTCCTTGACCAGCTCCACCTCCCGCTTATCGAGCTTGAACCTGCCGGCCCTGCGCAAAAAAAGCTCCAGCTCGGAGTTGTTCAGGTCCCCGCTTCCGAGCTTTCCCAGGATGGCCTTCTTGCCCTCCTCCCCCAGCTTGACCAGGATGTTCATATTGCATTCCGCGATATTGCTGTCGCCGTATTCGCGGTAGGCCTCGTCAATTCCCAGCGTGCCTTTTTTCCTTTTCGGCTCCAGGGCCTGGTTGATTTCCTGCCCGGTGCGATAGGTGTGGTCATCCATATTTTCGAGCAGCACCCCTGCTATGCCCTTAGCCTCAAACCTCATGAGCGCCGCTCCTGCGCTCTTGCAGAGCGATTCTTCCTGCCCGAAATAACAGCCGGCATACGGGGTGTCATAAGGCTCGTCCATTATTTTCAAAAGCGGCTTCTCTGCTTTCGGGTCCTTGAGTTTGCCCAAGGCGGCGATGGCCGAATAGCGCACCGCGCACATCAAGGCCCGGTAGCCGCGCCGGGTGTTCTCGTCCGCCTGGGCTATTTCCCGCGGGGGTCTATATTTCTTTTTCATAGCCACCTTGATAAGCGCCGGAACCATGCTCCGGTCGTCGATGTTATTAAGCATCAATGCCGGCTCATAGGCCTGGTTAAAGCAGACTCCCCAGGATTGCTGGTCTTTTTTCTGCCGGGCCGTGTCGCAGGCAGGGGCGCGCAGGTCATAGACCCCCTTCAGCAGCTTGCGCAGCTGGTCGGCATTTTTGGGAACCCCGATTTCCGGCTGCGGCGCCGGCTTGGGCCTGGGTTTGGGCTTGACCACCAGGTAGCTGTTGAGGTAGAGGTAATAGGTGGCCGCTCCGGCGACCACAATCGCGGCCAGCAAGATGCCGGTTATGGACTTCCCGTATTTCTTTGTCATGGCCGGCTCTCCGCCAATGAGTTCAAAGTTTAAGGTTCAAAGTTGCGCGAGCGAATTCACTCGCCATTCATATCTCCTTGAATAAAACGCCGGGCCAATTCAGGAGTCAAATTGAAAATCAGGCGCCTGCTCTATTTTCGCGCACCACTGGCCCTCAACCGGGCAAGGCCCTGATTGAATTGGGAGCCTCTGAACCCAATCACATTCCTGCTTCGCGTCTCTTCTGAAGCTGCTGGTCCAGCTCCTTGACCGCATCATCCGCCTCCAGCTTGACCTCCTTGGACCGCTCCTTCATCTGCTTCTTCATGGTCTCGGCCACATTGTCAAAGCTGACCTTGCAGAGCGACCAGAGGGTTCCGTCCGGGGCCTTCCACCGGTCAACAATCATCGCGCCGTAGAGCGTGACCTCGGTGATATTCTTGCTGATGCTGGACACAAATTGCTTTTCCTCCAGCTCGGTCAGGCCGGTCTTGTCGGTCTGGGACTTTATGGCCGAGGACGACATATAGTCCTTGAAAAAGCTGGCCACATAGGTGTCCAGGGTCTTGGCCAGGTCGTCCCGCGCGCGGGAGTCCGCGGTCTGCTGGAGAAGCGATACCATCAGGATGCTGCTCGCGGAACCGCACCCGTAAAAGGCGTCCTTCCCCGCATCCTTGAAAGCGCCCGAGCAGCGGGTCACCCACTCCGGCTCCTGCTTGGTGCCGGACACGCTGTTCTCGTTCGTGACCTTGGTCTTCTTATGGCAGGCTCCCAGGCTGAACATGACCATAACCGCCATCGCAACCATCAATACGCTATGCGCTTTTCTCCTCATCTTTGCCTCCTTTTTTCCGAACCGAAATATTTTACTCCGGTCAACTCTATTTTCAAACCGCATTGCCGCTCATATTCAAGCGCCAATCTTTACCCCGCCTTTTCATTTCTTGCGCACCGGCGCCTCGGGCCCGGAAGCGCAATTGTTCTCGAGGTCTTTCTCAACCGCGGCGCAGAACTTCTGGAAATCATCTGCGGGAAACCGGGCATCCTCCACCGCCACGGTCTTGCCCACGAGATTGTCATCCAAATAGACGGACATTCCGGCAAGTTTGTTCTCCTTCCAGACCAGGCCGTTGAGCACGAACCGAGCCGCGGCCAATGACCTGGCCGGCTCATACCCGTTTTGCTTCAGGGATTTCGCCATCAGCCCCTGGTAAAAGTTCCCCAGCTTGGCAGCCGCCGCGGCCTCCGTGGCGTCCATGAAAGCGGGAACGAAAACCGCGCAGTTTTTTTTCAGCCGAAGCAGCCGCTCGCTCTCCCGGCCAACATCCTCGGCGAAAATATCCTCCATAAATCCGGTGTAGCTCTTGAGAATCAGGCCCTTCTCGCTCACCAAAAATCCCTGCGGAATATTGAAAACCTGAAAAGTCTTGAAAACCGACCCGGAGGGGTCAAAAAGCAGCGGGAACTCAATCCCCATTTCCTTTTTCGCCCTCGCCGCCTCGGCCTGGCTTTTGGCCGAGAGCGCAACTCCGACCACCGCGAGCGTGTCCCCATATTTCCTGGCTACCTCATTCAGCACGGGTATTTCGCTCCGGCAGGGATAGCAGCCGAGATCCACAAAAGTCAGATAAACCAGCCGTCCCCGGAAATCAGCAAGGCTGACTTGAAGCCCCTCTGCTGAACCCAGCGAAAACCCCGGGGCATATTGCCCCTGCCGAGCCGAGGCGAAAACCATAAATGCCATTAAGATATATTTCACCGCCAGATGCAAGCTAATGCCTTTCTTGCGTGTTCCACCGAAGCCCGACAAGACACGGGCTTGGCGCCAAGTTCTCAATTATATTTTTCAACCCGGTGACCTTTTTAGTTTACAGTTTATGCTTCAGTCATCATCATGCGTATACGATGGCTTGTCGAGAAAAAAGTCCGAATCCTGATAGCGATGAAGGGCGTCCTGGATAAAAACATTCAAAACCGCCGCGGTCGGCACCGCCACCAGGATGCCGAGAAAACCGAGCAGGTCCGCGCCAATCAGCACCGCGATAATCACCACCACCGGGTGCAGCCCGACCTTCTTGCCCATAATCCTCGGAGTGATGATGGAGCCTTCCAGAGCCTGCACCACCCCGAACACGAGCCAGGCCCCGAACATCTGCCAGCTCAACCCGTATTGCAGAAGCGACATTATGGACGCGGCGACCACCCCCACCGCGGTTCCCAGGTAGGGGACGATGTAAGCCATGCCCGAGAGCATGCCAATCACCACCGCCAGGTTGATGTCCACAATCGAGAGGCCGATGCTGTAAAGAATGCCCAGAATCAAGCAAACCGTGAGCTGGCCGCGGATGAAGCCGGAGAGCACCTCGTCTATCTGCCGGAACTTCTGAACCAGGTAGTCCCGGTAAGCCACCGGGATATAGTCCACCGCCTTTTGCTTCATCTCGTCCCAATCGCGCAAGAAGTAAAACAGAAAAACCGGCGTGAGCACCATGGCGAAAAGCCAGCCGAGCAAAGCCACAGTCTTGGTGGTGAGCCGGGTAAGGAAATTGGTCAAAGGCTTGAGCGTGGCCGGGTCAATCTTGCCGGCCGAAAGCTTGAGCTGGGTGAAAATCTCGTCCAGGCTGCGCGGAATGCCCACGCCCAGGTACCGCTTGATTAACGGCCCGTGCCTGGCCTGGAGCGCGGCCAGGTACCCGGGAAGGGCATGATAAAGCGCAACCACCTCTTTCTGGACCTCGTAGAGCAGGAAAGCCACGAACAGGCCCAGAACTATCAGGCTGACTAAAGCCAGAATGAAAATCGCTCCCTCCCGGTGAATCCGCCTGCCCTCCAGCGTGTTCACCACCGGGTCCAGAA
>Ga0315282_10009368_pt1 | contig 15576 bp, 10 predicted proteins | sample YL17G07_20_MG_FD_203693 | JGI IMG/M metagenome (GOLD analysis project Ga0315282, IMG submission 203693) | Sediment microbial communities from Yellowstone Lake, YNP, Wyoming, USA - YL17G07_20 | ecosystem: Environmental > Aquatic > Freshwater > Lake > Sediment | place: USA: Wyoming | collected...
TTTTTGTTAAAGACCTGAACTGGATTTTGCCTATTTGGGAAGAGGACGAGGCAATGCCTCGCCCCTACAGGGCATCTGTAAAAGTTCGGTCCATGATGAAGGATGAGCCGGCAACAATATTTCAGGTATCAGATAAAACTGTGCAGGTTGTTTTTGATAAGCCACAGTGGGCACCAGCTCCTGGGCAGTCCGCAGTCTTTTATGGTAGTGACATATTAATAGGAGGCGGTGTTATAATATAATTCTAAAATTCAGTTTCCTGAAAGGAAAAAACAATTAGATGTTAAGAGGGAAAGGTCTAACCCTTGAAAATATTTTAGATGAGTTAAAAATAATCTGTAAGGAAATTTACGGTGAAAACAATATAGATCTTATAAAAACAGCGCTTAATGACGTTGCGGCTCTTTTTTCCGGTAAAAGAAAGGGGTTTCAGAAATGTGATACAAGGTACCATGACCTTATGCATACCTTACAGGTTATTCCTCCTTTTATAGGAATTATAGATGGGTGGAACAAAAATAAAAGCACCCCTTACCTTTCAAGAGAATTCTTTGATATAGGGATCATTGCAGTTTTGTTACATGATACAGGCTATATAAAAACCGAGGATGATATTGAGGGTACCGGGGCCAAATATACTTTTACTCATATACAGAGGAGTGCTGACTTTGCAGGTCTTTACCTTCCCCAGTTGGGGTTTGATAAGTATAAAATATCCGGTGTCCAGAATATTATTATGTGTACAGGGGTAAAGATCGACTACACAAAGATTCCTTTTAATTCTGATGAGGAACGTACAGTCGGATACGCACTTGGAACTGCTGACCTTTTAGGGCAGATGTCTGCGGATGATTATCCGGAAAAACTACCTATACTTTACCGTGAATTTGAAGAAGCATACCTCTATGAAGGAATAGAAAAATTGCGCCAAAGAGAGGCGATTGTATACGAAAGTGTAGATGACTTAATCAGAAAGACTCCTTATTTTTATGAGGTAATAGTATTGAGACGTTTAAAAAATATGGGTTCTATGTATAAGTACCTGACCTATCATTTTAAGGATTCAAGAAACCATTACATAGAGGCTATCGAAGAAAATATTAAAAAGATAACGCTTGCTTCTTTGCCTCAGTAAACCCCGTTAGAAGGTATCTGTGGTTTTTCTAAGGGGGTAAATTAATCTCAGTGTGTTAGGTGCTACCTCTATTTTTGCAGGAGTCATGCCGAAATAATCGCCGTCTATCTGTATATGGGCATTACCATCTATCTTTATCCTCTTTGCCTTTAGATATTCTACATCCTTAAATCTTAAGTGGCTTCCTGTTGCAATACCAAAGACATACCTTAAAACGTCTAAACGTTTTTTCCCCTTAAAAAGGCAGATATAAAGAGTCGGGTCAGTAAGTCTTGCATCAGGTGTAATCTTGAAATCCCCTCCATATTTTGCTGTCTTGCTAATGATTGCAGAATATCCAGAATAAGTTTTTCCGTCGATGTCAAAGGTTATTTCACGTGGATTAAACCCGGAAAGGACTTTTAGTCCACTATAGATGTAGGCGCCCTTACCTGAAATTTTTTTAAAGGTCTCATTTATCCCAAAAACTGCCTCACCATCAAAACCGATGCCTGCCATAAGAACGAAATAGCGAGAGACGAGGGACGAGGGACGAGTAATCGCTATCTTTCCGAGTGAGATGGTTTTTGTAGTGCCGGTGACAGCGATTTCCATAGCACCTTTTACATCCTCGGGAATACCGATTTCCTTAGCAAGCACATTTGTGGTTCCGAGTGGAAAAATCGCCATTGGTATCTCTGATCCCGCGATGCCATTAATAACCTCATTAAATGTACCATCGCCGCCTGCGGCAATAATCAGGGAAGGTAATTCTCTTATTGCCTCTCTTGCAAGACTTTCTGCATTCCCCTTTTTTTCCGTGAAAAGTACCTCCACTTTATATCCCTTTGACATCAGATAACGAGATGCCTGTGCTATTTTTCTATCTGATGCTCGTTTTGCTGTGGGATTACTTATAAGGACGATTGAAGATTTCATCTGTTGAAATTATACCTCTGCATGAAGCAACTCTTCCAATTATTACAGGCATTCTTTCAAGGTAATTTATTATTCCTTCAACATTTATCTCTTCCTTTATGAAAAATGCCCTTCCTCCGCTTTTGCTTCCTGTATGCTTGATATTTGGTATCCTCAAATATCCAATTTTTTTAGATGCTACATAGCCAGTTGTGTAAAATGGGTCGTCAGATATACATAATTCAGCTACCACGTGCTCACAGGATGCTACCTTCGATGCAAGGATAATTGCCTCTTTGACAGTATCTGTATTAATCCCGAGCTTTGAAAGCCTTAATGAAAGCGCCTTTAAGTCTGACTTATTGATTCCAAGCCGAGATACCCTGATCCCTCTTTCTTTATCAGGCTCAAGACGATCGCCTTTTTCTACTGTGATAATGGCCGCACCCCTCATGCTGCCTTTCTTGATTAATTCAAAAGCTATATTAATAGCCCTTTTTGATATCCCTAAGGATTGAAGCAGCTTAATTGCTATACTTTTCCCTTCAGCAGGTGTGCTATTGTTAACTGTTGATAGAGGTAATGCTGAGATTTCTTTTAGCTTTTGCTTTATATCCTCAATTGTAAATATAATTTTATCAGCTTTGCCTTTAGGATGGCTTAGTGCCCTTTCAATATATCTCTTAACGATTTTTTGAATCTCTGATGCCTCATAAAGCCCTTCTGCGCCGGATATATGAATTTCAGTGAGTTTTGACTTTTGACTTTTGACTTCTTTTGATGCCCTCATCCTAATGCTATATATATTTTTCATAGAAGTGATTATATCGATGTCTACCAAGAATTGACAATCCTAAACTTAATTTTAAGTAATACTTAATTTTATCAATTTTATCGCCTGACTCTGATTACTTACCATCCTCTATACTGAAATCTAAAAAAGTGTTACTATATCGTGTCTTAAAAGGGTAGTTACTTATTTCAATTTCAATTAAAGGGTTAGTGTAACTTAAGAGTAAAGATAGAAAGGTGATACTATATGCCAAGGCGTGATGATATCAAAAAGGTAATGATTATCGGTTCTGGCCCTATTGTCATAGGCCAGGCATGCGAATTCGATTATTCTGGAACACAGGCATGTAAGGCGCTCCGAAATCTTGGCTATAAGATTGTTCTGGTCAATTCAAACCCTGCAACTATTATGACTGATCCCGGGATGGCCGATGTGACTTATCTGGAGCCACTCACTGTTGAATCCATGGAAAAGATTATAGAAAAAGAGCGGCCTGACGCAATCCTACCCAATTTAGGGGGGCAAACTGGCTTGAATCTAACTGCAGAATTGTTCCGAAAGGGTATCCTTGAAAAGTATGGGGTTAAGATAATAGGAGTACAGGCAGATGCCATCGAACGGGGTGAGGATCGCATTGCCTTTAAGGAAACGATGAAACAGTTAGGGATAGAAATGCCAAGGAGCGAACCAGCCTTTAGCGTAGAGAAGGCTGAGGAAATAGCATCGAAACTTGGGTATCCCGTTGTTATTCGTCCTGCATATACACTTGGTGGAACAGGAGGCGGACTTGTTTATAACGTGGAAGAACTGAGGACTGTTGCCAGTCGCGGTATTTCCGCCAGTCTTATCGGTCAGATACTAATTGAAGAGTCTGTTCTTGGGTGGGAAGAATTAGAACTTGAAGTTGTACGTGATGCTAAAAACCAGTGCATCACTGTCTGTTTCATAGAAAATGTTGATGCTATGGGAATCCACACAGGAGATTCTTATTGTACGGCTCCAATGCTTACTATTGACCAGGATCTCCAGAAACGTCTGCAGAAGCACTCCTATGACATTGTGAAAGCGATTCAAGTAATCGGAGGGACGAACATTCAGTTTGCACATGACCCAAAAACAGGTCGGGTTGTGGTCATCGAGATCAATCCGAGAACATCACGTTCATCCGCCCTTGCTTCAAAAGCTACGGGTTTCCCAATTGCACGTATTTCCGCACAACTGGCTGCAGGCCTGACCCTTAATGAAATTCCCTATTGGAGAAAGGGCACACTGGAAAAATACACACCATGGGGCGAATATGTAGTTGTAAAGTTTGCCAGATGGGCGTTTGAGAAATTCGAAGGAGTTGAAGACAGGCTTGGAACTCAGATGCGTGCAGTTGGCGAGGTGATGAGTATCGGGAAGACTTATAAAGAGGCATTTCAAAAGTCTATCCGGTCTTTAGAAATCGGTCGTTATGGACTTGGTTTTGCAAAAGACTTTAATCAGAAACCCCTTGATGAACTGATGGAACTGCTGGTTTCGCCATCGAGCGAACGTCAATTCATCATGTACGAAGCCCTTCGAAAAGGCGCTGACATAAATACACTCTATGAAAAGACTTACATAAAACCATGGTTTATTGAACAGATGAAAGAACTTGTGGAACTTGAGGAAGAGGTTCTTAAGCATAAAGGCCGGAGTTTGCCGGACGATGTATTGGTCCACTCAAAGAAAGACGGTTTTTCTGACAGATATCTGTCACAGCTACTCAACATACCGGAAAAGCAGATTCGTGAACACCGGAAAAAGTTAGGGATCGTTCAGTGTTGGGAACCTGTACCGGTAAGCGGGGTAGAAAATGCAGCATATTATTTTTCAACTTATAATGCACCTGACAAAGTACCAAGCAGCGATAGGCAAAAGATAATGGTAATAGGTGGTGGACCCAACCGCATCGGTCAGGGCATAGAGTTTGATTATTGCTGTGTTCATGCATCCTTCGCCCTTCGAGATGAGGGATATGAGACCATCATGGTTAACTGCAATCCTGAAACAGTCTCGACTGATTATGACACCTCGGACAAGCTGTATTTTGAACCTATTACCGTCGAAGATGTCTTATCTATTTACGAAAAAGAAAAACCGGAAGGCGTTATTGTGCAGTTTGGAGGACAGACACCGCTTAATATTGCGAGAGAGTTATTCGAAGCAGGGGTTAAAATCCTTGGCACATCCACAGAAACTATTGATCTTGCTGAAGACCGTGACCGGTTTCGTCAGATGATGAAAAAATTAGGTATTCCGATGCCAGAGTCTGGGATGGCAAGTACCCTTGAAGAAGCGCTGGAGGTAGCAAAAAAGATCGGTTATCCCCTTATGGTCAGACCTTCCTATGTCCTCGGAGGACGAGGCATGGAAATAGTTCATGATGAGGAAATGCTAAAACGATACGTATTGGCAGCGGTAGAAGTCACTCCAGACCGTCCGATCCTTATTGACAAATTCCTGGAGAATGCAATTGAGACTGAAGCAGATGCCATTTCTGATGGAACAGATGCGTTCGTCCCTGCGGTAATGGAGCATATAGAACTTGCAGGCATCCATTCAGGGGATTCTGCTTGTGTGATTCCGCCAATCAGTATACCAACCAAGCATCTGGAAACTATTTATGAATACACAAGAAAGATAGCGGTTGAGCTGAATGTTGTAGGTCTTATGAATATTCAATATGCCATAGCCCGTGATACAGTTTATGTCCTTGAAGCAAATCCCAGGGCATCTCGAACGGTGCCACTGGTTTCAAAGGTCTGCAATATTCCCATGGTGCGTATAGCTATTCAGATCATGCTGGGCAGAAAACTCACCGACCTGGGTCTTAAACAAAGGCATTTCCCGCATTTCGGAGTAAAAGAAGCGGTCTTTCCATTTAATATGTTTCCTGAGGTTGATCCGGTTCTTGGTCCGGAAATGCGTTCTACCGGGGAAGTCCTGGGCATGGCTGATTCCTTCGGCTTGGCCTATTACAAAGCTCTTGAAGCAGCCCAGCAGCGTCTTCCTGTTGAAGGAACGGTACTTATTACTGTTTCAGACGAGGACAAACCTGCTTCGCTGCAAGTTGCAAAACTTTTTGAAAGGTTAGGATTTAAGATCAAGGCAACACGAGGAACATATAAGTTTTTAAACGAAAACAGTGTCCGGACCGAGCCTATCGATAAGTTGCATGAAGGACGTCCAAATATTGTTGATGCTATTAAAAATAAAGAAATCCACCTGGTAATCAACACGCCAAGCGGGAAACTAAGCAAACATGACGATTCTTATATCCGTAAATCAGCAATTAAGTATAAAGTCCCTTATATCACTACGTTAGCTGCGGCTGTTGCTGCTGATCGAGGGATTGAAGCCTTTCAGCGGGGACATGGCGACGCTAAATCTCTTCAGAGCTACCACGCTGATATTAGATAGAAAAAATCAATAAATCTATCAACCACTCTCAAGTCTTCTGCGCCTCAATAATTTGACAGTATCCTTAGATTTGTGCTTTAATAAATCTACCTTTAAGAATGGCCCGGTGAGGCTGAGAAGGTAAAGGAGGCAGCGTGAGCTGCAAGAATCTTAATACAAAACAAGCCTTCCACTCAATGAGGGGAAGGTTTTTTTATGCCTGTTTAACCCGAATAGTGCAGACATTGCTCAAAAATTTATTTAACTCGATGCATTTATTTAAAATATTTTTATTTGTTATACTTACCAAAATATTCCGAAAACCGTCAGTTAAAGGTAAATCAAGGTATCGAAAAATAAATTTTTTCACAACATCTGCACTATTCGATTGTATTATTTGGGTTAATTTACCTTGCGGAGTGATGACAAAATGCCTAAAGAATTAATGAATAAGAAAGATATTGACAGGGCTTTAATGCGGATGTCACACGAAATCATTGAAAAGAACAAAGGGATAGAAAAGCTCTGTCTTGTCGGAATACAGAGAGGCGGGGTACATCTTGCAAAAAGACTTGCCTCAAAGATACAGCAGATTGAAAAGAAGGAAATATCTGTCGGCTCCCTCGATATAGCTTTTTACAGGGATGACCTGAATATAAGGAAGGAGCAGCCTGTTGTCAGAAGGACGGAAGTGTTGTTCGAAGTCACAGATTTAAAGATTATACTCGTTGATGACGTCCTTTTTACGGGCAGGTCTATCAGGGCAGCACTGGATGCATTGATGGACATGGGAAGGCCTGCATCAATTCAACTCTCAGTCCTGATAGACAGAGGACACAGAGAACTCCCAATAAAGGCTGACTATGTAGGGAAGAACATACCCACTGCACTAAGTGAAACAGTTGAGGTTCAGCTCGTAGAAGAAGGGTTGGAAGACAGAGTAATACTCGAAAAGGTGAGCAGTGAGGAATAGACAGTGCTGACTAATAAAGACCTGCTTGGCATAAAGGAACTTTCTGTGGAAGAAATAAATCTTATCCTCGATACATCTGCAGGGTTTAAGGATGTACTTGGAAGGGATATAAAAAAGGTTCCTACCCTGCGCGGTAAGACCACGGTTAACCTATTTTTTGAACCATCAACAAGGACAAGGACTTCTTTTGAGCTTGCAGCAAAAAGGCTCAGTACAGATGTCATCAACTTCTCTGTACCAACGAGCAGTGTAGTTAAGGGTGAGAGCCTGATTGATACAGCCCTCACGGTCCAGGCCCTCGGCGCCGATTTTATAATAATAAGGCATTCCTCATCAGGGGTACCACATCTCCTCGCAAAAAAACTCAGGGTTTCAGTAATAAACGCAGGAGATGGTACAAATGAACATCCAACCCAGGCGCTCCTCGATGCCTTCACAATAAGAGAGAAGAAGGGGAAGATTGAAGGACTTGAGATAGCTATTGTGGGAGATATAGCCCACAGCAGAGTTGCAAAATCAAATATTTATAGCCTGAAAAAGCTTGGGGCAAGGCTAAGGTTGATCGGGCCTCCGACCTTAATACCAAAAGAGATGGAGGTAATGGGTATTGATATCTTTCATAATATGGAAGACGGCCTGAGGGACGTGGATGTTTTGATGATGCTCAGGATACAGATGGAGCGGCAAGGTAAGGGGTTTTTCCCATCCACAGAAGAATATTCCAGAAACTGGGGGCTAACCTTAGAGAGGCTCTCGCTTGCAAAGGATGAAGTTATAGTCATGCACCCCGGGCCTATGAATAGGGGGATTGAAATCACATCAGAGATTGCAGATGGTCCGAGATCAGTAATCCTCGAACAGGTAACAAATGGCCTTGCAGTCAGGATGGCAGTAATGTATCTGCTTGCAGGAGTTAAAAGATGAGGATATTAATCAAAAACGGTCATATCGTAGACCCATCACAAAAGATTGATGAAGTTGGGGATATTTTGATTGAGGATGGAAAAATTAAAGAACTGATGATGCAGGATGCAGGATACAAGATGCAAGATAGAAAAATTAAAGATCATGAATCAGACAGTAGGATAATTGATGCCAAGGGTTTATATGTACTCCCCGGGCTTGTCGATATGCATGTGCATCTCAGGGAACCTGGCTTTGAATATAAGGAAACTATAAAAACAGGGACAATGGCTGCAATTAAGGGTGGCTTTACAACAGTCTGTTGCATGCCAAATACATACCCTGTCAATGACAATGCAAGTGTCACGGAATTCATAATAAGAAAGGCTGCACAGAAAGGTTATTGCACAGTCCTACCAATTGGTGCAATAACCAAAGGTCAGAAAGGCAAAGAACTTGCAGAGATAGGCACAATGATAAATGAAGGGTGTATTGCATTCTCTGATGATGGACATCCAGTGATGAACAGCCTGATTATGAGAAGGGCTCTTGAATATTCAAAGACATTTGATGTGCCTGTAATCTCTCACTGTGAGGATTTAACCCTTTCTGAAGGCGGGGTAATGAATGAAGGGTTAATGTCTGTAACACTTGGACTGGGTGGGATACCGGCTGAGGCAGAGCAGATAATGGTTTTCAGGGATATTTTATTAGCAGAGCTTACAGGCGGAAGATTGCACATTGCCCATGTATCAACAGAAGGCTCGGTAAATTTAATTCGGGATGCAAAGAAAAGAGGGGTAAATGTAACAGCAGAGACATGCCCTCATTATTTCAGTATCACTGAAGATGCTGTTAAAGGTTTCGATTCAAATGCAAAGGTAAATCCGCCGCTAAGGACTGAGCGTGATATCAAAGCTATAAAGGAAGGGTTAAGAGATGGCGCTATCGATGTGATTGCAACAGACCATGCACCACATCACAGGGATGAAAAACTAAGAGAGTTTGACATGGCGCCTTTTGGCATATCAGGACTTGAAACAGCATTGAGTCTAAGCCTGAGGCTTCTTGAGGAAGGTATATTAACTATGAACCAATTGGTCGAAAAGATGGTGCTGAATCCGTCCAGGATTTTGAGGTTAAATAAAGGCGCTTTTAAGGTCGGCGCTAATGCAGATATTGCAATTGTGGATATAAACAAGGAGTATAGGGTCGAATCAGAAAGATTTGTATCAAAGGGTAAAAACACGCCTTTTGAAGGATGGGTTTTAAAGGGAATGTGTTTTTTAACAATATGTAAAGGAAAAGTATATGAGTGGTAAAACATTATTAGTTCTTTCCGGTGGAATTGTTTTCGAAGGTAGGAGCTTCGGTTATGAAGGCGAGACCATCGGTGAGGTTGTATTCAATACCTCTATGACAGGTTATCAGGAAATACTTACTGATCCATCATATAAAGGGCAGATTGTTACCATGACATATTCCCAGATAGGCAATTATGGTGTTAATGAAGAGGATGTTGAGTCTTTAAATGGTCCAAAGGTAGAGGGGTTTGTTGTTAAAGAGTATATTGATATTCCAAGCAACTGGAGAGCATCTATGTCTCTTGGTCAGTACCTCAGGGATAACAAAATAGTTTGCATAGAAGGCATTGATACAAGGGCATTGACAAGACACCTTAGAAATCACGGTGCCCAGATGGGGATAATCTCTACTGTTGACCTTAATCCTGAACGTCTTTTAGAGAAAGTCAGAAAACATCCAGGAATCTCCGCCTTTGATCTGGTAAAGGATGTAACAACAAAAAAGATATATAAATGGAACAAAGGTGTATGGAAATGGCAACCTGCTATCGCAGAGGTTCAAAGTTCTGAAGACAAAAACTCACCCCCCCATCCCCCCCTTACCAAGGGTGGGCAAAGGGACGTTAAGGTTGTTGTTTACGATTTTGGTGTTAAGTTTAACATCCTGAGAAATCTTGTAGAGGCAGGCTTTGATGTTACTGTTGTGCCTGCTCAAACGCCGGCAGAGGCTGTACTTGATATGAATCCTGACGGGATAATCCTGAGCAACGGCCCTGGAAACCCTGAGACAGTAACCTATGCAATTGAAAACACAAAAAAGCTCTTGGACCAGAAGCCTGTCTTTGGAATCTGTCTTGGTCACCAGATACTCGGCCTTGCAATGGGAGGCAGGACATACAAACTTAAATTCGGCCATCATGGTGGTAATCATCCTGTTAAGGATTTATCTACAGGCAGGGTTGAGATAACATCGCAGAACCATAATTACTGTGTTGATATAAACAGTCTTCACGGACAGGTCAGGCTTACACATAAGAATCTTTACGACGGAACAGAAGAGGGTATGTCTCACGTAGAGTTCCCTGTATTTTCTGTCCAGCACCACCCGGAGGCAGGACCAGGACCAAACGATTCCGCACATCTTTTTACGAGGTTCAGGGAGCTAATAGAAAAAGCTTAAATGCCAAAAAGAACTGACATAAAAAAGATCCTCCTTATCGGCTCTGGCCCTATCATCATAGGCCAGGCATGCGAGTTTGACTATTCAGGGGCACAGGCATGCAAGGCATTAAGGGAAGAGGGCTATAAGGTGGTGCTTGTCAACTCTAATCCCGCAACAATTATGACAGACCCTGAGATGGCTGATGCAACATATATAGAGCCATTAACTGCTGATTTCCTTGAGATGATAATAAAAAAAGAAAGGCCTGATGCCCTTCTCCCAACGATGGGCGGACAGACTGCCTTAAATTTAGCTGTAGAACTTGCTGAGAAAGGAATTCTCGATAAATATGGTATTGAACTTATTGGCGCAAAGCTTGATGCAATAAAAAAGGCAGAGGACAGGGAACTTTTCAAAGAGGCTATGAAAAAGATAGGCCAGGATGTACCAAGGTCTGCCTATATCGGCTCATTAAAAAACGGGCTCGATGCAATAGAAAGTATCGGATTCCCTGCAATCCTGAGGCCATCTTTTACCCTCGGAGGTACAGGTGGTGGAATTGCTTATAATCTTGAGGAATATAAAGAACTTCTTGAGAGGGGTCTTAAACTAAGTCCTGTTAAACGAGTGCTTGTCGAGGAATCGGTCCTCGGATGGAAAGAATATGAGCTTGAAGTCATGCGTGATCGAAAAGACAATGTTGTTATTATCTGTTCCATAGAGAACTTTGATCCAATGGGCATACACACCGGCGATTCGATTACTGTTGCGCCTGCTCAGACCCTTACTGATAAAGAATATCAGAGGATGCGTGATGCATCTATTGCAATCATACGTGAGATAGGTGTTGATACCGGAGGTTCAAATATCCAGTTTGCACTTAATCCGGAAACCGGGAGGATGGTAGTAATTGAGATGAATCCAAGGGTTTCGAGGAGTTCAGCCCTTGCATCAAAGGCAACAGGCTTCCCTATAGCAAAGATTGCAGCAAAGCTTGCGGTTGGGCTTTCGCTCGATGAGATACCCAATGATATAACAAGGGAAACACCTGCATCATTTGAACCTACAATAGATTATGTTGTAACAAAGTTCCCAAGGTTTGCTTTCGAAAAATTTCCTGAGGCAGACCCTACACTCACTACCCAAATGAAGTCTGTCGGAGAAGTAATGGCCATAGGAAGAACATTTAAAGAATCCTTGCAAAAAGCTATAAGGAGCCTTGAGACTGGCAGTTACGGTCTCGAAAATATTAATGCTGATATAAAAACAACAAGGGCAAAGCTTAAGACCCCGAATTCTGAACGAATATGGTATATCGCTCAGGCACTTAGAGAGGGGATGAGTATTCAGGATATATATGAGCTTACATGGATAGACCCCTGGTTCCTGGAGAATATCAAGCAGATAATAGATATGGAAAAAAGAATAAAAGCATTTAGCAACACCCCCTCCCTAACCCTCCCCCCTCGAGGGGGAGGGCAGGGGTGGGGGGGCAACTCCGAACTTATAGAAATGATGAAAGAAGCAAAGAGATATGGGTTCTCAGACAGAAGGATTGCTCAGTTGCTCAATATACAAGAAACAGATATCAGACATCTAAGACACCAAAATAACATCCATCCTGTTTACAAAATGGTAGATACATGCGGAGCAGAATTTGCGGCTTACACACCTTATCTGTATTCGACGTATGAAAAACCTTTTTATATAATAGAAAGTGAAAAGTTAAAAGTGAAAAGTGAAAGTCAGACCCCCCCACAGCCCCCCCTTAGTAAGGGGGGGGTTGGAGGGGTGGTATTATCCAAACTCATCTCAGAAAATGAGGCCAACCCCAGTAGTAGGAAAAAAGTCGTCATCCTTGGCTCAGGCCCTAACAGGATAGGGCAGGGTATCGAGTTCGATTACTGTTGTGTACATGCAGTACTTGCCCTTAAAGAACTCGGTTATGAGACTATAATGATAAACTGCAATCCTGAGACGGTCAGCACAGACTATGACACTGCTGATAGGCTTTATTTTGAGCCATTGACAATAGAAGACGTGTTGAATATAGTAGAGACCGAAAAGCCTAAAGGTATTATAGTCCAGTTCGGTGGCCAGACTCCTCTAAATCTTGCCGTACCACTCGAAAAAGAAGGGGTTAAAATCCTTGGTACGTCCCCTGACTCTATAGACCGTGCAGAAGACAGAAAGCGGTTCAAGGAACTCCTTCATAAACTCAATCTAAAACAGGCTGAAAGCGATACAGCGTTGTCTGTTGAGGGTGCTATACATGCAGCAGAGATAATTGGGTATCCTGTAATGGTAAGACCATCCTATGTCCTCGGTGGCAGGGCTATGGAGATAGTATATGATAGTAAATCTCTGCAGGAGTACATGAAACGCGCAGTCAAGGCATCTCCTGAACATCCTGTACTTGTTGACAAGTATCTTGAAGATGCCATAGAGGTTGATGTTGATGCGATATCTGATGGAAGAGATGTAATCATAGGAGGAGTGATGGAGCATATCGAGGAGGCAGGTATCCATTCCGGAGATTCTGCCTGTTCATTACCCCCGCACTCCTTAAAAGAGGATATTGTTAATGAGATAAAGAGACAGACAAAGGCACTCGCAAAGGAACTCGGCGTAATAGGTCTGATGAATGTGCAGTTTGCTGTGAAAAATGGTGACATTTATATACTCGAAGTGAATCCGAGGGCATCGAGGACAATACCTTTTGTAGGCAAGGCAACAGGTATACCACTTGCAAAGGTCGCAGCAAAGCTCATGGCAGGAAAGACATTAAAAGAACTGGGACTTACGGAGGATAGGCATATAAGACATATTGCGGTTAAAGAAGCTGTTTTCCCGTTTGACAGGTTCTACGGAGTTGACACCATTCTCGGCCCTGAGATGAAATCCACAGGAGAGGTAATGGGCATAGATGAGGACTTCGGCATTGCATTTGGAAAGTCCCAGATATCCTGCGGCAACAGGATTCCCTTATCAGGGAAGATATTTATAAGTTTGAAAGATAAAGACAAACCCCCTTCTGTCCCCATAGTAAAAAAGCTGCTCGAACTTGGTCTTTCTGTAATCGCAACCAGGGGCACTGCAATGTATCTTAAAGACCACGGTCTTGATGTAGAGGTCATTAACAAGGTTGCTGAAGGCAGGCCACATATCGTGGACTTAATCAAGAATAAGGAGATTAATTTTGTCATCAATACAGTCAGTGGTGCTCAGGCACAGAAAGATTCATTCTCAATACGGCAGAGTGCTCTTCAATACAGGGTGCCGTTTACAACTACAATATCAGGAGCAATAGCAGTGGTAAATGCAATAGATATGCTAAAAAAGAAACAAGTTAATATAAAATCCATACAGGACTACCATAAAAACAAATAAGAAATACTACTTCTTGCTTTTTTTGAGTCTGTGTTCTAAAGTTTTTAATAAACTACCAATAAACTCTTTATGGCCGACATTGACATAAAAAAGACAAAGTTACAGCTCATCGAAGAACTTAAATCCCTCCGAAGGCGGATACTGAGGCTTGAAAAACAAAAAAATGTAGAGAAAACAATTCTTCAGGCTAAAAAAGAGTGGGAAAACACCTTTGACACAGTGAAGGATTTAATTTTTATTACAGATAAGAATGGGATTGTCAGGCGGGTAAATCGTTCATTATCTGATAAATTAGGTGTTCACCCCCGGGATCTTATTGGTAAAACATGCTGGGAAATATTTAGATGTGATCATAAAGAAACTGAAGCATGTTCTCTTGTAAAGATTCAACAGGGTTTATCTGTAAGAGAACATGAGGTAGAAATTCCATTCCTTGGCATGTGGGTAATCGCCCATGTATTTGCTGCATATACCTCCTCTAAGGAGCTTGATTATATCATCCACACCTATAGAGATATCACAGAACATAAGAGGATCGAGAAGCAGTTACTTTGGTTCAATAATGTAGAAGCTATAGCCAGGTTAGTAGGTGGTATAGCCCATGAATTCAATAATCTTTTGACCGGAATAATTGGTAACCTTGGGTTAGCTAAATTAGAGCTTAGCACAGAAACAGAGGAATATCGCTTTATCGAGCGTGCCTTCAAATCTGCTGAAAAGACATCAGAACTCGTTAAGCATCTCATGGCATTTGCCGGTCAATTGAAGGTTACCTATAATCTAATCTCAGTCAATGATGTAGTCTTGAAGGTGGTCAGCCTGCTTCGTGAAATAATTGATCCACGCATCAAAATAGTAGTTAATACCGATAAAGACCTATGGACAGTGATGGCTGACCCTGTACAAATAAATAATATGCTGATGAGCCTGCTTTTAAATGCACGCGATGCTATCATGGATTGTCTTGAAGGACTTTTCAAGCATGAGTGCAAAGAAGAAGGGCCTTTTACTATTAATATAAAAGCCGAAAATACTGAGGTCTATGAGGAATATTGCAGGTTATATGCTGATGCTCGACCCGGCGAGTTTGTGCTTATCACAATGTCAGATAACGGCCGTGGCATGGATGCAGAAACCCGGAGGCTTATCTTTGAACCATTTTTTACTACGAGAGAAACTGATAAGGCTAAAGGGCTCGGATTGTCTACGGTCTACGGCATAATAAAGCAGTTCGAGGGATGGATTAATGTACACAGTAAAACAGGCGTCGGGACAACATTCAAGGTCTATCTGCCACGCGCTAAGTCTAATTAACCCGAATAATGCAGCCATTGTTTTAAAATTTATTGTTGATTGCAAATTAGTATTAGAATAATACTTGTCTGAGTTTTTAGGTCCTAAGGGGTTTAGCCACGATTCTCAGATATTTATCTGCCTCAAAAAGGGGGCTAATGGAATCTCGCCCTTATATTTTATTTGGTGAGCCGTGCAGGATTCGAACCTGCGACCCGCTGATTAAGAGTCAGCTGCTCTACCAGCTGAGCTAACGGCCCACTTGCTTCATTGGCGCGCCTGAGAGGATTCGAACCTCCG
>Ga0315282_10009369_pt1 | contig 15575 bp, 12 predicted proteins | sample YL17G07_20_MG_FD_203693 | JGI IMG/M metagenome (GOLD analysis project Ga0315282, IMG submission 203693) | Sediment microbial communities from Yellowstone Lake, YNP, Wyoming, USA - YL17G07_20 | ecosystem: Environmental > Aquatic > Freshwater > Lake > Sediment | place: USA: Wyoming | collected...
ACTCGATCGGCCTGGCGGCCGAAAAGGACCTGGCCGGCCTGCTCGGCCGGGAATTCTTGGGCGGATTCGTTCTGGTTCTCGACTTTGCCAAATCTCGCCTGGCTCTTCTGAGAAAGTGAGAAGAGCCTTGGGGGGAGGGGGGAAGTGAAGGCCTTAGCCATAGCTTCGCTGCTGGCGCTTGTGGGGGGTATGACTTGGGGTGCGGATCAACCTTCCCCCTGGCGGGTGGGTTTTTCCGAAAGGCTTCGCTACGTCACCTGGGATAACGTCGAAACCCTTGATAAGGGACAGAACGGCGGCCAGGCCGGCCTCTTTCTGCGAACCCGGCTGTCCCTGAACTGGAGACCCTCCGCCCGGCTGGACTTCGGCCTTCGCCTGGCCAACGAGATCCGTCAAGTCCTGGTTCCCTCGGGGAATAGGTTCGACCTGAACGAATTCTTCATCGACAATCTCTATATCCATTGGAGGATCTCGGACCGGCTCCCGCTCGACCTGACCCTCGGCCGGCAGGATGTGTTTCTGGGCCAGGGGCTTCTGCTGGCCGAGGGAACGCCGTTGGATGAAACACGCTCGGTCTATTTCAACGCCCTGCGACTGGACATCTCCTTGGCCCGGAATCAATATCTGACCGGGTTTATGTGTTTCCAGCCCGAAAAAGATGAATTTCTTCCCGTAGTCAACAGCCTGAACCGGCAGCTCGTGGAGCAGCCGGAGGCCGGGCTGGGTCTGTCCTATTCGTGGAAGGGAGACGGCCAGGAGGCGGAAGGAACTCTGATTTACAAAAAGGCTTACCCCTCAGCCGGGTGGCCCCGGCTGAGTTGTCTGACGTTTGACGGACGGGGCCTGCTCAAACCGCTGGAGGGTCTGGCCCTGGAAGGGGAGGCAGCCCTTCAGGTCGGACAGCGGGGCGGCTCAAGCCTAGCGGCCTGGGGCCTTGATTTTGAATCGCGCTGGACGGCAGCCCCTGTCTTGCCTATCATCAAGCAGGCTGCGGTGGGGGCGTTCCTTCTTTCCGGAGACAACCCGGAAAGCCGCCGATGGGAAGGATGGCTGCCGCTCTTCAGCCGGTGGCCTAAATGGAGCGAATCCTATATTTTCACCCTGGCCGCCGAACCCGGAGGCCGGCTGGCCGAGTGGACAAATATCGCCTCAGCCTTTGCTCGGGTTGATTTTGAGTTGACCAAACAGCTCGACCTGGGCCTGTCCTTCCATCGGCTCATGGCTCCGGAGCCTTCTTCCGGAGGCGGGGGCTGGCCGGCCGGAAATGGGCGTGTCAGGGGAAGTTTATGGGCTGTTCGTCTGGAATTCAAATTTTCGGAACGATTAGCCGGACATCTTCTCTATGAAGGCTTCAGGCCGGGAAGCTACTATAGCCGGGAAGCCGACGGCTACTCGTTCCTCAGGTTTGAACTTCAACTGATGCTCTGAACCTGCCCCGCGGCAACTAACGGAACCAAACTGAAGTTTGTCTAATAGAGCGGCTGAGTTTAATGTTCAGCTTGAAAGACAAATGTCTCTTTTTAGGGACGCACTGGACCGGAGTGAATGGATGAAGCCGGTCATTAAACCTGGCATAGAAATTGCTTGCATTAACTGGGTATAGTGAACTTGGCCGATCTAAAATTGACAATACCGATAGGATATATTATTTTGTATAAGAGGAGTTTTCCATGAAAACCAATCTAAAGCGTTCCTCTTTGACCTCTGTCTTTTTGTTGTTTTTGTTGACTGTTTCCGTTCTTATGCTGGCCCGGCCGGCCGCTGCCCAATATTTCGGCCAGAACAAGGTCCAGTATGAAAACTTTGATTTCCGGGTCATGAAAACGGAGCACTTTGATATCTATTTCTATGCCCAGGAGCAGAAAGCCGTAGAGATCGCCGCCCGGATGGCCGAGCGCTGGTACAACCGCCTGGCCCGGATCCTGCGGCATGATCTGCGCAAGCGGCAGCCCCTTATCATCTATGCCTCCCATCCCCATTTCGTGCAGACCACCACCGTCCAGGACACCTTGACCGAGGGGACGGGCGGGTTTACCGAGGTCTTCAAGCGGCGCATCGTTTTGCCCGTGGGCGGGACCCTGGCCGAAACCGATCATGTCATCGGCCACGAGTTGGTTCACGCTTTCCAGTATGACATCACCTCGCAGGGCAATACGGGCTTGGCCTCGGGCATGCCCAACGCCCTCCGCCTGCCGCTGTGGTTCATCGAGGGCATGGCCGAATATTTGTCCATCGGCCCGGTGGATTCCCACACGGCCATGTGGATGCGGGACGCCGTCCAACGCAAGAAGATGCCTACGGTCAAGCAGCTCACCAATCCCCGCTACTTCCCCTACCGCTACGGCCAGGCCATGTGGGCTTATATCTGCGGCCGGTGGGGCGACCTGATCATTTCCCGCATCTTGAAGGACGCCGGCCGGGGAGGGGATTTCGAGAAGTCGATGGAGAGGGTTCTGGGAGTCTCCCTGAAGCAGTTGTCTACCGACTGGCATGCCGCCCTGGAAAAGGATTTTGCGCCCGTTGCCGCAGCCGCCAAGCCGGCCAAGGATTTCGGCCCCCTGGTGGTCAAGGGGGGCGAGGAAATCGGGCTGAATGTGTCCCCCTCGCTCAGCCCCGACGGAAAGCAATTCGTTTTCCTGTCTTCCAAGGACATTTTCTCCATCGAGATGTTCGTCACTGATACCAAAACGGGCAAGATGACCCAAAAGCTGACCAGGACGGCCATCGATCCCGAGTTCCAGAGCTTGCAGTTCATTTATTCCTCCGGCTCATGGAAGCCGGACGGGACTTCCTTTATTTTCGGAGCGGTCAGCAAGGGACAGCCCCTGCTGGCCCTGCTTGACACGGCCAGCCGCAAGGTCACCCGGGAGATCCACTTTCCCGAGCTGGGCGAAATCTTCAACCCGACCTGGTCGCCGGACGGCAAGTCCGTTGCCTTCTCCGCCCTGGCCGGGGGGGTGACCGATCTTTTCATCTATGACTTCGATACGGAGAAGCTAAGGAGGCTGACCGAGGACGTCTATGGAGACATCCATCCGTCCTGGTCGCCCGACGGACGCTGGATCGCCTTTGCCACGGAGAGGTTCAACACGGACATGTCCCTGCTGAGCATCGGCGCCTATCAACTGGCCTTGATCAACCCGGCCACCGGCGAGATCAAGCCGCTGGAAACCTTCAAGTTCGCCAAGAGCACCAACCCTCAGTGGTCGCCGGATTCCCGCTGCCTTTTCTTCCTGTCCGACCGGAGCGGGATTACGAATATCTACAAGCTGGGCCTGGATTCCGGCCAGGTGTCCCAGGTCACCGACCTGTATACCGGGGTGAGCGGCCTCACCGGCGTCAGCCCGGCCCTGTCCGTAGCCGATCAAACGGGCAAAGTCGCCTACAGCGTTTACGAAGAGGGGAATTACAGCATCTACACCATCGACTCGAGCCAGACCCTGGCCGGCCATCCGCCGGCCGCCTCAACGGGCAAGGTCTCGCCGGCCGTCCTGCCCCCGGCTGACCGACAGGGTTCGGAGGTGCTGGGGCTCATCAGGAACCCGCTCTTCGGCCTGCCCGAAGCTTCCACCTTCCAGGTTTCACCCTACAGCTCCAAGCTGATGCTCGACTACGTCAGCCAGCCGTCGTTGGCTGTGGGCGCAGATCCCTTCGGGACCTACGTGGGAGGGGGCTTGGCCTTTTTCTGGAGCGACATGTTGGGCTATCACAATTTGGCCACCATGTTCCAGGTGAGCAACCGGCTGATCGATTCGGCCGTCCTGGTGGGCTACCAGAACAGCAAGTCGCGCTGGAACTGGGGCGCGGTGGCCCAGCGCATCCCCTATGTCTACGGCAGCTACGGCTATGGCTACGGCGAATTTGGCGGAGAGCCGGTCTACCTGGAGCAGGAGTATCTGTTCCGCCAGATCAACTACGACCTGGGCGCCTTCATCTCCTATCCCTTCAGCCAATTCCAGCGAGTTGAATTCAGCGGGGGGGCGTCCTACATCGACTTCGACGCTGAAATCAATACCCTGGCCTATTCGCTCATCGATAATACGCTCCTGTTCAGTGATAGAGAGAAGCAACCCGCCCCCGACAGCCTGTGGTTCGGCTACGTCGGCGCGGCCCTGGTCTATGACAGCTCCATCTTCGGCGCAACCAGCCCGCTGTTGGGGCAGAGCTACCGACTGGATGTCACTCCCTATGCCGGCAGCCTGAACTATACACAGGTCCTGGCCGATTACCGGAAGTACGTGGTGCCCGTCCGGCCCCTCACCCTGGCCTTCCGCCTTATGCACTACGGCCGCTACGGCAAAGGGGGCGAGGACGAGAGGCTGTGGCCCCTCTACATCGGCTATGAGAGCCTGCTGCGCGGCTACGACTACTATTCCTTCCAAGGCCAGCAAAATCAGTTCAACATGGACCGTCTGTTCGGGAGCCGCCTGCTGTTGGCCAACCTGGAGCTCCGTTTCCCGCTGTTCGGACTCCTGGGCCTGGGCCGGGGCTATTACGGAATCTTCCCGGTGGAAGCCTATGCCTTCTTTGACTCGGGCGTGGCCTGGGACAGCGCCCACCCCGCATTTTCGGCAGAGCGCAAGCTCATGTCCTCGGCGGGCCTGGGCTTGAGGGTCAACCTCTTCAACTATATTATCGCCGGGGTCCATTATGTCCGTCGCCTCGACCCGACCGACCCCAAGTGGTATTTTCAGTTCACTCTGACGCCGGGCTTTTAGCGCGCTGTTTTAAAAGTTCCTGTTGTTCCGCTTTCACTCGGCCCGGCCCCGCAGATCCTGATGACGCCGGCCTGAGCGGTTGACGGCGGGCGAATAGAGCCTATGGCCTATCACGGCCAGCCTGGTTGACTCGCTCCAGGGGCCTATTCTAGAATGGCGGCCAAGAAGGAGGCAGCCATGTCTTCTCGTAAAGCGCCAATCCTCATCCTTGTGGCCTTGTTGTTGGCGGGGATGTCCTGCCAGAAAACCCGCCTCCCCTCGGGCCAGGCCTCGGAGTCCGGAATGTCTCAAGATCAGCTCAACAGGATCGACGTCATCCTCAAGGAAGCCATCCGGCGCGGCGAGATTCCGGGTGCGGTGGTGGTTGTCGGCCGGAAGGGGAAGGTGGTCTATCGACGGGCTTTCGGTTTAAGCCAGGTTGTTCCCCAGGCCCTGCCCATGGCCAAAGATATGATTTTCGACCTGGCTTCCCTGACCAAGCCGGTAGCCACGGCCCCGTCCATCATGATCCTGGCCGAGCAGGGACGGCTCAGCCTGACCGAGAAGGTCAAGGACTATGTCCCCGAGTTTGAGCCCTACTTGGATGAAACGGGGAAACCCGGCGAGGATGCCCGGCTCTGGCATCTCCTGACCCATACCTCCGGCCTGCCGCCTTACCTGTCCTCCACAGACCCGGCCGAGCTGGAAAAAATGTTGGGCCCGTCCATCGCCACCGCGGACCTAGTGGCCATTATCGCCAAGCTCAAGAAGTCGGACCCGCCCGGGAAGGCCTTTCATTATTCCTGCCTGGGCTATATCACCCTGGCCCATATCATCCGCCAGATCACCGGCCAGACCGTTGCCCAGTTTGCCGCGGAGCACATCTTCCGGCCCCTGCGCCTGGAGCATACCTTCTATAATCCGCCCGCCGCGTTCAAGGACAAATGCGTGCCCACCCAGGTCCTGGACGGAAACCCGTTGCGCGGTATCGTCCACGACCCGCTGGCCCGGCTGCAGGGCGGGGTCTCGGGCAACGCCGGCCTTTTTTCTACGGCCGACGACCTGGCCGTCTTCTGCCAGATGATTCTCAACAAGGGGACATTCGAGGGAAAGAAGATACTCAGCCCTTTGACCGTGGAGAGGATGACCGAGGTCTATCCCCAAGCGGCCTTTGCGGGATACGGCCTGGGCTGGGACCTCGATTCCGATTATTCGACCAATGGCGGTGACCTGTTCGGCCCGCGCTCTTTCGGACATACCGGCTATACCGGCACTTCCATGTGGATTGACCCGGAGACCGATATCTTCCTGATCTTCTTGACCAACCGTATCCACCCGGACGACAAAGGCTCGATCGTGGCCCTCCGCAGCCGGCTGGCCAACGTCGTAGCGGCCGCCCTCCTTACAAAATAGAGCTTATTTGTCCTTAGCCGGCCGGCAGGACTTAATCATTTTAATCCAGTTCTTGGCTAGAGCGCCTTCCCCTATCGGGTTGGGATGGACGCCGTCGGGATCGTAGAGTTCCGGCTTGCCCTCCAGGATTGAGAAGTTGTCCACCAGGCGCACTCCCGCTTTATTAACGACTTCCCGGATGGCCGGGTTGACGGCCTCCTTGACCAGGCGGTTCTTGTTTTGGTTGGCCGGGTCGTCGGAAAAAAAGGGGATGGTGGCCACCAGAATATATGGATTCTGCCCCGAGGCATTGCGATAGGCCTGGAATTCCCGGATGATGGCGGTCATATTGATTTTGAAATCTTCAATAGTGGCGCGACCCTCAAGGAGAGGAACAACGTCGTTGGTGCCGAGTTGAAGAAGAATAATATCCGGAGTGACCCGGCGCCATCGTCCAGCATGCTGGCGGTAAAAGCCCTGGTAAGTCACCGAGTTCAGCCCGCCCTGAGCCCATTCCTGGAGGATGAAATTTGGGGAAAGGGAGGGCAGGAGCTGGCGGAAATAGGCCGGCATGGGCCGCATCAGGCTGTCTCCGGCGCAGCAGATGATTAGGGGCGGCTTTTCCGGCTGGCCGGCCCGAAGCCAAAGGCCGAAGCCCAGGAAAAGAATCGTCATCAGCCTGGGCTTTTCCATGCCTCACATCATAATGGGAATCGTCCGGCGCTTCAAGAACGAGTTGGAGAACTAGGTCGATTTTACGTCGCCTGATCGGGTATCTTAGCCGTTGCTATGAAGACTGCAGTTGCCGAAAAACCCCTCGACTTCTTGAGGAAGGGACCCAATTCGCGCCGGATCATCGGCAACCTGTTCCTGATATGCCTGCTCTTCCAGTTTTTCCTTGTCAGCCGGTTCAGCCCGTTGTACTATCTGCTCGAAATCCTGATCATGGCCAGCTGTGGTCTCGTCCTGACGGCGGCTGGGCAAAGGAGGTCACTGATCATGACGGAAGAAATGCCGGGAAAAAGCCAAGCCAAGAGGCGGGACCCTTTTTCCAGGATATTCGGCGGCCTAGTCCTCATCCTGCTGGGGGCGCTTTTCTTGTTGGCCAATCTTCATCGTATCCTTTGGGAGGAGTGGTGGGCCTACTTTGTCCTGGGGCTGGGGTGTATCTTCTTGCTGGAAACCCTGGTCAGGGCCTTGGCTGACCGGGCTAATCCCTGGCCCAGGGGCAAGCTCATCGCCGGCGCCGTCCTGTTCGCCGTGGGGGCCGGCTATCTCTACGGGCTGGTCACCTGGTGGCCGGTGGTTCTGATCGCCATCGGCTTGGCCGTAATCTTGTCTTCTTTGGGCAGAACCTCCTGAACCATGAGGTTGGCCAAGTCTTCCAGCCTGCTGGGCATGGGCCTTCTTATGCTTTTATTTCTGCTGGCCGGGAGGGCCGGCCTTCGCGGCCAGGATTGATTTTAGTTCGAATAAGTTTGGCTGAGGCTTAGAGGTGTTCGACCAGGATCTGCAGCATCTCCAGTTCATCGGCGTCAAACCAGATTCGGTAGCAGGACAGGCATTTATCCACCGGGATGAAGTACTGGTAGTTGTAGGGACGGGGCATCATCCGGGCGCCGCAGTGGGGACAGGCCTGCGAGCCGACAGGCCGGCGTCCTGCTTTTTGCTCCGCCACCAGGGGATTTCTTAGAACCGTTTTTTTGAAATCGGCCGCTTGGCGGATCAGGTCATCGGAAAAGGCGACCTCCTTGCGGGCCAAGATACGATCCACCCCCGCAGCCGGAACCAGCCGGCCGCGGCAGGCCCGGCAGAACTTGACCGCCACCCCCTCGTAGAAGTCATCGGCCAGGACGGCCCGGCAGTGAGGGCATTTCTCCGCTTCCCCTGAACCCGCCGGCCGAAGCTGACGACGGCTGAAACGGCTCAACGTCGCACGAACGGCCTGGAACTCCCGGGCCCGGCCTTCAACGCCCTCCGAATCGTTCCGCACCAGGATGGACGGTGAGAACTGCGGGTGGCTGACAAGCTCCTCGGCCGTCATCGGAAACGACCAGGCCCCGCCGACAGCCCTGAGCCGCCAGGGCCGGTCCTCTTCTTCGGCCGGCCGCCCCGTCCTTTCCGTTTTTTCTGATTCCGGAGGACGGAGTCGCTCTAATTCCTCTTTCGACAACCTGAGCCGTTTGGCCTGCTCCCTGGCCTTTTGACCGTTCCAGACCTGTTCGGCGATATCGGCCGTATCTTGCCCGGCCATTCCGGCCAGGAGGGCGATCCTTTTTTCGAGGGGCGGATGGGTGCTGAACAGCGTCGCCGAGAGGCTGTCCGATTCAGTGGCGGGGTCGGAAGATACCATGAATAAGGGATTGTAGGTCAGGCTGAAATCGCCCACAAAGGTGTTCTTGAGCCTGGCTTTGAAGAGGACTCGGGCCAGGCCGGCCGGGTCGCGGCACAGCTCGACGGCTGCGGCATCGGCCAGGATCTCGCGTTCACGGCTGACCAGCAGGCTCAGCAGGCGGAGGACGGCACCGGACAGCGAAGCGGCCAAGGCCCCCACTCCCCGGGCGGCCAGACCGGGCAGGCCTCCGGCCGCGGCACCTTCTGTTCGGCCGAACGCTCCGGCCGGCACTGCTTCCTCGGGGGTCAGCCTGTCCGCTAAACGCTCGAAATAATCGGCCAGGCTGCAGAGCAGGGTGATATAAAAAATATCACCTTTCAGGATATGGGCCAGCTCATGGGCTGTGGCAGCTTGAAGCTCTTCGCGGCTGCACTCGGCCAGAAGCCCCTCGGTGGCGACTACGGCCGGTGTCCCGTCGGCCTCGACCAGGGCCATGCAGTTCACGGCCAGGAAGGGGAGCAGATAGGCTTTGGTCCGCGGCAGTCCGGAGGCGATTCGCATTTCCTCGACGATGTTCTTGAAGCGGGCATGGTAGAGGTCGTCGGGGTCGGGCTCTTGAGCGTCCAGCCTTTTAAGGATGAAGGAAGCGCCCGAGCGGCGGGTCGAAATGAATTGGAGGCCGGCCAGGCCGAAGGCGGCCAGGGTCGTCGCCAGGAAAACCCTGCCCAGCAGAGGCCAGGACAGGTTGAACGATCCGGCCAGGAGGAAGTCGAAGAGGGCCAGGATGAGGAAAGCCAGGAGGCCGAAGATGAGGAGGTAGGCTGCGAACAGAACAGAAGCGTACAGGAGGCTGATGCGCCACTGACGGCGCTGGACTTCGTAGAAATCCGGCCGGGTCAGGGGGGTCGACATGACTCTTTATTGAACCGTGCGCGGCAGCCAGACAGCCATCTGGCCCGGTCCGCGGTGCGACCAGGCATAGTAGGGGACAGCGGACAATTGGAATTGTCCATCCTTGGTCGGGCCTCGAAGCAGGTTGATCCCGCCCAGAAGTTCGGGCTGGAAAACAGCCTCGAATTCCATGTTGTCGGGAATGGAACGGTCCAGGGCATGGCCGCTGTTATCGACGGCCTCAAAGCAATAGACGAGCGGGCCGCGCTCGATGGCCACTTTTCCGGAGTCCTCCCGGACTTCCGGCCGGGCCAAGACCCGCCTCACGGACATAGGCAATTCGAGGTCCACCGCGTCCCCGCTCTGCCAGGTTCGCCGGAGGCGGGCAAAGCCTTTGTCCATGTCCAGGCCGGCCTGCTTTCCATTGACCTTGATGACGGGCCGGCTGCGGCTATGATCCGCAAAGGTGTACAACCCGCCGGGCATGGGCTGGCCGAGCGACCAGCCGGGGAGACGCAGGTTGAGGCAGAAAGTGACCGGCCGGTCGGGTTCGACTTTGATCCGCACCGATCCTTGCCAAGGATATGCGGTTTCCATGGTCAGCCGCACAAGGGCCGGCCCCATCCGGACAACCGCTTCGCTTTGGATATAAAGGTTTACATAAAGCGTGTCGTTTTGGCAGGCCAGAACATAGCCCGGCAAAGAAGGCAGAAATCGCACCAGGTTGGTGGGACAGCAGGCCACTTCAAACCAGGGCTGCCGGGTGGCCGCGCCTTGATTGAAGGGCGTTTGGCCGTCGGATTCCAACGGGTTGGGATAGAAGAACAAGTCGCCGCTGAGGGCGACCCCGGACAGCAAACCGTTGTAAAGAGTGCGCTCCACGACGTCCAGGTATTTGGCCTGTCCATGCCGCAAGAACAGACGGTGGTTCCATAGAACGCTGCCGATGGCGGCGCAGGTCTCGGCATAGGCAGCGGCATTGGGAAGCTCATACTCATCGCCAAAGGCCTCTCCCTCGCTCCGGCTGCCCACCCCGCCGGTGAGGTAGGTCTTTTTGGCCGTGACATTCTCCCACAGCCGGTCGGCCGCCCGGCTGAAGCGTTCGTCTCCGGTGAGGGCCGCTACATCGGCCAGGCCCGAGAACATGTACATGGCTCGGACCGCATGGCCCACCGCCTCGGTCTGTTCCAGGACAGGCCGGTGGGCTTGAACGTACCAAGCCTGGTTGTATATGGCGAAAGGCGAGTCTTCGGGGAACCTCTTGGGATAAGGCCTTTGGCCGCGGGCTTCCAGGAAATAGCGGGCCAGGTCGAGATACTTGGAGTTGCCCGTCAGACGATAAAGCTTGGCCAGGCCGATCTCGACTTCCTGATGGCCGGGGTAACCGTACCTGCGGCCCGGGCCGAAAACCGAGGCCAGGAGGTCGGCATTCTTGAGGGCGACCTCCAGAAGAGTTTTTTTGCCGGTAGCCTGAAAATAGGCTGTCGCCGCCTCATACAGATGGCCGACGTTGTACAACTCATGGCTTGATTCGAGGAGCGACCAGCGCTCCGGGCCGGCGCCCGGCGGCGGATTCAGGGGGTCCACGGTGCGAGCGGTATAGAGATAGCCATCCGGCTCCTGGGCCGCGGCGATGGCCTCGATCCATTTGTCCGTATGCTGCTCCAGCGCAGGGTCGCGCTCCAGGCTCAAGGAATAGGCGGCTCCTTCGATGACCTTATAAATATCGGAATCATTGTAGCGCTTGCCCTGGAAGGCGCCCGGCATCCGGTGGGCGGCTTTCCAGAAATTGTCGAGGCGCCCCGTCTCTTCGCATTTTTTCAAGGCAAAGGGGAGGGTAACCCGGCGATTGGTCTCCAGCCGCGGCCGCCAGAAAGAGTCCCTGATCTTGACTTGGCTGAAGGCCACCGGACGGATAGGATAATCCCGGCCGGGCGCCTCATCGCCTCCGGAAGCCGGAATAATCAAGAACAAAATGAAAGCGGCGGCGTATCTCCTTCTCATTCCAATCCTCCGACCGCTCGGCGCAAAGTCAGCGGGCTCTTATCCGATATTGTCCGGCCCCGTCTGAGGAGCTGCCGGAAGTAGGGGGGCAGGGTGAATATGGCCAGATGGACATCCGGGTCGTAGAACGACAGGCGTCCGGCCAGCCGTCTGGCCTTATATCTCCGCCGGAGCAAGCTCAGGTCCCGGTAGTCCCGGGAGGGAATGGGGCGGGCCAGGAAAAAAGCCCAGGGGCCGACATAGGCCGGCACACAAACCTGGTAGGGGAGGACCTCAGCGAAAACCCGTCTCAGGGATTGATAAACTCCCGAGAATCCCTTGAGCATATTGAAATTTGAGCTCCCCGCCTGGATGACGGCCAGGCCTTTGGGCGTCAGCCTGCTTCGGAGGAGCCGGTAGAATTCGACGGTGAATAGGTTTTGAGCCGGTCCGCTCTCACCCGGATCGCAGAGGTCGAGGATGAGGACATCATAGCGGTCCGCATTTTTTTCCAGGCGGGCCCGGGCGTCCTCGAAGAAAAGACGGACGCGCGGGTCATTGAAGGCGCCGGCAGGCCAGGGCCGGAGATGTTTTTGGGAAAGCTTGACTACCTCCTTGTCGATCTCGGCCATGACGATCTTCTTGACCGAGGGGTGCTTCAGGATTTCCCGCAGCGGGGCGCCCTCGCCACCCCCGGCCAGGAATACGGATTCGGGCCGGGGATGAAGCATCAAGCCGGGATGGACCAGGCTTTCGTGATAAATAAATTCGTCCACCCGGGTCGATTGGACCAGTCCGTCCAAGAACAGGCAGCGGCCATAGTCCCCGGTGTCCATAATTTCGGCCGTCTGAAACTTTGTCCTGACCTTGGCCAGCCGCTTCTTGACCCGGTGGCCGTGGATTTCGTCGCGGGTGAGGCGCTCGATGTACCAATCGCCCTTGAGGTCCACTTTCATGATTGTATGATTTCATAGGAAAGAGCCTAAATCAATCGGATTCTATGCCCCGGTCAACTTCTATAAGCAATTTTGGACTTCTTGTCTAAAATTGACCAGAGGAACGGGCTGTGGTATAAAATGCGGGGGTGTTTTTTGGCCCGGAGTGGAGGAGGAGAGGCATGAACAGAAGAGCGGCTATTATCTGTTTCCTATAAGATCGATGGAATACAGGTTTCTGGGCAGGACCGGGATCAAGATCTCCCGGTTTTGCATGGGCACCATGTCCTTCGGCGGCGAAGTGGACGAGGAGGCTTCCGCCCGTATGTTCCGCCTGGGCCGCAAGCGGGGCATCAATTTTTTCGACTGCGCCGATGTTTATAACAAGGGCCGTTCGGAGGAGATCCTGGGCCGCCTCATTCAGGATTGCCGGGAGGAAGTGGTCATCACTTCCAAGGTCTATTTCCCCACTTCCGATGATGTGAACGCCAGCGGCGCTTCACGCAAACATATCCGCCACGCCTGCGAGGCCAGCCTGAAGCGGCTGGCCACAGATTACATCGATGTCTATTTCATCCATCGCTTCGACGACACCACCCCGCTGGAGGAGACGCTGCGGGTCCTGGATGACCTGGTGCGGCAGGGCAAGATCCTGCACATCGGCGCTTCGAATTTCACCGCCTGGCAAACAGCCAAAGCCCTGGGCCTCTCCGCGGCCGAATCCTTGACCCGGTTCGAATGCATCCAGCCCATGTACAACCTGGTCAAACGCCAGGCCGAGGTTGAATTGCTGCCCATGGCTCTGTCGGAGAATTTGAGCGTCCTGCCCTACAACCCTTTGGCCGGCGGGCTGCTTACGGGAAAGTACGGCCTGGCCCACCTGCCGGAATCGGGGCGGCTGGTGGAAAACAAGATTTATCAAACCCGCTACGGCCAGAAATGGATGTATGAGGCCGCGGAAAAATTCTCCGCCTTCGCCAAACAGAGGGGCTATGAACCGGCCGCGCTGGCCATCGCCTGGGTGGCCGGCCATCCGGCCGTCACGGCCCCCATCCTCGGCGCCCGCGACCAGGAGCAACTGGAAACTTGCCTGAGGGCGGCGGATATCATCCTGACCCCTGAGTTGCGGGGGGAACTTTCGGCCCTAACGCCCCAGCCCCAGACCGCTACGGACCGCAACGAAGAGGGCTCCGCTCACAGCTTCTACATAAGAAAATAGGCCGGACCGTCCTGGCTTGGTCTTGGGAAGTCAGAGCAAATCCAATGTTGTTCAGCGATGAAAACTGATCTTCAGCCGACCGGCCGGATGAGAAAGATGGCTACATCCCACAGGGTATGACTGGCGGCGTTCAGGAGCAGCGACCGATATCGGCTAAAAAGCCATCCCCAGAACAGCCCTCCCGCTGCGGCGGCCAGGATGAGGATATGATTGCCGCTCCCGATATGGACGGCGGCATAGAGAGCGGAGGTCGTCAGCCAGCCTTTTGACGCGCCCAGCAAATCCTGCCAGCGGTTCTGAAGAAATCCCCGCCAGAAGATTTCTTCACCCGGGCCGATGACCAGAAGCATAAGAAGGAATATTCGGCCGCAGGAGAAACCGGCCTTGAAAGCATAGACGCGGCCGATAGCATGACCGGCCGCAGGAAAAATAAGCTTGGCCAGCGCTCCGCCCAGGGCGAATATGAGATAGAGGGCCGCCGCCGAGGTCAGGCCCAGAGCGATTTTCTTCACCAGCCCGCTGCGGACATCGGGCCCGATCCTCTTTCGGAGATCCTGGTCGAAAATAATGGCCGAAGCGGAAAGAACCAGGATGCTGAAGGAAAGGCCCCACCAGAAACCGAGCGGGCCCAGCCGGCCATGGATGAACAAGGGGACGAAGAGAAGAAAGGCCAGGCCGGTCATGGCTGCGGTCAGGATGAGTTTGGGCCTGCTGTGGCGCGTCATAGAACCGCAGCCAGCAGGTATTGGGACCAGACTGCGGCCGTGCATAAAAGCCCGAAGATCAGATTGTACTGGGCCGTGGCGCCGTCCAGGATAATGAAGTCCATGGGCTGTCGGGGCGCGTGACGCCGCCGGGCCCGTCCCCATAAGGCCAGCGCCCGGGGAAAGGCGGCTAAGACCAGGACGAAGGTCCAGGGCAGGGGAATCCATTCTCTTCCGATCAGGCGGGGGATGAATATCAGCCCGAGAATTATGAAAAAAGGCCCGAATATCAGGAGGCCGTAGTAGAGCAGGGAATTCTTATCGCCCAGCCGGGAGGCCACGGTCCTGATCCGGCGCTCTCGGTCGGTGACCGTGTCCCGCCAGTTATTGGCGTGAAGAATGGCGCTGACCAGCATGGCCATGGGAACCGTCCAGACAACGGGCAGCCAGGAAAAAGTCCTGGTTTGGACAACCCAGGCGCCGAGCGAGCCGAGGATCCCGAAATTGAGGAACACGGCCAGGTCGCCCAAGGCCCGGTATTTCAGGAATGTATAAAACACCCCGACGGCCAGCCCGGCGGCGCCGATGACCAACAGGGTCCGGCCGGTCATCCGGACCAGGAGCAGGCCGGTGGCCGATCCAAGCAAGATGAACAACGCCGCCGCTGCCGCCACGGCCCGCGCGGACAGCCAGCCGCGGACGATGGCTCCGCTGACCGGAGTCGGCTCCCGGTCTAATCCCCTCCGGAAGTCAAAGACATCGCTGAGCATATTGGCCCCGGAATGGAGGATGACCATAGCCAGGAAGGCCAAGATAAAACGGCCCGCCAAGAGGGGGACGCCGCCGATGACCACGGCCAGCGATGTGCCGAAAACGACGGGCATGGTGGAGGCGGGCCAGGACCATGGCCGCAGGGCCACCAGCCATTTTCTGATAAGGGGAATTCTTCCCGAAACGTTTGGCGGCATGCCGGGTTTATATCACAGCCGCGGAGGGCCGGTCAATTTTTGTCAGGCTTTCCTGGCCAGGACGTTTTTGACCCGGTCAACCCATTCGGATGACCGGGCCGGTAGGTGAATGAGATCATCCCAGGACAAGCTCTTCAACCGCTGCTGGTCAACCTTTTCATACTGTTCTTTCAGAAAAATAACGGCCGTCTCCTTCAAGGCGGGCTTGTTCCTGATGAACTCGCAGACTTCGTAGCCGTTTTTTCCGGGAAGGTTGATGTCCAGCAAGATGACATCCGGCTTGATTATTTCAACGGAATCCAGGACCTCCTGGCCGTTGGCCAGGAGGCTGATTTCGAAGTTTTCCCGGGAAAAAGCCCGCTGGACGATCTGGCGGGTGATGGGATTGTCGTCGGCCAGGATCAGACGGCGGGTCGCAGATATGGCCGGCTTGGCCGGGAATGAAACGACA
>Ga0315282_10009371_pt1 | contig 15574 bp, 15 predicted proteins | sample YL17G07_20_MG_FD_203693 | JGI IMG/M metagenome (GOLD analysis project Ga0315282, IMG submission 203693) | Sediment microbial communities from Yellowstone Lake, YNP, Wyoming, USA - YL17G07_20 | ecosystem: Environmental > Aquatic > Freshwater > Lake > Sediment | place: USA: Wyoming | collected...
AACGAAAAAAATCCCACGCCAATAATTGTGCCGACAAGAGTGCTTATTGGATAAATATAAGTTTTTAATTTAGACATATTTATATATTTTAACTAAAAAAGAGCTGGAAATCCAGCCCTGTGTATTAAAATCTTGTGCCCCCATCGGGATTCGAACCCGAGTTACTGGGCTGAGAACCCAGCGTCCTAAGCCACTAGACGATAGGGGCAAAAAGAGAAGAGGTGATGATCATTTTGTTGACGATTTTTTCTTTTTTCTCGTCTGTTTTCTTCTCTCTTCTTTTAATTCTTTCCTCCTTTTCTCTATTTTTTCAAAGAATTCAGGAAGTTCTTGCTCCTTGCTTAGATCAACGATGTAATCAATGAGGTAACGAAGATCTATCAAGCTAATCTCAAACTTCTCGCTACCCTCTAGCTGACCATCAGCAATTTGATCGGAAAGCGACTTCCTTTTGGAGAAATTTTCCTCATCCGTTGCTCTAAAAAGACAAATGAGCTCGGCTTGATTGAGAATAAATTCATCCTCTACTGAGCCGGGACTTTCTTCAAGGATTCTTTGAATCCATTCCCCCATTCTCTGAGCCCCATTTTTCCTCTCGTTTCCCGGACTTAAAACCCTGTTGTCTATCATATTCTATCTCCTTCGATCATCACCTTCTTTCTTTGAGAACTACCAATAAAATTATCATAAACTTTTGATTTTGTCTAATTTCTTGACAATAGCATTTTTTAGAAATAAAATAGAATAATTTAACTAAATTTTGCACCTTAGCAATTGCATCTCCCGAAAATAAATTTAGAAAAGGAGGTAAAAGATGGTTGATTCGCTTAGTTTCAAAATTATTTGGTTAGCTAACCTAAAGAAAGATGCCGATAGAGAATTTTTGAAATTTCCAGCGTTTGAAGCATTCACTTCAATGTATTTCTGTTTAGAAAAGTTAGAGAAAGCTAAAAAGCCGCTAATGTTGGATAGCTTGAAAAAGGATTGCCCCTCAACTTGCGATCCAAAATTGTGGGAATGGATTTGCAATACAACACTTGACGCAATAGCACAGGGATTACCCTTACTTGAAATAAAAATGGCGTATTTATCCTTAATTATCCAATACGCAACTGACAGATGGATAGATCTGGCTGATATTAACACAGAACAAATTCCGCAGATAGCGAAAGAAAATGTAGAAAAATTATGGCTGTCTGCTCCATCTGTTTAATAGAAAAGCCGTCCACACGGGGACGGCTTTAATTTTGGGAAAAAATTTATAAATTCCGATCAATACTTAAGAGGAGTAGTTTTTTTAGGTTTTCCATTTCTCTTTCTATATAATCTGAGTAATACTCCGCAAACAGGACACCTTCCTTTTTTTCTCTTGATTTCCACATCTATTTCTTTTTTACAATGACCACAAGTTAACTTATGCATTTTCCTTTCTTTTCTCCTTTCAGTTTAAATTTTTATTTGTCTTATTCTTTTTTAAAAGTGCGAAAAACAACAAATGAACTATGGCTATTCATTAAAAAAACCGGTCCTGAGACCGGCTGAACCTTCATGTCGCACAATTGAAAACTCAGCCGGTCCTAAGAGCAACCAATTTGATAAATAAGAAATAAATTTTAGCAATAGAATCTTTCATTTCGATTTTTATATTATATATTCTAAATTAACGCATTTTGTGGCAGAAGTCAAGCCCTTTTAAAAGCTTGGGAGATTTCTACCAAATTCAATCCTAAAATTGTTCCTATTGCTACCGTGGCTAACGCCGAATAAATCTGCTCTTTCCCGCCCTTATTTTCTAGCCAGACGGGTACAGTATTCCCTTTATAATTTATCTTAAAATTTATGCCGCCTTTTACCCCATTAGAGAAATCTGGTTTCTCAAGATGGCTAACATCTTCTAACTCTCTAACAGGGTTTATCTTGATATCAGATGCTATAAAATCAGCTCTCTCGCTGAAACCGAAAGTTAAAAATCTTGCTGGGCATTTCTTTTCCAAATCCCGAACAGCCTCATCGTCAGAGTTTAAAATTAAATATCCGCTAAGCGTTAGAACCTTTACCAATTCACTAACCTCCAAAAGCTTATCTGGATCGCCGCCAAAAGAAATAGTATCTGCCGGGATCTCACTTGTATGGGTAGTGATAATAATTGGCGACTCCGATTTCTTAATCAAAGTTTCTATTTTCTGTAATTCTTGAAGATTTTTCAAGCCACTCTCAAAAATTAATAATTCCTGTCCAATTTTAAAATGCTGTTTTAAGACTCGGGAAACAGCTTCAAAAGCAGATTTACGGCCCTCTCCAGTTATAATTATAACCTTGGGCTTTCTCCAAAAAGATTTTAAAAAATTAAAAAAATTACTCATGGTCCGGTGGTATTTGCCATAAATTTATAATATATTTTGCCAAATCGTGGAAAATTGGTGCTGCCGAATACTCGGCTGTTTTTGTTTTTGGATTATCTAATTTTACTAAAATTAAAAATTTTGGGTCAAATGCTGGGGTATAACCAATAAAACTCTGCCAAGTTTTATCAGAGTAGCCATTTTTGTCTATATCCAAAGCTGACCAAGAAATCTGAGCGGTACCTGTTTTGCCAGCAATATAATAACCGGGAATTTTTGCTGCCTTACCATAGCCATTTTCAACCACGCTAACCAGCATAGCAGTTAATTGCGATGCTGTTTTTGGAGAAATTATTGGTTCTGATATTTCAGGTTGAGCTTCTCTTTTTTCTGAGCTATTTGAAATTTGTTTAACTATATATGGTTTCACTAATTTGCCTCCATTAGCAACGGCACAAAAAGCTCTAGCAATCTGAATTGGCGTCATTTCAATTCCCTGCCCGAAAGAGGCGGTAGCAAAATTTATTTCACGCCCTTCTTTAAGTTCTTTATTTGGGGGACAAGTTTCTTTGAGGTCAATGCCAGTTGGTTCAAAAAATCCAAATTTTTCAATATATTTTAGAAAAAGATTATGGTCTAATTGTTGCTCGACGAATACGGCTCCCGTATTAATTGATTTTTCCAGAACTTCGGTCATCGTTCTTTGACCCCAAACTCCATTATTATAATTATAAATGGGCCACCCTCCTATTTCTACTACCCCTTTATCAACATAAGTAGTTTGAGGAGTTATTTTTTCTTCTTCTAAGGCGGCTGCCATAGTTATTGGTTTGAAAACAGATCCCGGCTCAAAAATTTTTTGGATAGCGGCGTTTTGAAAAATGTTAATATCTTCAACTTCTGAATATTCATTGGGATTAAACTCGGGAAAGTTAGCCAAAGCAATTATTTCTCCAGAATTAGGATTCATTACTATAATCTGTCCGCTTTCAATTCCTAAATTATCACCTGCTTGTCTTAATAATTTTTCAGCCATAAACTGAATATTGTAATCAAGGGTCAAAAAGATATCATACCCCTTTTCAACCCCCTTGTCCAGATAACCTATGCCCCACGGACTTTTTATCTCCTCTTGCAATTTTTCTTCGCCTTGTAAAACATTGTTATAATAACCCTCTATTCCGTATTGTCCTTTCCCTTCGCCGCCCAAAAAACCAACAACTTGAGAAGCTAAAGAATCTTGAGGATAATTCCTAAAATTTGCTTCTTCTAAATAAACGCCGGTAAGATTTAACTTTTTTAGAGATTCTTCCTCTTCTTTTGTTATTTTGTATTTTATTGGCTCAAATAAATTATCTTTTTTTACTTTTTCCAAAACAAAATCTTCCCCCAAATTAAGGACTCCTGACAAAGATTTCGCTGTTTCTTCTTTCTCTTCAATTTCTCTTGGCGAAATAAATACATACTTTTCGTTAGTATTCGTAGCTAAAATCTGACCATCTCTAAAGAAAATTTCGCCGCGTTCTCCTTGAACAATTTTTGAAATTTTTTGCTGTCCTTGAGCTAAAGCTTTGTAGAGCTCTTGATTTAATATTTGGAGATAAATCAAGCGACCAATAATAGTCGCTGAAAATAAAATAAGTAATATTAGAATTAAATTAATTCTCCAATTTTTCATTTTTCCTGGAAAACCCCGCTAAAATTGTCTATTTTGTAGCCATCGACCCTTCCAAAACCTTAATATAGCGCACATTATTAACCTTTTCAAATCCCAATTCTTTTATAAAACCATCAATATTGCCCAAAGAATTAGTTTGATTTGAGTTTATTTCTAAAGTTTTATTCTCCTGTGAAAGACTGCTCATCGTTTTCTCCTGGTCTCTAATCAGATATCTATCGGAGGTTAATTTATTTACCTGAAAAATATAAAAAACTAAAAGAAATAATATCAAAATAAAAACAGGGATTATTAATATTCTTAAGTTAAGGCCCCATTTTAAATTTATGGGTTTTATCATTAAATAAGGTTGTCTGATAGCGATAGCGTGGTTCATATCTTCATTGCCGCCCGTAGTTTAGAGCTACGTGAACGGGGATTAATTTTTATTTCTTTTTTGGTTGGGGTAATTGGCTTTTTAGTTAAAATTTGGCATGTCAATAGCGCAACCTCGCTCCGCCCTGCGGGCTCCGCTCGGGGTATGTTCACCCCGCCCCCAGTTTTGGGGGCGGGGCAGATGCGCCCAGACGAATGTTTTTGAAAAAAATGTTTTACAACTCTGTCTTCTAAAGAATGGAAAGAGATAACTACTAATCTTCCACCCGGTTTTAGAATTTCTAATGCCTGAGGTAAGGCCTTCTCTAAATTATTTAATTCATCATTTACAGCGATTCTTAAGGCTTGGAATGTTCTGGTTGCAGGGTGAATTTTTTTTCTTTGATACCAGACAGGCGTAGTTGATTTTATAATCTCAACCAATTGGAGAGTTGTCTTAATGGGTCTAATTTTTCTGAAATTTATAATTTCATTAGCAATTCGCCGGGAAAAACTCTCTTCTCCAAAATCTTTTAAAATCCTCTCTATTTCTGATTTTGACCAGAAATTCAGTATTTTCTCTGCGGTTAAAGGATTCTGAAGATTATATCTCATATCCAACGGCTCTTTTTTTAAGAAGCTGAACCCCCTACCGCTTTCTTCCAAATGCCAACTGGAAATCCCTAAATCGAATAATATTCCAGACACCCTGCTAAATTTTTCTTTCTTTATAATCTCTCTTAAATTGCTGAAGTTATCGCAAACCAGAATAAAATTATTTTTGAATTTTGACTTTTGAATTTTGAATTTGAGACGGCGGATTATTTCTTCGTCTGCATCAATTCCCAATAATTTCCCCCTGGGTAAAATCTTTTCTATAATCGCTAAAGAGTGTCCTCCGCCGTCGATTGTGCAATCGATAAAATTCTCGTTTGGTTTTGGGTCTAAATACTGTAGTACTTCATTTTGAAGAACTGGTATATGCATTAGAAATTAGAAATTAGAAATTAAACTCCTAATTCTTTTAGTCTCTCAGCAATATCCCCCACTTCTTTTTCCGTTTTTGTTTGATATTCTCTCCATTTCCTTTCATCCCAAATCTCAACACGATTATAAACACCGGCAACAACTATCTTTTTTCTAAGCAGGGCATATTCTTTTAAATATTCTGGGAGAAGAATTCTGCCTAAATTATCAATCGCGACTTCCATAGCGCCGGTCAACATTAATCTTGCGAATCCCCTAGCGTCCGATTGGGATAAGGGCAATTGGCTTAATTTTTTTGCCAAGTTTCCCCATTCTTTTGTCGGGTATAAAAATAAACACTGGTCCAGCCCCCTTGTGACAACTGCTTTTTTGCCCAAAAGATTTCTAAACTTTGGAGGTATAGCTAATCTTTTTTTCTCGTCAATTGAATATGTGTATTCACCGATAAACATAGTAGTAATACCAAATTTAGTCGCTCGCCCTCATCCGGCTTTCGGCTGGCGCTCGGCCTTCGGCCTCGCTTCGAGCTCGCTCTTTAGACTACAACCCGCCCTCCCATCCTCCCATTCCTCGCTCCGCTCGGAATGGGCCCCTACCCTCGGTTTCTAACGCCTTTCGGGCTGTTTTCCTATACTGGGAAACCGAAAGGTTTCCCCGACCCCCTTCCAATATGGGATGTCATTAGAGGACGATGCGTCACTTCCTTTTACTTTTCCACAGAAAAGTAGGGTTTTCCCATAGTTATCCACAATCCCCCACCTATATTCACTTTATATCATCTCATCTCCATCCGTCAACACAATATAACAAACAACTTAATTTAAGATAAAAATGCTTTATTTATCCACAGAAAATCCACAGTTAATAAATCCCGCACCTTACTCATAATGGCTATCCTCAATGTGCGGGACAAATTAAAAGCAGCTTTATTAAAGCTGCTTAAGTTATTTATAATCGAACCAAAAACCTACTTCTTAAGCTGAAAAGTACTCGAATTCATTTCTATTCTGTCCCCTCTTTTAATCTCGCCGGACAATAAAGCATTGGCTAAAACATTCTCAACTTTATCCTGAATAACCCTTCTCATTTCCCGGGCGCCGAAAACCGGACTGTATCCGAGTTCAACAATTTTTTCTTTCAATTCTTCTGTTATCTCAAATTCAATTCCCTTATTTTCAAGGTTTTTCTTTAACTTATTTAACAACAAACCGGCTATTCCTAAAAGATTATCTTTTGTTAAAGATTTAAAGACTACTACGGAATCAAAACGATTAATAAACTCCGGTTTAAAAATTACTTCCTTAAATAAAAAATCTATCAATTCTTCTTTTATTGAAGACATAAGTTTTCCTCTCTTTAAAGCTTCTAAGATAATCTGATATCCGGCATTGGAGGTAGAGATAATTAAGGTATTTTTGAAATCGACTTTTCTTCCCAAACCATCTGTCAAATGACCTTCATCGAAAACCTGTAAAAACAGATTCAAGATATTGGTGTGAGCTTTCTCAATTTCGTCCAATAAAATGAGGGAAAATGGATTTTCCCTAACTTTAGTGGTTAATAATCCTTCTTCCTCCGGAGAACCAATTAATCGAGAGATATCGCCGACCGTCTGAAACTCCGACATATCCAACCGAATCATTTTTTCCTCCGAGCCAAAATAAATTTCAGCTAAAGCTTTAGAAGTTTCTGTTTTTCCCACTCCGGTTGGTCCCAAAAATAGAAAAGCCCCCATTGGCCCTTTTCTAATAGTAACTTCGGCTCGCGCTCTTCTCATGGCAGTGGCGACTTCCGTCACCGCTTCTTCTTGATTGATAATTCTCTGGTGCAACAAATTCTCTAAATTCAATAAAATATCTCTTTCTTCTTTACCCACCTCACCGACCGGAATTTGAGTTTTATCTGAAATTATTTTAGCAACGTGCTCCGGCAAAACTAATTTATCTTTCGTGCTTTGAACTACATAAATCATCACCTCATCCAAAATATCCATCGCTTTTTTGGGAAAAGGAATCGTCGGCATATATTTTGCCGTATCAAAAATTATTTCTCTTAAGGCGCGGTAAGTTACAAATCTTTTATATTTTTTTTCCAATGATAAAGCTAAATTTTGCAAAAGCAAAAGAGTATCTCCTTCAGATATTTCAATTACTTCAACTTTTTCAAAAAGTGATAAAATAGAAGGATTTTGTTCAATATACTTATGTAATCCGGTATAAGTAGTTACTGCAACAATTTGCAATTTTGGAGATTTCAAATAAGGAGCCAAAACTCCGGAAATATCAACTATCCCCGGCCTGACTAACTGACCGACAAAGTTATGAAATTCATTAATAACTAAAATAATGTTTCCTGCCGACACAATTTCTTTTAAAATATTATCCAGAATATTTTCTACTTCTTCAGGGTTTTCAATCTGGGCCAGCAGAGATGTCATATCTAATTCAACAACTCTTTTGTAATTCACTGGTGGCAGACTTTCGCCAAAAAGACTTTTTTGAGCTATAGCCTGAATAATTGAACCCCTTCCAGATCCCGGCTCTCCAATTAATAAGGCGTTATTAATGTCTGATCTTGCCAAGACTCTTTCTATCTGTTCAATAGTTTTTTTATGGCCGATAATTTCTTCAAACCCCCTCTTTTTTATGACTTCCGTCCAATCAATGGCAAATCTATCAAGCAAAATAGTATAACCCGCTGACCACTCTTTAGCTATGCTTCCCTTCTTGGCTAAATTCTTATATCCCCACCATTTTTTACTTTCAATAATTTTTTCATCCAAAGATTCCAACCAAAATATTAAATTTTCAATGTCTTCGGTTTTAATATCAGACGCCACAAGGTATTTTACAAAAGTTTTATCAATTTTACTCTGACTAATTATAATATCGCCTATTCCAATATTCCCCCTGTCTCTTTTTTGGGCAATAATAGCCGAATCTAAAATTACTCTTTGCGAATCTTCAGATAAAATATTCTGAAATTTCTCTCCTTTTAAATTATCCAAATAATTTTTTAATCCTTTTTTGATTCCTTTAAAATCTAAAAGGGCGCGGCTAAAAACAATATCGGCATCTGGCCATTCTTCTAAAGCAAAATAAAATATGACTTCCGGCTGAATTTGAGAAAGATTTTTCTTTCTGCAAAAATTAGTTGCTTGCCAAATTACTTTAGCTGCTCCGAAATCTAAAAACTCAGCCAGATTGAATCTTTGCGGGTTTTTTATCGCTTTATCTAATAATTTTTTCCCCTCGTTTCCGGGAAAAGGATTTTTTAGTTTTGAATTTAAAAAGGCATCGACGAGCCAAAAGATTAAAGATACCGTTAAAGAAAGTATGGAAATCCCTAATAAATTAGATAAATAGTAATTTGAAAATCTTTCAGTAAAAAATCCATATAAAAATAGGATTAAAAAAATAGAAAATAAAAAAATAAGTGGTCTCTTTAGAAATCTGGCTAATACAAAAAATGGATTTCTCGCCCATTTTACTGCCCGAAAGATTGCCGCCCCTTTTAAATCAAAATTAAACATAATTAAATTAAAATTTTAAAGCCGAAAATCAAACCGGCGATTAAAAGAGCTGGCAAAACCAGCCAGCCAAAAAACACTATTATTCCCGCAAAAATATATAAAACCTCTATGAAAATCCCAATGATTATTAAAAAAGTCCTCATTATAGCCCCTAAAATCCGGGAAATTAAATTGGAAATTAACACCTCAAAATATTTTCCTATATCCAAACCTCTGGGATAGGCCCATTGATATCTTCGCCAAGGGGAAAAAAAAGATTTCAAAAGCAATGGTACTGAGAAAAAGTTCAAGTTAAATAATAAAAAATTCTTCCAAGCTTTTAAAATAGCGCTTGGCACATCAAAGAACTGCCATAAAAACCATTGGAAAAATATGCTTTGCTTTAAACTAAAATTTAACATTAGACTATTATATCACCGCTTCTTCTTGAATTTAATCAATCTCGTAAGTTATGCTCACAGTAACCTCTATTTTATTTTCTCCTGTTTCAATTTGGGGCGTTTCAGAACCGCCGCCCAAACCCAATGCCTCTCCTTTATAATAAGGAGAAGGAACCGGAAAAATCCCGCTCTCGCTAAAATTAGTAATTCTAACCAATTTGACGCCCAACTGATCGGCTAATTCTTGAGCTTTAGCTTTTGCCTTTTTTATCGCCTCATCCCTCGCTTGTTTTTTAAGGTCTTCTTCTTTATCAATCGTGAAATATAAGTTGCCGACCTGATTGGCTCCTGCGGCCGTTGCGCCCTCAATAATTTCTCCTATCTTTAACAGATCCCTGATTTTTACTTCTAATTGCTGGGTCACTTCATATCCTACTAAAACTCTTTTTCCTTCCGGGCAGGGATATACTTCACAAGAAGTTTCTTTATACCATTCGTACTGAGGATAAATATTAAAACTTGTCGTTTTTAAATCTTTTGCGTCAACACTTTCCCCTTTTATAAAATTAATCACCGCATTCATCTTTTCCGTATTGTCGCTTAAAGCCTTTGAAACTGCCTTTGCCTCGGTAACTACCGAAAAATCAACAAGGGCCAAATCCGGTTTAGCATAAATTTCGCCGCTATCTGAAATCGTAATTGTATTTTTTGCTTCTATTCCCTGACCAATATATTTCCCTTCTTTAATTTTATTCTTAATGTCAACTGCCCCAGAAACAATTAAAACAACCAAAAATAAACTTAGAATAATGAGAAATGAATGAAGGCAGCATTTCTTCATCCCTTTAAATTTTTCTATATACTCTTCAATCATATTTGATTTATGTTATATTGCTAATTATCGACCTTTAAAATATCCTTATCTTATTCTATTTTGCCATTTTTGAAATAATCTGTCCATTAAAATAGAAAGGCCTCAAAATCTATTATCTAGATTCTAAGGCCTTCACTTTGAGGGAATATACACAGGTAATACCTGTTTCAATACTTCCAACTTATACTCTCCTGGCGGCAATAACCAAGGTTCTCCATCCCATTGACAGTAAACTGGTTGACGAGAACGGATAGTGGCGCTTTCAGTTTCTAACATTGTTATTTCCCTTAGCAATGTGTGTTTCCCAAACATAAGCAGGATGATGCCTATTACTAACTTCCATCTTGGCATCTTTTTGGTAATACAAATTGCCATTTTCCCGCTCCGCATACTTTTACCGGGCGCGGGATAGAAAACGGCGCCATACTTTTCCCCGTTGTTAGCAATTATCATACATACTTCTTGATAGTCGCCTTGCTTGCCGTTATAATCGATCCGGAGTTCCGAATAAAGTGGTTTCCAAAATTTGAGTATCTTGGATAAAGCGGCAATTACATAAATCGTTTTAGGTACCAGAGGTATGATTGCTAAGGCCCGGATTATTCTATTATCTTTCCATCTGACGGCTGTATCGTTGACCTCAGCATCTGCTCCCAAACTAATTCCATTAAGCGCGGCAATTTTTTTCTTTTTTCCATTTTCATCTATAAACGTCATCGTAAGTACATCTATCACAACAATGTCTTCTTCGGATATCTTTCCTCCCTGTTTTCTTAGCCGTTTAAAAAACCAATTCGGCCCTGCGGGAATCTTTCGTCCATCTTTAAACTCTTTATTCGCATTGTGAATAAGATCGTTTCCTATGCCACCCTTATGGGGCGCTAACGGAACGCTTTTTTCCGCTTCAACCATACCATTTGTTATTTCGTTATCCGTTCCATCTCCGCAAATGCCTACGATAAAGTCGTACCCTTCCTGAATAGCTCTTTTGGTTATCTCTTTTGCATTTTTATGGCCATGTTTTTCTGTATTTTCTCTATCAATTCTTATAACCATCTCTTCTTTAACTTTTCTAATCTCTCTATCTATAGCGCGGGAATATCTCTTTGTCTTTCCTAACCCAGCACAGTCATTAACAACAACCTTTACTTTCTCGGGATGCAGATACATCTTTTTCACCTCCTTTCTGGTGTGATTTTTTTGTAAAATAGCTGGCTATTGTAAACCCCGTTAGAGATAAATCTCTAAGCGGGGTAAAACAACTATTTTATTTAATATAACGAGTTCCAGCCTTCTTGTAAATAACTTAAATCTTGCCTTTTTTTATCTCTCTTCTTATTTTTTCCACAAAACTATTAAAAAAATAAAGATTGTGGAAAGTTAACAATTTTAGAGCGGTGATTTCTTTTGCCCGAAATAGATGACTGATATAATTGCGTTTGTAATTTCGGCAGACATAACAAGAGCATTTTGAATCCAGGAATTTGTGGTCCCTAAGAAAAATTTCTTTTCCCAAATCTAACTTACCCGTAGAAGTGAAGGCAATACCACGTCTGGCGTAACGAGTAGGAACGTTACAATCAAACAAATCCACTCCCCTTTCAATAATTTTTGGAATATCTTCTAAATAGCCGATTCCCAAAAGATGGCGCGGTTTTTCAGCCGGCAATTCTTTAATCACCCAGTTCAGCATTTGAATCATAATCTTTTTATCATCGCCGAATTCACCCCCTATTCCAAAACCATCAAAAGGCAAAGAGCTAAAAAATCTCGCACTCTCTATTCTTAAATCTTTAAACTTCCCTCCCTGGACAATGCCAAATAATGCTTGTTTTGATTTCTTTGTTTCCAGACAAATTTTTGCCCATTTATGAGTTTTCAAAAGCGAGTTTTTGGTATATTTATAATCGGCTACAGGAGATGTGCACTCGTCAAAAGTAAAAATAATGTCGGCTCCCAGTTTTTCCTGAATTTTCATTGATTCTTTTGGTCCTAAAAATAATTTTTCCCCATCCAATGGCGAACGGAAATATACTCCTTCTGGAGTAATTTTTAAAAATTTTGGCTGCTGGCCATATTTAATTTTCTTTTCTTGCCCCGTACCGAACTTGTTCTGGTGCGGGGTTAGGATCTTTCCCATTCCAAAATCTTTTCCAAAACCAAAGCTGAAAACCTGAAAACCGCCGGAGTCGGTCATCAAAGGCCGCTTCCAATTCATAAATTTATGCAGCCCGCCCGATTCTTTGATAATTTTTTCACCCAGCCTCAAATGTAAATAAAAAGTGTTACAAATTAAAATCTGACTTTTTGTTTCTCCAACTTCCTCGCTATTTAGAGTTTTAATAACTGCTTGCGTTGCCACCGGCACCAAACACGGCGTCTCAACAACGCCGTATTTTGTTTCTATAATTCCTAATCTTGCCTTACTCTTTTTTGACTTTTTAATTATTTTAAATTCAACCATTTTTGAAATATCCATTTAAAATTTTTGCTATATATTCTTTGAATTTAATCTGATCTTTAATGCTGTTTTCCACTTCTATGGCTAAAATCTTGCCAAAAACGTATTTAGGTAAAGTGGTTAAATAATCAAAATCTCTTAAACTATCCACAAAGTGTTTGTCTCTTGTTTTGGGTTCCGAATAGCCGCATAAATGATTGCAGGTGAATTTTATCTTATTCCGCCTGACAAAAATATAGTGTGCTTCCTCGAGACCTCTGGCGATCGCTGCTTTAAAATGAGCGAGATCTACGCAAAACCCGCCGATTCTCCGAACTTTTACCTCTTTTGCGACTCCACCGCTGCAATCCATCTCTAAATATAATTTATCCCAATACCCTTTCCATTTATCTAATAATGCAAAATGTTCCTCATGAATATTAAAATAATGAGTTTGATATTTATCAATAAAAAATTTTATTTCATTTTTCTCAACGTCTTCACGTAAATGAACGAGTGGCACTTTTTTAAGCGTAGATTTCACCAAAAAACGATAAAAATTATCCCTTTCTTTTTTATCAAAACGTTCCAAAAAAACAGCTGCCTCTTTTATCCGCAACTGGTTAATTTCTTTTAATTTTGACTGCCAGTCAATATTTTCTCCACCGGTTATTCCTAAATAAATTTTATCCAAAAAACTCTCTTTTTCCATATTTTAATCTGGTGGAACGTACAAAATTACCTTGTAATTTCTACGTTCCTACAACGTAAAAATCTTTGATTTTGTACGTTGTGGGCGTATCCCGACTTGAACGGGAGACCTTTGCAATGTGAGTGCAACGCTCTAACCAACTGAGCTATACGCCCTTGTTTTGGTGCGGGGTGAATGTAGCGCTCTACCGCTGAGCCAAGTGCCCTCTATAATTTTAAGCACCCTTAAAATTTCAAGCGTCCTTATATTTAGAGATAACAAAATTTAAGGAATTCGTAAACTCCGTTAGAAGTTTTAAATTTCTAACAAGGTAAAGAAAAAGGCGACCATTCCTTAGGGCCGCCTATCTTTAGAATCCGATCCCCTACAAAGCTAAAGAATTAATCTTATCTTACATTCAGTGCATCCGACATATTTTCTTTCCGGCCAGCCATGGACATAATCATCACGAAGCTTATTGCATCCCGGGCATTTAAATAGGTAATGGTCTTTACCGATTTTAATTTTAAAACCTAACCAAGCCAAAAACTTTTTTCCACAAGGTACATTTCGCAATGCCATGTTTCTTCCCTCCTACCAAATTATTTAGGATCTATTTATTATTTTTTAATATTAATATTTATTTTAATAACTGTCAATATTTATTGCCTTTTAAAAAGACGGTATAATAGATAAGGCATGCCCCGTAGTAGAATTTCGAACCCCTACGGGGCTTAAAGAAAAATTCAAAGAATTTTTCATTCGAAATTTCACTACGGGGTATGCAGATATTTGAATTACACTTTAATCCTGACGCAAAAGAAGATTTAATTTTTGATAGTTTTTGCTATGAGGCGGTAAATATTTTTGAGAGAAGAATTGGAAATCTATATATGGTTGGCTTGCTGAAAAATGCTTTACCGCAAAACTCCAGGTTTTTAGACAAATTAGCAAAAATTATTAAAGAGAGATTTTATGGTTTTTCAGCTCATTCCCCAGAAAAAGCCTTAAAAGAGTGTTTAAGAAAAGCAAATGAATTTTTAGAGAAAATAGCCAGAGGGGGAGATGTCAGTTGGCTGGGAAACCTGAGTTTTGCCGTAATATCATTAAAAAATTTTGACTTAAATTTCACTAAAGTCGGCAATCTAAAAATTCTCCTTCTAAGAGGCGGGCAAATAGTAGATATAGATAAAAATCTTGAGCTGCAAGAAATTGAACCCTATCCTCTCAAGATATTTAACAACATTGTTGCGGGAAATCTTACCGAAGAAGATAAAATTTTAGTCTTAACCGAAGAGGTATTCCAATTGTTTTCTTCAGAAAGTATTTTAAACCAGATTGCAGAATTAATAATTTTTGACGAAAAGGAATTAAAGAAAATTCTAAAACAAAACGAGGGAAAATTATTAAAAATTTCAGGAATCTGTCTTATAATCAAAGCCACTAAGGAAGTGCAAGCAACAAGGCCACTTACCTTCAGAAAAGAGCCTGAAAAATTTGTAGTCTCTCGAATTTTTATAAATCTAAGCAAAAACCTCTTGATAAAAATATCTGCAATACCTAAAAAAATAGCTAAAGCGCTCTCCCCTGCCCCGCTTCTAAAAATAGTTAAAATCAGGCCCAGTATTAATTTAAAGATTCCCAATCCATTTAAGAAAATAATTAAAAATATTTTTGACAAAATAAAAAATATTAAAATTATACCTAAAATAGCTTTACCATCTTTCAAATTACCGAGGCCAAAATTTAAAAAGGCGCCTCATCCAACAGTATCTTTTCAAAAAATATTTCCGAGGGGTGGAATAAATCCCGCACCTTACGTGCAACGAATTATTTCAAGGTGCGGGATAAAATTTCCAAAGAAAAATCTAATTTCTGTTTTAATCCTTCTTTTTCTTCTTATTTCAGGATTCTTAATTTTTAATATAGAAAAGAGGCAGGAACTTAAATTAGCCCGCGAAATATTAGAAGAAACGAAATTAAAAGAAACTAAAGCGGAAAACCTCTTAATTTTTGGCGATAGAAATGGGGCAAATAATTTACTTCTGGAAGCCTGGAACGATGTTTTGACTCAAACTAAAATCGCTTCTCCGATAAGAGACGAGGCGATTTTATTAAAGAATTCAATAGAGGGAAAATTAGCTCCTTTAAATAACTTAGAAAAAATCACTGATCCGGAAATTTTCTTTGAATTTAAACTGCAGGGGTTAGATCTTATTCCGCAGAAAATATTATCTCTCGGAAATGATCTTTATTTCTTTAATCAGTTCTCGTCAAATCTTTATAAATTAAATAT